>WNGB01004001.1_pt1 | contig 22799 bp, 26 predicted proteins | sample 5400681 | NCBI WGS metagenome assembly WNGB01 (sample SAMN13153367, study PRJNA577476) | soil metagenome | isolation source: 115 cm soil or saprolite under grassland replicate 2 | place: USA:California | collected 2016-06-15
TGCCGTTCGACGAGCCGGCTCCAGCCCCTGTCGCCGAGCTCGATCACCTTGCCCGTGGATCCGACGATGTCGGTGAACAGGACGGTGGTCAGGACGCGACGACCGAGGGACGTCACGTCCTCGAACCACGTCGTATACCTGTTCCGTTGGTCCACGTCGAGCCGTTCCCTTCGTTTCATCCGTTGCAGGATGGTGGTCGATGTCATTGCCGGCGATGCCGACGGCGCCGACTGCCGGGGTCGTGCTGATGCAATCCATCAAGCTTGCTCCTGAATCGTGTCGAGGCCCAGCCATGCCCCTACGCCCGACGCTTCTCGCCATGAAAAACGAAAAGGGCCGCCGAGGGCGACCCAGCGGATCCGATGAGGTACGGATCGGCTAGGCCGACACCGTCGAGGGAGCGAGCACGGCAAGATCGATGAACATCATGGCGTCGATCATCATCTATGCTCCTCCCTTCTCATCGAGTGGAGGCGATACTTTACGCTTCCGAGTCGTCGCCGCGCAAGAGGGGAACGGCGTTTTTGTCGGTCGGAAACCGTAGACTTACGTCGCTCGCGAGGGGGGGCCGGTGACCGAAAAGGACGACCGAACGGCCTCCTTCAGAGCCACGGGACTCTTCGCGGAGTTTGGGTCCGACGACGCCGACGCCCTTTTCGGCGCCGGCGAGACCGTCTCCTTCCCGGCGGGGCAGGCCATCTTCGAGATCGGCGATCACGGCGACGCGATGTACGTGATCCTCAGCGGTGAGGCACAGGTCGACGTCGGCGGCCGTTTCCACGTTCTGCGGGCCGGAGACTTCTTCGGTGAGATGGCGCTACTCGCTCCCGGGAAGCGGATGGCCACCGTGCGGGCCGATGGCGACGTCCAGGCGCTGCGGATCTCGGCCGAACGTTTCCAGGAATTCCTCGTTCAGCGCCCGAGGATCGCCCTCTCGATGATGAAAGCGCTCGTGCTCCGCCTACGCGAGGTGGAGCAGCGCATCGACGCCTGGATGGCGTAGACAGCTACGACTTGAACAGCTACGCCTCGGCGCGGTGAATCACCCGCCCGGCGACGATCGTGTGCGTGACGTGGGTCTCGAGGATGTCGCGCGCGTCCCCCAGACCGAACAGGTCCCTCGACAAGACCACGAGGTCCGCGTACTTCCCCGGCACGATGCTGCCCCGGTCGCGCTCGGCGAAGTTCGCGAAGGCGCTTCCGATCGTGGCGGCGCGCACCGCCGTCGCGAGGTCCACCCGCTCCTCGAGGTTCCACGCCCCCGCGCCGTCCGGGGCGGCCCGCGTCACGGCCGCGTAGAGCCACCACATCGGGTCCATCTCGGCGACGTTCCAGTCGGAGGAGAACGCGAGGACCGCTCCCGCCTCCGAAAGCGAGCGGAATGGCCATCCGTAGCGCGAGCGCTCCGACCCGACGTTCTCCCGCCACTCGGCCACGATGTCGGGAGCGCAGTGACGGGGCTGCATGCAGGCGACCACCCCGAGCGCGGCGAACCGGCCGAGGTCGTCCGGGTGCACGCACTCGACGTGGACGATCTGGTGGCGGGCGTCGCGCGGCCCGTTGACCTGGCGACATCGCTGGACCGCGTCGAGCACCGTGCGGATCCCCCGGTCACCCGTCGCGTGCGTGAACGCCTGGAACCCACGCCGTTCGAGCTCGATCAGGAACTCCTCGAACTCCCGCGGCTCCCAGAACGTGGTGCCTCGGACGTCCGGCAGGTTCGCGTACGGCTCCAACATCGCCGCGGTGTGCGGCTCGATCACGTCGTCGATGTAGAGCTTGATCGGCGAGACGCGGAACCGGTCGTCGTCGAACGCGTGACGAGCCCGCTCGATCGCGTCGAGCCGCTCTGTGGTGGTGCCCGGCTCACAGAAGATCGCCGCGACCAGGCGGGACCGCATGGTCCCCTCCTCGCGCGCGCGGACGAACAGCGCGAGGTCATCCAGCCCGTTCTGCGGTTCGACGACCGTCGTGATGCCGAACCTCGCCGCCATGTCGAGGCTCGCGACGAGACGTGCGTACGCGGCGTCCGGGCTGAAGCCCGGCAGGTGCTGCGCCAGCGCGCGCTGCCCGTCCTCGGAGATCCCGCGAACGGCGAAGTCGTGGATCCACCCCGTGGGCTCTCCGGTCCCGGGATCCAACTCGGGCTTCCCCCACGGCAGCTCGTCCACGCCGGTCGTCACCCCGAGCCGCGCCATCGCCTCGCGATTCAGCCACACCGTATGCACGTCGTAGGAGAACAGGAACGCGGGCCGGCGGCGCGTCACATCCATGGGCAGCATGTCGGCGGTCGGTGCGCCGCCGGGGACCGCCCCGTAGTTCCACCCCTCTCCCTCGATCCACGCATCTTCGGGAAGCCCCGCGGCGAACGCCGAGAGCCGGGCGTGGAGATCGCCGAGCGAGGTGGCTCCCGAGAGCTGGACCGCCCCCGGGTTCGACCCGAGTCGCACGTGGTTATGGGCGTCGACGAAGCCTGGGAACACGCCGGCGCCGTTGGCGTCGATCACTTCGCTCGCGGCCCCGCGATATTCGGGGGCATCGGCGTCGTCGCCCACCCACGAGATCCGCTCGCCCTCGACGGCGACCGCGCCGGCCCACGGGCGCGTGTCGTCGGACGTGAAGACCCGCGCGTTCCGGATCAGGAGGCTTGCCACGATCCGTCCCCTACCAGTACATCAGGTCGAAAGTGGGTCCTCGCCGACCGCTCCGTCGGCCTGCTCGCGCAGGAGGTCCATGTGGCCGAGGTGTCGGCCCGTCTCCTTGATCATGTGCGGGATGACCCAACGCAAGGAGTACGTGTACCTGCCGTCTGAGCTCGTCGCCGTGGCGTCGAGCGTGGGAGTGGCGGCGATGACCTCGTCGCACCGCGCCGTCTCGGCCGCATAGGCCGCTAGCAGGTCGTTCATGGACATGCCTTCGGCACGGAAGTCACCGTCAGGGTTCTCGTCGCTTGAATCGAAGTCCAGGCCGGTCTCACCGGCGAAGAATTCCCGGAACCACGACCGCTCCACGTTTGTCAGATGCCGCACGATGCCGTGCAGTGTGAGGCCGGTCGGCATCCGAACCGAGGCAAGCGTCTCGTCAGATGCCTCGCTTACCTTCCACGCCACAAGGTCGCGCTGCCGCTGAAGCAAGCCCAAGAGTATCGTGCGTTCGTCACCGACGTGGGCTGGCTCGGTGACGCTACCGCGAACGCCGTTGGTTTCGCCGGATCCGTCAGGCTCAGCCACAGGTTGCGCGTCCATCACGAGCGCGCATGCTACCAGTGGTAGTCCGCCGGATGCGCGAGGGCGCGCGACTGCCCCCCGAAAACAGGGTCTTCGTGGAACCGCCGAGCGGGTCGGAAGAGACCTCGGAGTCACATGGCAGCGGAGCTGCACGACTCGCGCAACGCCTCCGCGAGCTGAGCCCGGAGGTTGGATCGCTCGAACTGGATGCGACATCGAGATCCCGAATCGCCGGGTTGGCTACATGCTCCCGGTGTCCACTCGCAGGGCCGACGGCCGACGCCGCCATGCGATCCTGGCGGCGATGGTCGCCACAGCGGCCGGAAGAGCCGAGAACACCAGGACGACAAGCGCACCCACAAGGGCACCCACCGACGGGGACAACGCCGAAGACAACACGATGAACAGGACGCCAGGCAGAAGCACCGTGGCGGCTCCGACGATACCCGGAGCCCGATAGACGTGACGGCCGACCACCCACCCAGCGGTTGCCGCGGCGAAGAGGGCCACGAGTGTAAGCGCGACCTGGACCTGCCACCGCGCGTTCACGTTCCCGAGCTTGTCCAGCAGGACCCTTTCGACCAGCACCCCACCGACGTTGTAGATAGCGGCTCCCGCGAACCACCATCCAACGAGGTTCGCCACCCTCCAGGCTCGCAGTGTGCCTCGGTCCAGGCGATCAAGATCCCTCGATGTCTTCATCTCACAAGCTCCAGACTGCTTGAGTCACGCCCGACCCCGGGCCGAGTGTGAAGGACGATCGCTGTTCGCCGACGATGATCGTCAACGTCGGGTAGCCCTGAGCCGGGCGTTCGATCTCCACGTACTTGTTCGCCCAACTAACGTTCTCGGTCGCCACCTGTCCGCTCATGCTCACGGTCACGAGGCCCTTCCCGATCACCACGAAGTGGAACCCGAGCCGATCGTCTCCGAGGCTGGCCACCCGATCGAGGGCGACGGTTGCCCCGTGTGCGTGCCAGACCGGGTGGGCCTCGATGGCCCGCGAAGCCTGATCGACCCGTTCCGCGAGGGTCGTCGGCGTCCGAGACCACAGGATGACGACCACCGCGACGGCGGCGAGGACAACCCAGACAGATCGCACGAGGATCTTGCGGCGGAACCTGCGGAGTGCCTCGTGGACCACCTCGGGAGCATCGACGTCTGCGAGCGCTCGCAGGTCGAGGGGCGGCTGGTCGCTCATCCTCCGTATGCCTCCCGGAACCTAGCCCGCGCCCGGTGGAGACGGACACGGAACGTCTCGGGGGATACCCCGACGATCCCCGCGACCTCGATCGGCTCGAAGCCAAGCACGTCCACCATCACCAGGACCTCCCGGTCGCCCGCGCCGAGCGACGCAAGGGCGCGCTCGAGGTCCATCCGCTCGTCGGGATCGTCGGCCCGCGAAGGGGTCTGCTCGTCGAACTCCGAGGGTCGCTCGAACAGGCCAGCGCGCACGGCCTCCAGGAGCACCCGCCGCGCGATGCCGAACAACCACGTCGAGACCTTCGCATCTCCCCGGAACCGAACGGCCGCTCCGCAGGCCCGGACGAAGGTCTCCTCCGTGAGTTCCTCGGCGTCCTGCCGGTTGCCGACGACCCGCAGGAAGTAGGCGAACACGGCCCGCTGGTGGGCCCGGAACACATCTTCAAGCTCCACGCGCTCTCTGGTTATTCACACTAGGTGAGTGACGGACCGGGTTCGACCGTTACATCGACTGACCGCCATGGTTCCCGTAGCCGTGAAGCGGGGCCGCGAAGTCTCCTTGATTCGTCCTACTAGGCAAACAGAGTCCTGAAGGAAGCGACAGTCAGCGCAAGAGCCTTCCCGCGAGATCAGACGGCGGTCAGCGATTGTATGGAGGCCGGTGGACCCGGACAACGTCGAATTGAACGAGCTCCATGCTGAAGCATTCGAAACGCGCGTCTTCGACGAGACCGAGTGGAACTGGGTTGATCAGGTCCACCCGGCACAGCCTGGGGTGGGTCGTCGCTAGGGACGGGAACCGCCTGATCGGCTTTGTGAACGTCCTTTGGGACGGCCTGGTTCACGCCTTGCTCCAGGACACGATGGTCGCCAAGCACGCACGTCACCAAGGCATCGGCACGGCCCTCGTAGCCTTGGCCGTCGACCAGGCGAGACAGGCGGGATGCGAGTGGCTGCACGTCGACTTCGAAGGGCATCTACGTCCCTTCTACTTCGACGCCTGCGGGTTCAGACCGACCGACGCCGGGCTCATCGCCCTTGTAGGCTCGCGGCACTGCCGAGTACGGGTCGAACATCTCATGACGGCGTAACCTCTCGACATCTAGCCTGCGCCACGACCCAGCCGCAAGGGGGCGATGGAGATGCCGAAGGTCTCAAGGGACAGTGCTCCACAACGCCAGGAGGCTGGCCCGGTGGTGGATCTGCGCGACGAGCTCGACGGCTACACCGTGAGCTTCACGTCGGTCCACGAGGACATCGACGCGACGCCCCTCATGAGGGGGCTTCCGGACGACCGCTGCCAGTGCCCGCATTGGGGCTATGTCTTCAAGGGCAAGATGACCGCTCGGTACGCCGACCGTGATGAGGTGTTCGAGGTCGGCGACGCCTTCTACACGCCGCCCGGCCACGTCCCGGTGAAGAACGAGCCCGACACCGAGATCTTATGGTTCAGCCCGAGCGAAGAGCTGCGCACGGCCGAGGCGGTCATGATGAAGAACATGCAAGCGATGCAGGGCGGCTCAACGCCTTAGGCGAGGAGGCGCGCAGGGAGCCCCTCCTCGGGCAGGAGGCCCTGCTGCATCCAGGACACGCCTGCGGGGGCGCGGGTCGAGGCGTTGATCCTTGCGTAGATGTGCTCCGCGTGGTTGGCGACCGTCTTCGCTCTTCGTCGAGCCCGATCAGGCCAGCCTTCGACTTTGACGCCAAACTTGGAACGGGTCTTAGCCCAGGCTCTCCACCGGTCTGCGCTGCAGCTCCTCGCCCCGCGCGTCGAGCGCGACGACGGTCCCGGCCATCGGTCCCTCGATCGGCACGAGGAATAGGAACGCCTGCTCCGCGTCGATCGACCCGGGCGGAATCGCGTACAGCTCGCCGTGGAAGGTCGTACCGTCATCGAGCCGGAGCTCCACCCGAACAACGCGATCGGACGCGATGCCCCACACCGATGTCGGGAGATCGGCCACGGGGGGCGCGTTCACCGGCGTGGCACTCGGCGGGACGGCACCGACGGATCCCAGATCGGCATCCCCGAGCGGCTCCAGCGGGAGCGACGCCCCGATGGGTCCGATGAGCAATTCCAGTTCCACGGCCGTCTCGGCGCCCGGCCCGCTCACCTGCAGCAGCGTCAGGCTCCACAGGTTGCCGTTGGGGTCCGAACCCGTCGCGATCCGGTCCTGTCCGTCAGTCGGAGGCGGCTTCGCCGAAGGGTCGAGCCACCCGTTCGTGCATCCCTGCGGGTCGCTAGTGTCGTTGCGGCCGTAGACGGAGGCGTGGGCGCCGCCCATGCAAACCGAGTAGATCGCGCCGTCGGCCGTGGCGGATGCCAGGACCAGGTCCTCCGGGCCGCTCACCCGGATGCTCACCTCGCCGGGGATCGCGACAGATGAGGTGTTGAACACCACCTCGGATGAGATGGCCGACGCCGAGTCGGGGTCGAGCCCCGAGTACGACCCGTGCGTGTTGAAGTAGCGGCCCACCACCGCCCCCGCGAGCTGGAGGTCCTTCATGACTGCCACCGCCTGGGGCGGAGACTCCTCGAGGACCTTCGGGAACAAGGAGACGGGGGACAGGTCAAAGTACACGCGGCCGAGCTCGGCCCCCGAGTCGTCGTACGCGACGAGGTCCCCGGCGAGGAGCAGAGTGTCCCCGGGGACGAACAACAGGAAGACCTTCGCGGGACCGATCAGCGCGTCCGGGAGCTGGTAGAGCGTCGCCTCGGCCCCGGGGCCGCGCTCAAGCCGGAGCTCGACCCGCTCCGCCTGGACGGCCACCTGACCGGAGATCCCTATCGGCAACGGCGGGCGGGTGGCATCGTGGTCGGGGTAGTCCGGCGACGAGCTGCCTCCGTACCCCTGGAAGATCCGGCCCTGCCGCATCGGCGAGATGCCCCCGCCACCGACGCCCAGGGCCTCGTACCCGAAGCTCAGACCGAAGCCGTATTCCGGGCCGTTCGTCACGCGGAGAGTCCACCGTTCGCCGTCGTGCTCGCCGCTCGCAAGGAGCAGCGACTTCTCGCCGGGGGCGGGACCGTCCGTCGGAAGCACCGGCCGGTCGCCGTCCCCGCCGAGGGTTCGGTCGGGTGCCCGGTCGAGCAGGGCCTGGATGCCTCCGACGGAGCCTGCCACGATCGCCGCGGCCGAGACCACACCGAGGATGACGGTCCTCACGGCTCGGCGACGGGCACGCCGAAGGAGCCCGTCGGGCGCGACCGGTGAGGCGCGAAGCAGCGCTTGCCGTTCCATCAGGGTCTCTCGGAGCTGGCGGTCGAGGTCCGAGTTCATCCGTCATCACCTGGTAGCTCGTCTCGCAGGGTGTCGAGGGCCCGCGCGGTCAGCGACTTGACCGCGGGCACCGAGCACCTGAGCAGGTCGGCCGTCTCGCGCTCGGACCGGTCCTCCGCGTACCGCAGGACGACGGCCGCCCGCTGCCGTTTCGGGAGTCGATCGAGCGCGCGCCAGATGTGGTCTCGCTCCCCGACGTCGTGCGGCGCTACGGCATCGGACGGCGGGAGGCTGTCCCGCGCCAGGTGGCGGCGTTCGACCCCGAGGTGGCGCAGCCTCGACGTGTGGAGGTTGACCACCGTACGGAGCAGGTAGGCGTCGAAGGCATCGGGCGTGCGGAGGTGCCGAAGGCGTCCGACGACCCGCACGAAGGCCTCGTGTACGAGTTCCTCGGCCTCGGCCCGGCTCCCCGTGAGTAGGTATGCGAACCTGATCGTTGCCGGGACGTTCCGAGCGTAGAGGTCGCCCAGCCGGGTCGGTTGCGTCTCGGACTCGGGTACGGTCTCCATCCCCCGCTCTGGTCCTCCATCCTCGCTTTGGTCACGGAAGCGTCCGTGCTCGGTATGCGATCCCATGACGCATCAGGACCCATGGAAGTATCGGTCCGCGGACGGAGTGAGCATGAGCAGGGCCCCTGATTCACGCATTCTCATGTTAGCCGACGGCCGCAAGGTAGCCGGAAAAGGCGTTCTAAGATGCTCGGTCTGAACCCCGCTGCCCTCCACGAGGGCGTCTGCCCACGCTGACGACCGATTGACCCGCAAGCCGACCGGGACCACGATTGGCTCGGATCTCGGAGTTCCAGGAGGATCCGAGCGTGGACACGCCACAGACTCACTATGCCAAGACTGTGGATGGCGTCCATATCGCCTATCAGGTCTTCGGGGAAGGCCCCATCGACCTCCTCTATGTATCCGGATGGGTCTCCAACGTGGACCTGAACTGGACGTCTCCGGACTACGCCCGTTTCCTAAGACGTCTCGCGTCCTTTTCCCGGCTCATCATCTTCGACAAGCGAGGCGTGGGATTGTCAGACCGGGTGCCCGACAAGGAACTCCCAGACCTCGAGACCCGGATGGATGACCTCGTCGCGGTGATGGACGCCGCCGGCTCCAGGCGGGCGATCATTTTCGGTGAGTCCGATGGAGGCCCACTGTGCGCGGTGTTCGCTGCGACCTACCCGGACCGCGTCCTCGGTTTGGTCATGCACGGTCCCGATGTGCGCGCCGCATGGGCACCCGATTCGCCCTGGGGGATGACTCCCGAGGACTTCAGGGCCGAGGTCGAGAACATCGAACGTGGCTGGGGTACCGGCCAATTCGAGCGGGCATTCCTCGAGGAGCTGGCCCCGTCGATGGTCGGCGACGAAGACTTCCTGAACTGGACGACCACCTACTTCCGGCAGAGCGCCAGCCCGGGCGCGGCGATGGCACTGAACCGCATGTGGTACGCGATCGATATCCGGGAGGTCATATCTGCGGTGGGGGTACCGACGCTGATCCTCAATCGCACCTCGGCCATCCTCAATCCGGTGGAGGAGACCCGCTACCTGGCCGAGCGGATGCCGGCCGCTGAGTACATTGAGCTGCCGGGTGCAGACCACCTGCCGTGGGTGGGTGACCAGGATGCCCTGCTCGACCATGTCGAGCGCTTCGTGAGCTCGACACGTGACGAGGAGGCCGAGCTCGACCGCGTGCTCGCGACCGTGCTCTTCACCGACATCGCGGGCTCGACCGAGACGGCGGCCCAGCTCGGCGACCGCGCGTGGGCCGAGGCCGTTGAACGACACCACTCGATCGTGCGGAGCCTGCTCGCGCGATACCGTGGCCGCGAGGTCGACACGGCCGGCGATGGGTTCTTCGCCACGTTCGACGGACCCGCCCGAGGCGTCCGCTGCGCCCAGCAGATCCTGAAGGCCGTGCAGGCCCTGGGCATGCAGATCCGAGCCGGCGTACACACCGGCGAGGTGCGGACGATCAACGAAAAGGTGGGCGGCCTTGGCGTAGTGATCGGCTCGCGCGTTGGAGCGATGGCCGGCCCCGGCGAGATCCTCGTCTCCCGTACCGTGAAGGACCTCACCGCGGGGTCGGGCCTCGTGTTCGAGGACGCTGGCGAGCACGAGCTGAAAGGCGTCCCCGACCACTGGCACTTGTACCGAGTCGTGGAGTAGGTCGCTCTCGAACGAGTACTCCCTAGCGTTAAAGGGGCGCTAAGAAATCTGGTGTGGGCGACCGTGCAGTCTCTCAAGGTCTCCGCCTAGACGCCCTGCGGGCTCAAGGATCGGCGGGGGCCTTTCGGTTGCGATTCCGCCGCGCAGTTACGGCATGAGCAGTTCGTCGAGGTGTTCCGTGAGCGGCCACGCACCTTCGGAGGTGTTCGACATCACCGTGTAGGTGAGTCGTTCGACGGGATCGTGGACGCTTCGGAAAGACACGCCGGCATCGTATCCGTGCAGCTCCACCACGTCGCGTGACTCGTGGAGCCAGAACCCAAGCCGTACCGAGCGGATTCCGACGGCACGTCGCTACGGGGATGCACCATCTCGACGACCCGATCCATCGACACGATCCGCCCGGCGAACATCGCGATCCACAGGAAGCTGATGTCCGCTGCGGTGGAGTAGATGCCGCCGTCGCCGCTTCCTCGGACTGGGAGGTGGAAGGTGTTGGCCCTGGGTCCGTCCTCATCGAGGTACCCGAGCGCTGCGCGGCCCGGGAGCTCGTCCGAGCGCAGGAATCTCGCGTCACGCATCCCGGCGGGCCCACATACGCGTTGCTCCACAGCTCATGGAACGGCGTGCCGGAAACCCGCTCCGCCATCAGCGCGAGCACGACGTAGTCGCCGTTGCAGTAGGAGAACCGTTGGTCCGGTGGGAACTTGCTCGGGTGTCCGTCGAGCACCAGGAGGTATCGTTCGGTCGTTTCGAGCTCGTGGACGGGGATGGCGAGGACATAGTCGGTGATGGGACAGTCGATCTCCTCATCGAAGTAGTCGCCGATGCCCGATCGGTGAGCGAGAAGGTGCTCGACCGTCACCTGGTCGTCGATCAGCGGCAGATCCTCCCCGAGCACCGAACGGGCGGTCGTGGTCATCTTCAACCGCCCCTCTTCGATCAGGCTCACCACGGTCAGTGCGGTCAGCCCCTTGGTCCCGCTGACGATCCCGAACTGCGTGTCGACCGCGTTCGCCACTTCGTGGCCACGATGGGCGAGACCGTAGGCCTTGGCCAGCTGGACATCGCCGCCTCGGTCCACCCGGACGACGCCCGAGAACCGCGTCTCAGCAGCGATCCGATCGACGGATGCCTCCACGCCGCTCACCCCTTGGAAGTCTAGGGGGTGATGCTGTGCCGTCGTTTCCGTCATGGGTGGCTGCCTCTGGGGGAGACAGAGAGCGTTGTTCATAACACCAGTACCAACTGAGGGCCTCGAAAGAGCGTGACACAGGAGTGGGCACGTTAGCGAATATACGGTGACTGCAGGTGGCTCTGGAGTCATCCGAGCGGTATAGGATTCGCCTCACGTCTCGCACGGCACGGCGAATCGGAGGAGGGGTCACATTGAAAGCGCGGCGACTTCTACTGGCATCCATCATCATCAGTCTTCCCCTCGCGGCGGCGCCCAGTCCCGCCGCAGCCGCTCCTCCCATCGGCGATTGTCCGCCCCCGTTCGATGGACCGTCGACGTTTGCACAGATCCTCCTTGACTTCCCGCCTCCTCCCGAAATCCCGATTGAAGACATCCTTGCGACGCTCGATTTCTACGACAAGAACAACGACGAGAGTCTCTGCGTCCTCGACGTTCCGGGGCCTGGGATCAATCTCGTCGACAACGACGCCAAGATACCCTGAGGCTGGCCAACGGCACGGCTCGGTCTTGGCGGCTCAACCTTCGCTTCGAACCCTTCTTGACGTGTCCTCCTAGAAGCTGGTGGAGATCGGCCTGGGGTATGTAGCCGGAAGATTGGGCTTGGAGTCGCACGTGGCCGCTGGCCATGCAGCGAGTGTAGAAGCTGAACTGGCCGCCCCCTAACTCCGCTCGTCTACGATTTCGGAACCTGTTCCGCCAGTCGCGATGCTAAGGGTGTTCCAAGCGGCGGTGCCATCCCCGCCCTGAGACCGAGCCCGGTCGGTCGTTTTCGTCCATTGCGCGGCCGATGTCAATCATCTACGTTGAAGAGGATCAATGAACGAGGAGGCGGTCATGCACCCTCGGCGGGCGCTGTTCGTGGTTTTAGGAACTCTCCCCCTGGTCCTACTCCTCTCCTCACCGGCGGCAGCCACGGGACCACCCGCCGCTGCAACCGGATCGTTCACGCAAGTCAGCTTTACCTCATCGGACGAACGAGTCGTGGGCGCCGTCTTCATGTTCGACTTCACGGAGACCGACGTTCTCACCGGGACCCTCGTGGGGACGAGCGTCCTCGAGGGCAGCTGCGTTGTGCGTCCAACAGGGACGGCGAGCTGTCAGGCGCTGGAGACATTCACCGGCACGGTCGACGGTCGTAGCGGCACAGCCGAGTTCTGGAACGTGTTCGAAGTCGACGTCGCCACCGGTTCCTTCTCAGGGCGCTTTACCGCACTCGGCGGCACTGGCGATCTCGCGAGCCTTCAAGGGCAGGGAACGTTCGAGGGGACGGGAACGACCGGCACCTACGCCCTGCGGATCACCTTCGCCCCTTAGTCCGCCTGCGGCGTTTAGGCGTAAGGAACATCATCCGCGGCGGTGGGAAAGGCTCGCCACAGGATGCCCCCCCCCCCGATCGGATGTGGGGAACGTTGTCCGAACAAGCAGATACTCGCTCGCGCATTCATCACGGCCACGCGTTTGGTCGATCGACGGTAGCCCATGAATCGCGGGGGCCACCCCAGGAACGCCGGCGAGCCTCCCACAACTCCCGGAAATACCCTTCCCAGCGAGCGGAGACTTCCCCCTCGGTGACGTCGTCGTCGTAGGCGGGTGAGACGAGGGGAAGGGCACGGTCCACCTCGATCACGACGATGTGCCGTATCCGCGCCTTCGCGTCCCGTACGGCGCGTAAGCCCGAGGTGAACCGTTCAAGGAGTTCATCGAACCGCTCGCCAGGGTCGACAACGACGCCTCGGCCCTTGAACCGGAACCCCTTGCGTATCACCGGATCGACCACGTTGATCTCGATCGAGGGGTTCGTTCGGAGGTTCTTCACGGTCTGGGGCGAGGCGAGGTCAACGAATATCAGGTGGTCGTCGTCGAGGACCGTCAAGGTGCCCTTCGACGAGAGGTTCGCGGTCCCGTCCTCGCAGATCGTTGCGGCGAAACACAGCCGCTGCTCTTCGACGACACGGCGCATGTCCGGGTTGATACGACCCACTGTGGAAAGAATAGCCTTCGGTAAGAAGGCATCCGAACCGTTTCGGGGCCCGTATATCTGGGGCGTGCATGTTTGGGCGGGCATCTGGGCAGGGGTGCCTGATCCGCAGTCAGATCGTGAAGGGAGTGGTGATGCGAAGAGCGCTGATCAAGATGGGGATCACACTGCTCGTGGCCACGCTCGTCGGCTCACTGGCGGTGCCGAGTATGGCGTCCGACCGATCTCAAGGAAACAAGGCTTCATCGCTAGCGATGACCTCGGTCAAGGCGGTGAAGATCATCAACTTCGCCTTCAAGCCCAGGACGATCACCATCGCGAAGGGCACCAGGGTCAGATGGACGAACAGCGGGAGCGTCAGCCACACCACGACCTCGAACAAGGGCTTGTGGGACTCGGGCGTGCTCGCTCCCGGTGCCACCTTCGGCCGCGTGTTCAGGAAGGCAGGAACGTTCAAGTACCATTGCACGATCCATCCCACCTTGATGCACGGCAAGATCGTCGTGACCTGAATCGTGGCTACCCGGTTGTGTCACGCCGTGGTGCAGAACGCCGTGATGGGCCGGAGCGTCGGCACGAACAAGCAGCCACCCGCAGACGACGGACTCGCGAAGTGGGAGACCTCTTCCAGCTTCTCTCGTACGAGCTCGTGACCGTTCGTCTCGTCCAGTCCAACCAGGGCGCCGGCAGAGAGGTCCACAGTCCAAACGACCCCTCCCGCCACGATCGGCGGGCCGGCGTTAAATGTTGCGGAGCGCCACAGTAGGGCGAAACTCCGAGCGTCCCCGGCTACGGCCAGAGCGACCAGTCCGTCGGTGCACGGAACATAGATCCTGTCGACCGTGGCGGCCGTTCCTCCGAACGAGCCCCCGCACACCTTCTGTGCGTGGAGCTCACCGCCGATCCCGCCGAGGGCTCCGGCATCCAAGAGGTACCCCACGCCCTCCTTGCCGATCTGGAAGATCCGGTCGCCCCCAAGCACGGCCGGACCTACCGAGCCGAGGTCGACGTCACCCGCGTCGAGCTCCGCCCAGTTCTGGGGAGCGAAGAAGTCGAGTCGCTGCAACTCCGGCGAGAGCTTGATGACGCTGTCGCCGAAATCGAATACCCCGTTCGAGAAGCTGTTGCCCGTCGCGACGTACAGGTTGCCAGCGTCGTCCACCGCCGGTCCGGAGGGGGCCCAGATGCCGCCCGCGTTACTCGTCGGTACCTGGTAGTCGAGCAGGGCCCCGGTCCCGTCGGCGGCAACGGCCGCGACCCAGCCGTGGTAGTCGCCGCAGTCACCGAACAGGCCGCCGTAGGCGATGTACACCCGGCCATTGGCCAGGGTGAGGGCGGACCGAAGCTGCTGCGTCAGCGGGTCCATCCCAGGAGGGTCGATCGGACGATGCCACACGACCTCGCCGGTTCGTTCCCGAAGTGCGAAGAGCTCGTGTCGGCCCGGACTCAGGAACGCGGCGGCGTAGATCAAGCCGGTGGACGGGTCCGCGACCGGGGTGCTGGTGATCCCTGACGTGGGCGAGATGTTGCCACAGGGAAGGGTCGAGCTCTGGACCGGGGTCCCGAGGTTGGTCCGCCACACGACGTGGCCGGTCGAGGCGTCGAGCGCGTAAACCGAGTCGTTCTCCGTCGCTGCGATGACTCGGGAGCCGATGGCCAAGGGCTCGGCATAGATGTCCCCGTCCAGGGCCGGCGACGTCCAGGTCCGTTGCACGTTCTGGATGGATGGGCCGCGCGCCACCCCGCTCCGGGTCCGATCGCCGTGATAAGTCACCCAACTCCCGCCGCGGACCGACCCGGGGTTGACGCTTGAGGTGGCGACCGGTGGGCTGGAGCGCGGCGGTGTTGGCCCGCCGGTGCCCGAACACGCCACCATCAGCAGGAGTGATGCTGCCGTCGGCACCATGGTTGCCCGGCGTCCCCAGTTCATCCGCGTCAGCCCTCGGGGGTTTCGTTCGTCCCCAAGCCTAGGGCCACGCTTTCGTTATGACTCGGTCCGTTCGATCGGAAGAGCTGGCGATACTCACTGGCAGCTCGTTTGAATGCACTCCTGGATCTTTTTATCGACGGCGAGCACGAGCTGGGCCAGTTGGTCGACCGTGTACAAGAGGTCCGGACGTGTCACTCGGGGCTTGGGCAGTTCGCCCTGGCTGAGCGGTGTCCCATTGGGAAGCGTCGCGATGGTCCAGTTGCCGGCCTCCGCTCCAACCCCCGAGCGGTCGGGGTGGACCAGCACCACCTCGATCGTCTTCATCCCGCCCGGGTCGGCGACGACGTCCCGGAGGACGAGCAGGTCGCCGTTGGGCAACGGCCGCCGGACGCATCGAGCGCCCTGGCGGAACTCCGGGTCTGCACAGGGATCCGCCTCGAGCATCCCGGGGCGAAGGGTCACATCCACGTAAAGCCGACCGGGGCCAGAACCGTCGTCGGCGACACCACTGAGCCTCCAGTCGCCGTCCAGCCGGTCGCTGCCGAGCGTGAAGTGCCAACCCGCTGGGCTGGAAGCGCGGATCGCTTCGAGCATCCCGGCGAACATGCCGCCCTGGGACGCCGATGATGGCGGAGTCGCATCGGTCGGGCTCGGCCGAGGCGTCTCCACGGCCGGGCTCGCCCCAGGTGCCGGCACCGGTTGCCACGCGGGCTCGGCGTCGGGTGCCGGGCCGTCGGTGACCTGCCGAACGTCCGATCCGTCGCGGCTCACGACGTAGATGTGTGTGTCGGTCGAGTCCGATCCAGCCAGGAAGGCGATCTGGGTCCCGTTCGGAGACCACGTGGCGCCGTACACGAGGTGCACACCGCCGACGAGTTCGGCCGCGTCGACGATCCGACGCAGCGCGGTTCCGTCGGGATGGATGGCCATGATCGAGCTCGTCTCGGTATCCACGAACGCGATCTCGGTGCCGTCGGGCGACCACGAAGGCCCTTCCACGTTCTCGGGGCCCAGCGCCTCCATGTCCGTCCCGTCCGCGTTCATCACGTACAGGCGCAGTGGCGAGGGTGGATGGCCTCCGGCGGCCAGGTCGTAAGCGGCGAACGCGATCTTCGAGCCGTCAGGGGACCAGCTCGGGGCGTACTCCATCATCGGGTCGTCGGTGAGGCGCACGACATCGGTTCCATCCGCGTTCACCACGTAGATGTCCGCGTTGCCCGTGGCCGCCTTGGCTGGCCGCCCCTCGCGAGCGAAGGCGATGCGCGACCCGTCCGGGGACCATGCGGGACCAAGGTCGGTGCCGTCGACGTCCGGGCCGCCGTCCGTGATGCGCCGCGCGCCGGTGCCATCGGCATTCATGACCCAGATGCCCGCGCCGCCTTCCCGGAACCTGACGAAGGCGATCTTCGACCCATCGGGCGACCAGGCCGGGTCCGTGTCACCGGGCACGGATGGGAGCTTGGTCAGCCCGGTCCCATCCGGGTTCGTGACGAACAGGCCCGACTGCGGACCACCTCTCGCAAACGCGATCAGGCCGTTGTGGACCGCCCACGACGGCGTTTCTGTCCTCTCCATGCGGAAGGCACGGATCGCGAAGGCGAAGCCCGCGGCCGCGACCACGAACGCGAGGACGGCCGTCCCCGCCCGGAGCCGGTGCCGGGGCGGTGGAGCAGGGGCCCGGGTCCCCCGCTCGCCGATGTCCGGCCAGCCCTCGGGGGGGCGAACCTTCGTCAAGGCGTTGAAGTGATCGTCGAGGCTAGGCATCGTCGGTCTCCAGGAGCTCGCGGAGGCGCTTGCGCGCCCGGCTGAGTTGGACATGAACGGCCGGAGTGGTGGAACCCGTGATCCGGGCGATCTCCTTCGCCGGATACCCGGCGGCGTGGTGCAGCACGACGGCCGCTCGCTGTTTCTCAGAGAGCTTGGCCAGCGCCGCCACCAGGTCCCGCGCCAGATCGTCCATCTCGTACGTGCCCTCCGTCTCTTCGAGGCCGGCATGCCGCCTCGCCTTCAGCTCCCCGGCGGCGATCCGGAAGACCGTCCGCCACAGCCAGCGCTCGGGTGAGCGGATGGCGTCTCCCCGCCGGAGCGCCTGCGCGAACGCCTCGGCCACGGCATCGCTCGCCACCTCCGGATCGCCGACGAACGCGAACACGGCCTGCCACATCCGGCCCCGCTGGGACCGGTACAGGCGCTCCAGCTCGCCACGCGGGCTCGTGTCCACACGCACGTCCGGACCTCTCTTCACATAGGAACGGAACAGCGCGGAATCCTTACGGGTCCCTGGATGGGACTCCTTCAGCCATGATCGCTCCGGGTCGGGTTGCCTGTCGATGGGGCTGGCCCGGTAGCATCCGACCGCCGTGCTCGACCTCATTCGCGCCGCTCCCCTCATCGACGGCCACAACGACCTGCTGTGGGAGCTTCGCCAGGGTCGCGATCCGGCGGACCCGACCCTCATGACCGACCTGCCGCGCATGGCGGCCGGTGGCGTGGGCGGCCAGTTCTGGTCTGTGTACGTCCCCTCGGACCTGCCGGCGGACCGTGCCGTGACCATGACGCTCGAGCAGGTCGACGCGCTCCTGGACATGGTCCGCCGCAACCCGGATCGGCTCGAGCTCGCCCGGTCGGCCGGCGACGTCGAGCGGATCGCCGCCGCCGGACGCGTGGCGTCGATGATCGGCGTGGAGGGCGGCCACGCGATCGGCGGCTCGTTGGGGACGCTCCGGGTCATGGCCGAGCTCGGTATGGGCTACCTCACGCTCACGCACAACGACGACACGCCGTGGGCCGACTCGGCCACCGGCGAGCACCCGCACGGAGGGCTGACTACATTCGGCGAGGAGGTCGTGCGCGAGGTGAACCGGTGCGGCTGGCTCGTGGACCTCAGCCACACCTCGGACGACACGATGCGCCAGGCGATCGAGGTGAGCGAGGCGCCGGTGATCTTCTCGCACTCCTCGGCCCGGGCCCTGTGCGACGTGCCCAGGAACGTGCCCGACGACGTCCTGGAGCTGGTCGGTCGGTCCGGCGGTGTGGTCATGATGACGTTCGTGCCGTCGTTCGTCGTGGCCGAGGGCGCCGAGTTCAACCGAGTGTTCTGGGCCGAGGCCCGACAGGTCCGGGCTAAGCATCGCGAAGACCCGGAGGCTGTGCGAGCAGCGATGGACGCGTGGTTCGAGTTGAACCCGGGCCCGCCGGCCACCTTGTCCGAGGTTGCCGACCACATCGATCACGTCCGGGACGTGGCCGGGATCGACCACGTCGGCATCGGGAGCGACTTCGACGGAGCGCCGACCATGCCCGAGGGGCTCGAGGACGTGTCGCGGTATCCGGTGTTGTTCGAGGAGCTCGCGAGCCGCGGCTATCGCGACGAGGACCTGATGAAGATCGCGGGCCGGAATTTGCTTCGTGTCATGCGCGAGGCCGAGCAGACGGGAGCGCGGCTGCGTACCGAACGCCTAGCTTCGAAGGCGACGATCGAAGAATTTGACCACGCTTGACTCGTCCTAGTGCATCGCTTCGACGTCCGCGTCCGGGACGAGCCCGAGCCACGCGGCATCGGCCTCACGGTTAGGACGCGGCGCTCGAGCGTGCAACCGAGGCCGAGGCAGGGCCCGGGGACCGCCTGCTCACGAGGCCGAGCGGCCGAACACGAAGACCTCAGCAATCGCTATCGCTGTCGCCTTGCTGCTCTGGCCGCGCGCATCGCCTCGCGCCGCGCCGGCTCTTCGTATAGCTCATAGCACGCCAGCTCGATCAAATCCGCGACGTCCTCGACCTCCCCATGAGAGAACTCGACGCCTTCGTGGAGACTCCAGTTTCCAGTCAGTCGCGCCTCATGAAGATCTCTGACGGTGTCCGCATCGACACCCTTCTGCTCCAGCACGTTGATCCGAACCTTCAAGTCTCTGCCTGAAACGCCCCTCTCTTTTACGAGTGCCTCGACAGCTGCGCGGTACGCGCCGGCCGCCGCCCGCCTAGCGCCGGCGTTCGCGGCGATCGACCCCTCGCCGAACAGTCCTCGGATCGGCTCTGGCACCGACTCTGGCAGCTCTCGAGGTGTTGGCTTCGGCCACGCATAGATGATCTCCGCGCGCGTGTCCTCATCCTCCCAGTACGCGATGGTCGTCGTCGTCTGGTTGCAGTACAGGCATCGCCAGACGGCGAGGTCGGCTCGCGGGTACACCTCTGGCATTGTCTGAGCATGGCCGATCCACGTCGGCCATACGGTGACCCGGTCGACAAGCTGGAACCCCGAGTGTTGCGTGCAGCTCGAGCACCGGCCTTGCGCCTTGTCCCCGTATGCGACATCAGAAGGTTTGAGCACGACCGTCGTCCCTTTCACATCCGAGGCTCGATGAGGGCCGGGAGGGAGCCCCGGTCTTCCTCCCCCAGGCCGATCCGAGTCCGACTTGCCGCGTCGATCCCAGCCTTCATTGAGCCGCCCGCTCCAGGCCGGCCGCCCCATGCGTGTGCACAACAAGGTTCGGACCAGGCAAGCCCAGGGTACTGCGAGGTCCCGACGACTTTGGAAGAACTGCTCGCGCCTCGGGGCGCCGATCGGACTGCCAGGAGGCTGTCGCGAAGCGGGGGCGTTACCTCGAGACCTCGCAGGCCGTGCCATCCTTGTCCGCATCCAGGTGCGTGTTCGCGCGATACACCGGTCTGCTGACGCGCGGCTTGTAGTGACCGGTGTTGACCTGCCTCTGTGCTGCCGCGGCCGAACGGGCAACTCCGTAGCGATAGAACTGCCTGTGCAGGACCGTGCAGTTCCTGTACTTGGTCGCAGCCGCTGCCGGGAAGACTCCGACCGAGCCCACACCCAGCAGTACCGCGAGAAGCACCGAGGCGACGCGTCTCTTCATGTTCACCCTCCTTCTTGGCGACGCCAGTCGGAAGGCACCAACATCGATCTTCCGGACCACGGAAGGCTCGAGTCGCAGCACCACCCTCGCCGCTTCGCCAGTCCCCTTCTCGAAGTTGATCCACTGGGGGTTCTTGTTATCCCATGAAGGCAGCTGCCCATCCGCTACTCGCAGCCGACCCCGTCGTTGTCGGAATCAAGCCCGTACGGATCAGACCCAGTCACCTGGACTGTCCCGTAGACATACTTCGGACCGTCCCCAGACCCCCCCGCGCAGTCGTAGTCGGATGCCGGAGGCAGGCACGGTGAGTAGCCCGCGGTGCAGTTGCCCGAGCTACCAGTGCTTGTTGCGGGTGCCTTCGCAACGACGAGGCCGACCGCAGTCCCGGGCTTGGCTGACTTGCCGCCAGTTGGCGTCTGCGCGAGAACCGTTCCCTTTGGCTTGCCCGACTCACGCTCGGTCACTTGACCGACGGAGAAGCCGGCCTTCTTCAGCGCGCGCTTGGCGCCGGCGAGCTTCTCGCCCGTTACGTCGGGGACTCGCGGGAATGGCTTTGCTACCACCACCGTGACGAATGTCGCCTCTGACATCTCGCTGCCGGCCGGCGGGTCTTGGCTTAGCACCGTGCCTTCGGGCTTGCGAGAGAGCCGCTCCGTCTGGCCGATCATATGGATTCCGAAAGGCTCGAGAGCTTGAAGAGCGTCTGGAACAGACAGTCCGACCAGGTCAGGCATTTCCGAGACGCTCTCTGTCGTCACGGACGCGGACGGGCTCTCCGCCGCGGTGTTCTCCGTGTCGCGGTTCGCAACTCCTATCGCGTAGAGGGCAAAAAGGACAGCAATCACCCAGAACCACCATCGTTTCCAGATCGGCTTGGACTTCGGTCGCACCTCGGGGGGCGGCGGGAGCGATGACATCAGGAGCCCCTTACACGAGCGTCGAGGCTAGGATACTCTCCTGTTGCCTTCCGGCCAAACGGCCAGAAAAGCCGTCTGAAGGCTCGGAGTAGGGGCAGCAGATGCGAACCATGCCTGAGTACGAAAGGCTGTTGCAGGAGTGTCTGAACGCTTTCGGACCAGCTCCACGCGCAGAGCTCCTGCGCGTCCTGATGCTTCCCGAAATCGAGCGTGCCGCGAGGATTGGGGAGTTCCACAGCAACCCAAAGACACGGGCTGTCGCGGAGCTTCTGATTGACCTTGAGGAGGAACGAGCGGCGAGGGCGCTTGTGGTCGGGATGCTGCGGGAGGCCGACCAGGCTGGCAGCTAGCCTGCTGCCAGCACTGGCAGAAGTTGCACGCTTGTAGTTCCCTCCGGCTCCAGCACGACGGCCAAGAAGGCTGCTGCCTCCCAATGGGACTTTGCGCGTTGACTTCTTGGCGGCAGCAGGTACTATGTACCGCATTGTACCTATAAGATCAGGCGAGGCAGGCAACGAAGCAGGGCTGATCGCCCAGCTCCGTCGGGGGGCCCTCGAGTACTGCGTCCTGGCCCTCCTCGAGCGAGGCGAGCGGTACGGGTTCGACTTGGTCCGCCAGCTCGCCGAGGTTGACGGCATGGGGACCACCGAGGGCACCATCTACCCGATGCTCGCCCGCCTTCGCCGGGACGGCGTCGTCGAGACCACCTGGCGGGAGTCCCCCGCCGGCCCACCTCGCCGCTACTACAAGCTGACCCCGTCCGGCAGACAGGCGCTGAAGGAGTTCCGGCAGGAGTGGGTGAGGTTCCGAGACGGCGTGGACCGCGTGGTGAGCACGAAATGAGCAAGGAGGATCCCATGGCCGAGCAAGCGGTGAAGGAGTACCTGCACGACCTGGAGGCCGAACTGCGGGACCTCCCGCGGAGCCGCCGGCAGGAGCTCCTCGGCGAGATCCACGAACACATCGACTCGGCCCTGGCGGATGCACCGGCCCACGACGAGGCCGAGGTCCGAAACATCCTCGACCGCCTGGGCGATCCGTCCGACATCGCCGAGGAGGCCCGCCAGCGGTTCGGAGTTCCAAAGACGAAGTCGGGAGCCATGGAGATCGCCGCGCTGATCCTCCTCCTCATCGGCGGCATCATCCTCCCAGTCATTGGCTGGTTCATCGGAGTGATCCTGCTGTGGAGCTCCCGGGTGTGGACGACCGGCGAGAAGCTCGCCGGGACCTTGCTGTTCCCAGGTGGCCTCCTCGCTCCGGTGTGGTTGACGATCGGCGTTAGCTTCACGAGCACGGCGTGTTCCCCTCCGATCCGTCAGGGACAGGTCACCGTACAGGGCTGTTACGAAACGGGGCCGACCGTCTTCATGCAAATTGCTCAGTACGTGTTGTTCGCTGTGCTCGTCATCGTCCCCATAGCTGTGGCAATCCTTCTGGCCCGTCGGATGCGCGCCCGCACCACTCCGGCCTGACACTGCCCGGTATGGTCTCGCGTAGCAGGCGCAATGAACGGGCCGGCCCCGGAAAGCCCGGCCCACTCGATTGCCGATCACCACACGACCACTTCGGCCTCTCCCGAGGCTACTGCTGACGCAAGACCACGAGCCCGTTGTTGTAGTCGGCTGCCGCGATATCCGGCTTCCCGTCGCCGTTGACGTCACCGACAGCGAGTCCCTTCGGTTTGTACTGGGATGCGTACGGGATGGGAAACAGGCTCTCCGGACCGAGGGCGCCGGCTTCCTGGAGGTACACGCCCGCCTGCATCCACCCCCCGTGCAGGGTCACCACGTCGCCCAGGTTGTCGCCGTTCATGTCCGCGACGACAAGCGGTTCGGGGATGTCGTAGGAGCTGTAGACGATGGGCGCGCCAAGCACAAGCCTGCCACCGACCTGAGGGAAGACGTTCAGGAGGGCGTTCGGCCTGTTGGCGCAGATCGACATCGTCGCGTCGTCCGCGCCGTCACCGGTCACGTCTCCGACAGCGATGCCGCATGCACCCCAGATGCCTGCGTTCGCCGGGTACTGGCGCA
>WNGB01011983.1_pt1 | contig 22796 bp, 23 predicted proteins | sample 5400681 | NCBI WGS metagenome assembly WNGB01 (sample SAMN13153367, study PRJNA577476) | soil metagenome | isolation source: 115 cm soil or saprolite under grassland replicate 2 | place: USA:California | collected 2016-06-15
CCAGGCGTCCAGGTCGGCGCCGTCGCGCCAGACCTGCGCGACCCGATCTTTCGCTTTCGACGTCGCGATCCACGGCGCGGCCGGCCATCGCTTCCAGTAAATGAGCCGCTTGTGCCGGAGCAGGTCGGCCCGGGCATGGTCCTGGGGCCAGGGCGACGGGACGCGCTTCAGCTCCTGGCCCTCGACCTCGTAAGCCTTTTTGCGCAGCGCAGCCACGATCCCCACCAGCTCCTTGCCTGAGCGATCGGCGGCCACCGCCTCGCGAAGACGCTTGAGCTGCTCGTCGTCGACCATGTAGCGGCCGCCGGCCGCCACCAAGCCCTCTGCGTCCAGGGCCACGTATCCACCACGGTCGAGGTCCGCGTAGATGTTCAGCTTGTACGGTGACTTGTCGGCCGAGAAGCGGATATCACGGTTGGGACGCGACACCCGATGCGGCGGACCGAACTCCGCTTCCAAGTCCTTCAGGAGCAGCAGGAATGGCGCCTTGACGTCGTCCTCGTACTGGCGTCGATGCGCGTCAAACCACGATTTGTTGTTGTTGGCGCGCAGGCCGAGGAAGAAGCCACGGAAGTCACCCCGCCAGCCCTTGAAGTCGCCCGCCACAGAGGGCAGACTAGCTCAGGCCACCACCGCACATTAATTAAGGAAGAGGTCCTCACCGTTGCCGACGACAATCGCGTCGCCGACGGAGATGGATCCGCTCGTGAGCAGGTCAGCCCTCAGACCACCCCGATGCACCAGCGGCCTGATGAGCGGCTTGCCCACGAGGGTTGCCAGGTGTGCGCATGGCTCACACAGGTCGGTGCCTCTAGCGCGCACGCGGCCGATCGAGAACTCCTTGCCCACCAGGTAGTTCAGGCGGATGCCGCGGGTGGTGATGTTGCGACGGCTCTCGCCCGGCGCCATGAGGATCCCCGCCTCCGCCAGAGCCTCGATCGCCTCGGCTTCGATCAGCGTCAGGTCGCGGCTCTCGCCGTCGTCCGGCCAGAAGCCCTTGCCCTTCGCATAGCGGTCGCCGGCGAGACCGACACCAGCGATCGCCTCCACCGACGTGAGCGACCGCGGCCGGCCCCCCTCGACCTCGGCGATGTGGATGTGCTCGACCCTGCCCGCGACTCCTTGCTTCATCGCTTGAACTGCTGATCGTATTCCGGGAAGTAGCGGCGGATCACGGAGAGGTCGAAACGCCGGAGGATCGAGGTCGGCGGCTCGCGCTCGAGGAGGAACGCGAAGCTTCGTGCCACCAGGTCCTCGACCGCCTCCGGCCCGGCTCCCTGACCCCATCGAGCCAGGTCCTGCGGGCTCACAGCAACCGTGTGCTCGGAGAACTCGCCCTCGTGCTCGACCGACACCTCGCAGACCCAGCCGTCCGCCTGCGACGCGACGCGGACCTTGACCATCCGGCAAAGCGTAGCGCGCGATTTTTTATGTAAGTTGCTTAACAGAAGTCGGAGCAGGGCCGCGGATAATTCGAAGATCTTGACCACCATCCAACAGTGGAATGACCTTCCCGGGGCGCTGGTCGCATACGACCCGAACGGCCAGGTCACCGAAGCCAACGAGGCGGCGCTTTTCATGCTCGGACTCGCGCGGCGACAGCTGGTCGGTTCGTACGCCGAAGACGCAGACTGGCTCGTGCTGGAGGCGCCGGACGGCCCGATCTCGGTGCATCCCGTGATCGCGGCCCTGAAGAGCCAGCAACCGGTGCGGGGAGTCATCGCGCGTGTGCATCGTCCGGATGGCGTGGACGTCTGGATCCAGGTTGACGCCGTTCCCCACCTTGGGGCTGCCGGCGATATCGCGCACGTCGTCAGCTCACTGACCGACGTCACTCACCTGTTCACGCGCAGCCGTCTGACCAGCAAGGGCGCGGGTGACCGCATCGTCAGCGAGGTGGTCAACGCTCTCGCCGACGTGCACCTCGACTCGCGGGCGATCATGGTCGGTGTCACCGACGCCCTGAGCCGCATGCGCCCGGGGACGTGGGTGGCAACCCTCCTCGACAAAGACCCGAGCACATGTCAGGTCGTCGCGTCCAACTCGGCCAACCCGGAATTCGCCGAGTACATCAACCGACACCTCGCTGCCCAGGAGCGGCCAGGGCACGCGGCGACGACAGGGATCGACCACCGCCTCATCGAGTCGGGCGAGCCGCTCCTGCTCAGGAACCTCACAGTCGAGAAGGTGCAGGAACTGAACGGGCCGGAGATCCAGGCGTACGCCGCCGAGCACCCGCTGCCCCAGCCGGTCGAGTCGGTGAACATGCTCGCCGTGCCGATGCGGGCGCGGGGAGCCGTGGTCGGCACGTTGGCGTTGTACGAGATTCCTGGCTCGAACCCGCTGACCGAGAAGGATTCGATCTGGATGCAGGCGGTCGCCGACAGGACCGCCCTCGCGATCGAGAACGCCCAGCTCTATGAAGACGCCGTCCGCCGCCTGGAGCGCCTGACCTCGCTGCAGAGCCTGAGCCTCGCCCTGAGCGCCAGCCCCGATATCCGGCTCACGCTCAAGGTGATTCTCGACCAGGTCGCCACCCATCTGAAGGTCGACGCCGCCGACGTGCTGTTGCTGGACGAGACTGACAACATGCTCACGCTGGCGGCGAGCACCGGATTCCTGGCCACCGCGGTGCCAGACTACCGGTTGACTGTCGACGAGGGGCTCCCCGGCCGCGCCGTGCTCAGCCGGCGCATCGAGACGGTGACCGTACTCAGCGCCTTCTCCCAGTTCCGCCGGCGCTCGCTTTTCGCGCGCGAAGGGTTCAAGTCCTACGGCGCGGTGCCGCTGGTCACCCGAGGCAAGCTCCTGGGAGCCCTGGAGGTCTATCACCGCAGCCCACTTGCCCCCGACCAGGAGTGGGTGGACTTTCTCGATGCCCTGGGCAGCGTGGCGGCGATCGCCATCGACAGCGCCGCGCTGCAGGACCGCCTGCGCCGGGCTCAGGCCGGGCAGCTCGCCCGGCGGGCCTCGGCCCCGCCCAAGGACCTCAGCCGGCTCGAGCTGCAGATCGTGCGCCTGGTCGTCGAAGGCCGCACGAACCGCGAGATCGCCTCCGAGGTCCACCTCAGCCAGAACACCATCAAGTTCCATATGCGCCAGATACTGCAGAAGACCAATGCCTCCAACCGCACCGAGCTGGCTCACCTCGTGGCCAAGGAAGGCTGGCTCTGATCCCTTGAATTGACGAGAACTACCCAGGTGGGTAGGTAATTCGTCCTTCGGAGTCGAAGCCGCTAAGCAATCACTTCTTAATCTCAACCCGAGAAAAGGGGTCGCGTTGCTTTACACGGCGGTCGCCGCCAGGGGGATGGTCGAGAGCAGGGACAGGCCTGAGGATGGCCGGTCTCCGCGCGTCGCCTCGGTTCTCGTCCTGGCCGCCAACCTCGTCTTGATGGCGATGCCTCCCGTCCTGGGCATCCTCGTCCTCTCGGGGGTGCTCAGATGAACGTCCAGGAAGGATCCACGCTGGGCCCTTACCGCGTCATGGAGCGCATCGGACGCGGGGGCATGGCGTCCGTCTACCGCGGCTATCACCCCGCGCTGGACCGGTTCGTCGCCATCAAAGTCCTGCCCGACTTCTTCGCCGACGACCCCGACTATCGCGAGCGATTTCAGCAGGAAGCCCGCTCGGTGGCGCGGCTGAAGCACCCCAACATCCTCGAGATCTTCGACTACGGCTACGACGACGGCACCGCGTACCTCGTGCTCGAGCTGATCGGGGGCGGCACGCTGGGCGACCGCCTCGGCAAGCCGGTGGAGCTGCGCGAGGTCGTTCGCCTGCTCGAACCGCTGGGCAGCGCCCTCGACTACGCGCATGCCCAGGGCATCCTCCATCGCGACATCAAGCCGTCGAATATCCTGATCCAGGAGAACGGAACGCCCGTGCTGGCCGATTTCGGGCTTGCCAAGATCGCGGGCTCGATGCACAGGCTGACCGGGTCGGGCATCGTCATGGGCACGCCGGAGTACATGTCGCCCGAGCAGGCTGCCGACGAGTTCGTCGGCCCTGCCGCAGACCTCTACTCGCTGGCGGTGGTCGCCTACGAGATGCTCACGGGTCGAGTTCCCTTCCTGGGCGACACGCCCGCGGCCGTGCTCCTCTCCCACGTCACCAAGGCCATGCCGGCGACCCGGGAGCTGAAGGGCGAGCTCTCCGCCCACATCGAGGACGTCCTGCGGCGCGCACTGTCCAAGCAGCCCGAGGAGCGCTACCCCTCCGCGGCGGCCCTGGTCGCGGCCCTGAAGCCGGCCGCCTGGCCGAGCCGCCACGTCGAAGAGACCGGCATCCTGCCCACCCGTCGCATCGCGAGGCCTGACCGCACGCCTGCCGTGCTGGTGGTGGACGACGGGGCCGCCAACCGCGAGCTGATCGAGGCCTGCCTGGCGGGCGTCGACTGCTACGTGCGCACGGCCGAGGACGGCCCAAGCGCGCTCAAGGCCGTCCAGGCCTCGCCCCCAGACCTCGTCCTGCTCGACGTCCAGATGCCCGGCATGGACGGCTACGAGGTGTGCCGCCGCATCAAGGCGAACCCTGCGTCGCGGCTCATCCCGGTGGTGATGCTCACCTCGCTCGACCAGACCAACGACCGCATTCGCGCGCTCGACGCCGGGGCGGACGACTACATGACCAAGCCCGTCGACCGGGTGGAGCTGGTCGCGCGAGTCCGCTCCGCCCTTCGCTTGAAGAACGTGTACGACTCACTGGACAGCGCCGAGCAAGTGATCTTCGCCCTCGCGGCGGCGGTCGAGGCGAAGGACCCTTACACCGAGGCGCACACGCAGCGCGTCGCCGAGTCGGCGCGCGCGATCGGCGTCCGCCTGGGACTGGCCCCCGCCGACCTCGACGCGCTCTATCGCGGCGGCTTGATCCACGACATCGGCAAGATCGGCATCCCCGACGCGATCTTGCTCAAACCCGGCCCGCTCGACCGCGAGGAGGAGACGACGATGCATCTCCACCCGCTGATCGGCGAGAATATCGTGGCTCCGCTCCGCACGGGCGCCAGCCTGCTGCCCATCATCCGCAACCACCACGAGCGCTTCGACGGCACCGGTTACCCCGACCGGCTGGCCGGCTCCAGCATCCCCAGGCTCGCGCGCATCGTCAGCGTATGCGACGCGTTCGACGCCCTGGTCAACGACCGCCCGTACAGGGCGCGCAAGAGCGTCGACGAGGCCATCGCGACGCTGATGGCCGGCGCCGGCCGGCAGTGGGACCCGGAGGTCGTCGCCCTGTTCGTCAGCGATGTGCCGACGCTGGCCAGCCTGGGTGCGGCCTGAGAAGGCGAAGCGATGACTGAGCTGCTTGCGTACCTGATGGATGCGGTCGCCATCGCCTTCGTCGCCCTCGGCGTCGCGACCGCGATCGGTTGGCTGCGGCGGCGCGACAGCTCGCTCGGTTGGCTCGCGCTTGCGATCATCCTTCTCGCCACCGTCGTCGGCGAGGGCCGCCTGCAGGCGCACCTGCCCTTCAAGGTCGCGATGCTGGGCGGGATCGGCCTGGTCGCGTTCATGGGCTGCGCGTACGCGCTGCTCCGCTATCGAGACACCATCATCCCCCTCCCTCGACGCTGGCACGTCGCCGCGGCCGCTTCGTTGGCGGCTGCCAGCGCTCTCATCCTGGGGGCTCAGGCGCTCACCACCAACCGCGTGGTCCTCACCGTGATTGCGATCGGGTTGATCGTCATCTGGTGCGCCTGCATAGGCGAGCCGATCGTGCGGTTCTGGCTGGTCGCCCGCGACCTGCCCGCGGTCCAGGCCTGGCGATTGCGCTCGCTCAGCCTCGGCTTCGGCGGCCTGCTGGCCGTCCTCATCGTCGCCATCTCGGCCGGTCTTCTGGTCAAACACGTCGCCGTCCAGGTCCTGATCGAGTTCATCGTCCTGGCCATCGTCCCCCTCCTCTACGCGAGCTTCGCTCCACCGGCATGGCTCCGCCGGCAGTGGAGGACAGAAGAGGAGGAAGGGCTTCGCGCCTTCATGGAGGAACTTCTCGTCAGCGAGGACCACGATCCGTTCGCCGCGAGGGCCCTCGACTGGGCGATGCGACTCGTGGGCGGCGGCTCTGGCGTGCTCTTCGACTCGACAGGCAAGCCCGACGCCAGCAAGGACATGTCGTCAGCGCAGATCGCCGACCTGCGCAAGCAGCTGCCTCGACTGGCCGAAGGCGTAAGTCGCATCGACATCCAGGGCGCCGAGAGCCAGGTCATCTCGCTCCCAGTGCGTCGCCTCGCAGGTTCGGGGACCGTGGTCATCCTGGCCGGTCCGTTCACGCCCGGGTTCGGCTCGGACGAGATGTCCAGGATGCAGCAGCTGATGAGCGCGTTTGTAACGGCGCTCGATCGGCGACATCTGATCGTCCGGCTCGAACACAGCAACGCCGCCCTGCAGGAGGCCAACCGGCACAAAAGTGTCTTCCTCGCCAACATGAGCCACGAGCTGAGGACGCCGCTCAACGCGATCATCGGTTTCTCGGAGCTGCTGACGGATTCGGGTGACGGCCAGTTCGACGAACCGACCCGGACTCGCTTCCTGAACCAGATCCTGACGAGCGGCAAGCATCTCCTGGGCCTGATCAACGACATCCTCGACCTGTCCAAGGTCGAGGCGGGTCAGATGGAGCTCCGACTACAGCTGGTGTCGGTCGCGGAGATCGTCGACCAGGTGGTCAAGACGGTGGAGCCGCTCGTCGCCAAGAAGAAGATCAAACTCGAGAGCAACACCAGCGAAGCCGGCGAGGTCCTCGCCGACGCCGGGAAGCTGAAGCAGATGCTGCTCAACCTGGCCTCCAACGCGATCAAGTTCACGCCTGAGGGTGGCAAGGTGAGCATCGACGCCAGGCGCGCCGCGAACGTCCTCGAGATCGCCGTCGCCGACACCGGCATCGGAATCGCCGAGCCCGATCAGAAACAGATCTTCAGGGAGTTTCACCAGGTCGACCAGGGCCCCGGGCGCAAGCACGAGGGCACCGGCCTCGGGCTGGCGTTGACCAAGCGCTTCGCGCTGCTCCACGGCGGCGACGTCCGCGTGACGAGCAGCGTCGGCGCGGGCAGCGTGTTCACGCTCACCCTTCCGGTCCAGCCCAGCGTCCACGCGCCGGGCGACCACGCGGAACCCACGGCGATGAACGGTCATGGGTCGGGTCCGCTGGTGCTCGTGGTCGAGGATGATCCCGCGGCCGCGGAGCTGCTGACCCGACAGCTGGTCGGGGCGGGCTATCGAACTGAGGTCGCGCGCACCGGCATCGAGGCGCTGGTCAAAGCTCGCGAGCTGCATCCGGCGGCGATCACGCTGGACATCATCTTGCCGGGGGTCGACGGCTGGGAGGTCATCACGGAGCTGAAGAGCGACCCGCTGACGTCCGCGATTCCGATCGTCGTCGTCAGCGTCGTCGACAACCCTGAGCTCGGGATGGCACTCGGGGCCATCGACTACTTCGTCAAGCCGGTGGACGCCAGGGAGCTGATCCAGCGCCTGAACCAGTTCCCCTTCCACCGCGGAGATGGTTCTGGCGAGGTCAAGGTGCTGGTCGTCGACGACGAGCCCGCCAATCGCATTTGGCTGGCCAAGGCGCTCGAGCCCGCCGGCTTCACCGTCCTGCCGGCCTCGGGCGGCAAGGAGGCCATCGACATGGCGAAGTCGCTGAAGCCCGACCTCGTGCTCCTCGACCTGATGATGCCCGAGGTCACCGGCTTCGACGTGGTGGAAGCGCTGCGCGCCGACGAGGCGACCCGAGACACGCCCATCATGGTCCTCACCGCGACCAACCTGACGGAGGCCGACAAACGCCATCTGAACGGCCGCGTGTCCCAGATCCTGAGCCGTGGCTCGATCGGTTCTTCGGACATCGTCGGCCTGCTGCGCCGCGTCGTGGCGCAACGGAACGGAGGGCCATGAGCTCGCAGCTGATCCTGGTCGTGGAGGACAACGAGGCCAACCAGCTGCTGGTCAGCGCGGTACTCCAGCGCGACGGCTATGAGGTCCGCATCGCCGGCTCCGCGCCCGAGGCGCGCGAGCAGATGCAGGACTGGCGGCCGGACCTGATCCTCATGGACGTCCAGCTCCCTGGCCAGGACGGCCTGTCCTTCACCCAGCAGCTGAAGGCCGACCCCGCGACGAGGGCGATCCCGGTCGTGGCCCTGACCGCGCACGCCATGACGGGGGATCGCGCGCACGCTCTGGCGATGGGCTGCGCCGGCTACATCTCCAAGCCGATCGACACCCGGACCTTCGGCGCGTCCGTGCGCCGGTATCTGGACAGAGGCGTGCAGGGCGACAAGCCGATGGTGGCCCTCTGAGCCGCCGCATCCTCGTCGCCGACGACGACCCGGCCAGCACCGAGCTTGTCTTCTACTACTTGCAGTCGCATGGGTTCCAGGTGTCGACCGCCAACGACGGGAACCGCGCCCTCGAGCTCGGTTCGACCGGCGACTACGAGGTCGTAATCCTGGACGTGCATATGCCGTTGTATGACGGTGTGGAAGTCCTCGAGATGCTGCGCAAGCGCCACGTGCTGCATCCAGTCAAGGTCATCGGCCTGACGGGCGACCTCTCCGAGCACGTGCGGCTCGCACTTTTGCGAAGTGGAGTCGACGGCTACCTGACGAAACCCGTCAACCTTGCGCTCCTCCGCGAGGAAGTGAACCGGTTGGTGGCGGTGTAGACCATGGCAGCCGTCGCGGACTCGCCTCGTGAGATCGACTACCCGGGAATCGCGCGCTGGGTGTTGATCGTGGATCCCGACCGCCGCAAGCAGCGCCTGGCGCGGATCGTCCTCGAGCGAGCCGGGTTTGGCGTCGCGATCGTCTCCAACGTCGCCGAGGCCGTCGACTGCCTGGCGATCATGACCCCGGCGTTGATCGTCGTCGACGATCTACCAGGTGCGGGTGACCTTCTGGATCGTGCGCGGACGATCGGGATCGATACCGCGGGCCACCGCGACGTCGTGAGCGAGAAGCTGGCCTAGCACGGCGAGCGGAATCGGCGTCAGCTCCTCCGGGAGACCCGACACGTCGAAGAGGTGCAGCACCTTGCATCCCTTCGCCTCCAGCCGGGCCCGGATCGACTCGAGATCGGAAGCCACTGAGCCGCCGCCGTCGACGATGAGCACAGGCAGGCCTTCCTCGACGACGGCTATGGGGCCGTGCTCGAAGTCCGCCACCGACCAGGCGCGCGCCAGCACGTAGCTCGTCTCGCTCAGCTTCAGCGCCACCTCCTCGGCGGTCGAGAAGTTGAATCCGCGCCCGAGGACGATGGCGCGCGGTCCCATCAGCGCTGGGACCAGAGCTTCGAAATCGGCCTCCCTCTCGATGGCCCGCGTGATGGCCGCCGGGACTTGAGCCAGCGCCGACTCGAAAGACGAATCGGGGTCGATCGCCTGCGAGATGAGCGCGAGCGCGATGAGGCTTGCGGTGTAGGTCTTCGACGCCGGGACGCTGAGCTCCTCGCCGGCCTCGAGCGCCAGCACGAGCTCCGCCGCCGCGGCGAGCTTCGAGGACGCGACGTTGGTGATGGCGAGCGTCATGGCTCCCTGGCGCCTTGCCTCCTCGATGACCGCGATGACGTCGGGAGACTGGCCGGACTGTGAGATCCCGATCACGCACTGCCCGTCCAGCCGCGGCGGCCGCGCGTAGTGGGTGAACAGCGAGGGAGCTGCCAGCGCCACCAGCGTGCGGTTGCGGACCCCGAACAGGTACTTCGCGTAGAGCGCCGCGTGGTCGGAGCTGCCTCGGGCCGCGATCACCAGACCGCGGGGGGTCGCTTCGCGGAACCGCGCCCCGATGAAGGCCGCCACCGGGGCGCCGTGGGCGAGAAGTCGGGCCGCGACCTCGGGCTGCTCCCCGATCTCGGCGCGGAAACTGCTCATCGCTGCAGGAGCTCCCCGGCGAGCCGAAGCGCTCCCTCGACCGGCGGCCGATCAAGCCGTATGCAAGGGACCGCCACCTGACCACTTACCGCTTTCTCGAGGGCGGGTTGGTGGAGGAGAAGCCCGCCCGCAAGCACGACCGGGCCCTCGACGCCGATCGAAGCTTCGACGTCGCGCACGAGCCCCGCGAGAGCGCGCGCTGCGCCGTCAACGATCTCGCGCGAGGCATCGTCAGTTTCGACGGTCTCGAAGACTGCCGCCGCGGCGGCGGCCCACTGCATCGGCTCGCGCATGGCGTGCAGCTTGGCGGTGAGCTCTCGTGCGTCGCGCGAGCGACACGCGGCCAGCAACGCCTCGCCCAGCCTGCCCATCGTTCGTCCGGCGTCGGCCCGAGCCATCACGACGCGCGCCGCCTCTCGCGTGATCCAGACGCCGCTCCCGTCGTCGCCGAGCATCCAGCCCCATCCGCCGCGCTGAGCCTCTCGGCCATCCGCCGTGCGCCCGTACGCGACGGAGCCCGTGCCCGCCACCAGCGCGATCCCCGCCTCGACGCCGGCCGCCGCGAGGACCAATCGGGTGTCGTGGACCACCGACAGCCGGCAGCCAGGAAGCATTCGCCGCAGCAGCGACTCGAGGCGCGCCCTGGCGGCGGGCACCTCGGCGCCGGCGGCCCCCGCGCAGCAAGCCTCGGGATGGTGGTCGCCGAGCTGGGCGAGCAGGGCGCTCAGCCGGTCGTCGACCAGCGAGGCGGGGAGCGTGGCGACGTTGGCGCCTGGACCTTCGGCCTCCCGCAATGGCCGGCCGTCGGCGCGGAGCCACGCCCGGCTCGAAGAACCGCCGATGTCGAGGCCTAGGAGTGTCGGCGGAATTTCACCACCCCTCGGATCATGGTCAGGCGCACGCGCAGCTCGGAGTCGAGGACGACCAGGTCGGCGGCCGCCCCCTCGGCGATCCGGCCGAGACGCTCCTCGCCGAGAACACGTGCCGGCACCGCGGAGGCGAGACTGATCGCACGCGCGGCGTTCATGCCCGGCAGGCGGGCCATCAGGTGGACGAGGTCCGGCATCGATGCCGCGCTCCCAGCGAGCGTCCCGTCTTTCAGGCGCACGACCCGACCGTCGCTTTCGACGGGCCGCCCGGAAAGCTGGTAGGTGCCCGGCGGCGCGCCGGCCGCCGACGTTTGGTCCGTGGTCAGGGCGACGCGCGTGGAGCCTTTGACCCTGACCAGTTGTTCGCACACCGCGGGGTGCACGTGCTCGCCATCCGCGATCAGGCCGACCGTCACGCGAGGATCGAGCAGCAAGGCGAGGGCGATGCCGGGCCGGCGGTGATGCACGGGTGGCATCGCGTTGTAGATGTGCGTCGCGAAACGGACGCCCGCGGCGATCGCCTTACGTCCGTGCTCGTAGTCGGCCCCCGTGTGCCCGGCGGAGACGACGATCCCCGCCCCGTGCAGGCGCTCGATGGCGCCGAGGGCGCCGGGGAGCTCCGGGGCGAGCGTGACCAGGCGCGGTCGCGCGGCCTCGATGACGTCGACGTTCTCCGCGGTCGGCTCGGCCAGGTACTCGCGGAGGTGCGCTCCCCTGAACGACGGATTCAGAAAGGGGCCCTCGATGTGGGCGCCGAGGACGCGCGCGCCCTGGGCCTCTGCGGCGGCGCCGACGGCGGCGGCGAACGAGGCGCCGACCTCGACCGGGGCCGAGATGAGCGTGGGCAGGAACGCGGTGACCCCACTCGCCGGCAGCGCATCGGAAAGGGCGGCGATGGAGTCCGCGCCCGCCGCCGCGTCGTGGCTCGCGTAGCCGTTGACCTGGAGATCGATGAACCCGGGAGCGATGATCTCACCGGGTTGGGCGACCGTCTCTTCGTCCGGCCGCCGCGGGGGTTTGCCTGTGCCGACCCAGGTGATGACGTCGCCTTCGACCAGCAGGCCGTCGTTTGCGCCGCCACCGTGGAGGAGGAGGCCGCGGAACAACGTCCTCATGACGGACGTACGGCCTCGAGCGCCGCCCGGATGTCACCTCCGGCCTCGTCCAGGCGCTGGCGCGCGTCCTCGAGCGACAGCCCGGCGAGGTCGGCGACGATCCGCGCCGCGCGCTCGCGCAGCTTGTCGTTCGCCGCCACCAGGCCGACCATTCGACCGCGGTGGGTGCGGCCGAGGCGCGTGAACACGGCCGTGCTGAGCATGTTGAGGACGAGCTTCTGCACCGTGCCGGCCTTGAGGCGCGTCGACCCGGCGATCACCTCGGGCCCGGTTGCGATCTCGATCGCGATGTCCGCGGCCCGCCCCACAGGCGAGCCCGGGTTGCAGGTGATGGCCACGCGCATGGCGCCGATCTGGGCCGCTTGGTGCAGCGCCCCCAGGACGTAGGCCGTGCGTCCGCTCGCGCTGATGCCGACGGCGACGTCGCCGGCGCGAGTGCCGGCGCGCCGGGCCGCCCTGCCACCCAGGTCGGCGTCGTCTTCGTCCGCGGGCGCCTCGGCGGCGTGCGCCTGGACGATATCCGCGGCGACGCCGAACGTGGCCGGGCACTCGGCTGCGTCCATGCGCGCGATCAGCCCGCTGGTCCCGGCCCCGAAGTAGTGCAGCCTCCCACCGGCGCCCAGGCGGCCGGCGATCTCCTCCACGGCGCGCGCCACCAGGCCGAGCTCCGGCTCGATCGCCCTGACCGCGCTGGCGTCCTCGGCGTTCATGAGCCGCACGAGGTCGAGGGCGTTGAGTGTGTCGAGCTCGTCCGCGCGTGGGTGCACGTCTTCGCTCACGGCCTCAATACCTCGGCTGCCGCTTCACCGCAGACGCGCGCCGAGCCGTGCGTCGCGAGATAAGCCGTCGCTCGTGCAGGCCTGGAGCTTGGCACGCCCATCTCGAGCAGGACGGCATCGGGCCGGCGGGACAGCAGGGCGTCGACCAGCTCCACCTGCCCGGGCCGCCGGTGCAGGTCGCGCACGACCAGGACCAGGCTCTGGCCGGCCGCTCGGTCGACGAGCACGTCGAGATCATGCGCCGCGGGATCGAGGTCGACCGCGGTCACGCGCACACCTCGTGCGGCAAGCGACCCGGCAACGCCCCAGGGCACCTCGCCGGCCGCGATCGAGGGCGGTGCCTCGAAACGAAGCACCGCGGCCTGGTCGCCCACCTCCACGGCGCCGTCGCGCCGGACCGCGCGCCGCGCCGCGGCCAGGCCGATGTTGGGATCGTGGTGGTGGGCATGGCTGCGCTGCGGGGCCTGCGACGCGAGCGCGTCGACGCGTCGCGCCGCGTCCGCGAGCCGGAGCTCGGGCAGTCGCCCCTGCCTTACCGCTCCGGCGACCGCGCCGATGACCTCGTCGACCACGTCTGGGCCGGCGAGGCCGCCTCCGATGCAGATCGCATCGCATCCGGCGGCCAGGGCTTTGACCGCGCCCTCGCCGATGCCCAGCCCGTCGGTGATGGCGCGCATCTCCAGACCGTCGGTGATCGCTGGGCCGTCGAAGTGCAGGCTCTCCCGGAGCAGGCCGGTCATGACCCGAGGGCTGATCGTCGCCGGGAGCTCGTCGAGGGTCCGGTCGACGATGTGGGCGCTCATGATCGCCCGCACCCCGGATGCGATCGCCCGCTCAAAGGGCTCGAGGCCGGCCTTGCTCAGCACCTGGTCGTCGACGACCGGGAGGCCGAGGTGGGAGTCAACCGACGCGGCGCCGTGGCCGGGAAAGTGCTTGGCGCAGGCCGCCACGCCCGCCGCCTGCATGCCCTGGATCCAGGCCGCGGTTTGCCGAGCCACCGCGGGCGCGTCCGCGCCGAAGGACCGCACGCCGATGACGGGGTTCATGGGGTTGCAGTTGACGTCGGCGACCGGGGCCAGGTTGAGGTCGACTCCGCACGCGGCGAGGTCCTCACCCATGGTCCTGGCGACGCGGTTGGTGAGCATCAGGTCGCCCACGAAGCCGAGCGCCAGGTTGCCCGGGTACGAGCTCCCGGTCCGGGCTTCCAGCCGTGTGACGTCGCCGCCCTCCTCGTCGACGGCGACGATCAGGTGCGGGCGGGCGCGATGGAGGGCAGCGGTCAGCGCGCTGAGCTGCGAGGGAGACTCGACGTTGCGCGCGAAGATGACCACCCCGCCCAGGCCCGCGGCCGCGCGGTCGAGTACCCACTGCGGTGGTTCGACGCCCTCGAATCCCGGCAGCAGGCACCGCAGGGCCAGCGCCTCGGCCGATATGCTCATCCCTTCACGGCGCCCGCGGTCAGGCCGCCGGCCAGGTAGCGCTGCAGAATCAGGAAGAAGGCGACGACAGGCAGCCCGGTCAAGGTCGCGGCGGCCATCAGCGGACCCCACTCGGGACCGTGGTTGGTGGTGAACGAGGCCAGCCAGACGGTGAGCGTCTGGTTGCCGGGGCTGGAGAGGAGGACGTAAGCCACGATGTACTCGTTCCACGCCTGGATGAAGCCGAAGATCGCGGTCGCGACGAGGCCGGGCCCGACCAGTGGAAAGGTGATCCGCCAGAACGCGCCGACGCGCGTGCAGCCGTCGATCATCGCCGACTCTTCGAGCTCGACCGGGATGTTGGCGACGAAGCCGCGCAGGGTCCACACCATGAAGGGCAGCACGACCGCCAGGTAGACCAGGATCACGCCCGGCAACGCGTCGGTCATCGCGGCACGGTCGAGCATCAGGTAGAGCGGGATGATCAGAGCGTTGAGGGGCACCATCTGGACGCCGATGATCATCACCAGGAAGGCGGTCCGACCCTTGAAGCCGAAGCGCGCGGTGCCCACGGCCGCGAGGAACGAGATCGCCAGCGCGAGCACGAGCATGACGCCGACGACGACCAGGCTGTTCTTGACGTCGTCGAGAAAGAACGGACGCTCGATCGCATCCAGGAAGTTCTGCAGCGTGAAGGGGGCGGGAAACCACTTCGGCTCCAGGCGCAGGATGTCCTGCCCGGGCTTGAACGCCGTCGCCACCATCCAGTAGATTGGAAACAGCATCACCACCGCGACCGCGATGCCGGCGGCGTCGTACAGCGATTGTTTGACGCGCTCCAGGATGTTGACGCGCAGGTTGAGGTGTGTCGCGGCGCGCTCGGTGCCGGTGCGGATCCCTTGAGCGGCTCCCGGGGCGATCACGCGATCTCCGCCACCTTCACCGTCTCGCGCACGTAGAAGAAGGTCACGAAGACGAGTATCAGCACCATCAAGACCGCGATCGCGGCGCCAAGCCCGTACTGGGTGACCCCGAACGACTCCCGGTACGAGTAGATCGCGATCGTGAAGTAGTCGGAGCTCGGGCGCTGGTTGAGCATCACGTAGATCTGGTTGAAGACCCCGAAGTCCCAGATCGTCGAAAGACAGGTGACGATGAGGAAGATCGGCTTGAGCAGCGGCGCGGTGACGAACCAGAACGCGTGCCATCCCGACGCGCCGTCGACCCTGGCCGCGTCGACGATGTCGCTCGGCACCTGAAGGAGCCCGGCGAACACCGTGATGGTCACGAAGGGGATGGCGCCCCAGACGACCACGACCACCAACACGCCCAGTCCCTGCACTGGGTTGTCGAACCAGTTGTGGTGGATGAAGTTGCCGATGTGCAGGTTGGTGAGCAGGTAGTTGATGACGCCGAACTCGTAGTCGAACATCCACTGCCAGATGTCGACCGAGACGATCACCGGCGTCGCCCACACGAAGACGAGGGAGCTCATGACGATCACGCGGACGGCCTGGTGGACTTTGAGCAGCAGCAGCGCGATCAGTGTGCTGAAGACCACGGTGAGGGCGACGCACGCGAACGTGAAGAGGAGCGAGCGGACGATGACCTGGTGGAAGAGCGGGTCGGCGAGGATGGTCTGGTAGTTCCCCAGCCCCACCCACTCGCCGGAGTGCTGGATGAGCTCCTTAAGCCCGTAGTGCTGCAGCGAGAGCCACACGAGCATGCCGAGCGGGAAAGCCAGGATGCCCGCGATGACGAGCACGCTCGGGCTGATCAGCGCATAGGGAAGGAAGCTCTTGCGCAGCCACGCGCGGCGGCCCGAGAGTTGGGGGACTGGCTCGAGGTCAGGCGTTACGACCGCCACTCCCATCGAACCAGCCCCCTGTGCCTAGCTGCTGCTCGCGCCTAGCCGCCGCCGTTCAGGATCGCGGTGATCCTGTCGCTGGCCGACTTGGTCGCGACCGGGATGTCCTGCTGCTTGGTGAATATCTTGACGAGCATGTCCGGGAGCACGTTCGCGCTCTCGACGCTCGCCCAGTTCTGCGAGTTCGGCACGAAGCGGCTGTTCTTGGCCGCGCCGAAGAAGACCGCATTGAGCCCGGTGCCCAGGTTGAGCATCGAGGTCGTGTTCGGGATGACGCCGCCGACCGTGGCCATGTCGGTCATGTGCTTCTGGCCGGTCAGCATGGCGACCCACGCGTTGGCGAGGTCGACGTGCTTGCTCTTGGCGGCGACGCCGAGGTCGGAGCCGCCGAGGAACACCGGCGCCGTCTGGCCCGAGTTGTGGCTCGGGATGGGAAACGCGCCGAGCTTGTCCTTGAGGGCCGGGTTGCCGGCCTTCGGGTCGGTGATCACGCCGACCTCCCAGCCGTTGGCGATGATCATCGCGATGTGACCCTGCGCGAACGCAGCGTCCTGCTTCGCCTCGTCACCCGTCTTGTCGGCCTTGGAGAGTGTGCTCACGAGCGACTGCAGCCTGGTGAGACCCTGCTGCGCGCCGTCGGAGTTGAGGCTGCCCTGCCACTTACCGCCCGACTGGGTGGCTATGTCACCGCCGAAGTCCCAGACGAATGGAAGCGCCGCGTACCAGTACTTGCCGGGGAAGTAGAGCGCGGAGAAGTTGGGGTCGGAGCGGTGCGCGGTCATCAGCTTCTGGCCGACGGTCAGCAGCTCGTCCATGCTCTTGGGCGGTTGCACACCGGCCGAGTCGAAGAAGTCCTTGCGGTAGATGATCGCGCGGCTGCCCGCGTAGTACGGGACGCAATAAAGCTTGCCGCTCACGGTGCAGGAGTCGGTCAGGGACTGCAGCCACGTGGCGGAGTTGTCAAAGCTCGACTTCTTGCCGGTGATGTCCTCGAGCGCCCCGGCCGCGGCGTACTTGGCCACCAGCGTGTTGCCGAGCTCGACGACGTCGGGCGGGGTGCTGCCCGCGAACGCGGTGTCGAGCTTGGTCCCGATGTCACCCCATTGCTGGATCTCGACCTTGACTTCGACCTTTGGATACTTGGCCTTGAAGTCGGCGTTGACGCTGTCGATCACGCTCGCCGGCGCGCTGCCGTTCATCAGCCACACCGTGAGCGTCCCGATCTGCTCGGCGGGGTTGCCCCCACCCGTGCCGCCACAGGCGGTCGCGACCAGGGCCACGGCCACTGAGAGGACGCTTATCCATCCTTTACGAAGATTCATCTAGGCAATTTCCCCCTGTTCTTTGAACTCGGCGCGGGCGCGCCGTCGTGGTGGTCGCCACCTGGTGCCTCGCCCGTTTTCGACACGCCACGCGAAGCGCCGGCCGAGCGCCCGTTGCGGCTGCGTTGCGGAACGAGGTCGGCGACCAGGCGATAACGGTCGCCGCGGTAGATGGAGCGGACGAACTCGACGATCCGACCTGACTCGGAGACGGTCGTCCGCTCGAAGAGAAATGCGGGTGTGTGCAGCGGGACTCCGAGGACCTCGGACTCCTCTTCGCTGGTGACGGTAGGTTCGATCGCCTGCGTGCCTGAGGCGATCGTGATCCCGTATCGCTCGCGCAGCAGCTCGTAGAAGGAGTGGTCTTCGAAGTCGGCGCGGGTCAGTCCCGGAACCAGCTCCTCTGGCACGTGGAGGACTTCCATCGCCATCGGCTTGGAGTCGGCGAGCCGGAGCCGCTTGACGCGGACCAGGCGAGCCTCGGGCGAAACCCCCAGCCGGTGCGCGAGCCGGGCACCCGCCAGCGTGGAGGTGAGCTCCAGGGTCCGGCTGCCGGGCATCATGCCGCGCCGCCGCATGTCGTCGCTGAACGAGGTGAGGGTCAGCGGTTGGGCGATCTTGGGCTCCGTGACATAGGTGCCGCTGCCGTGGCGGCGGTCGAGGTAGCCGTCGCGCACCAGCTCGTCCAGGGCCGCGCGGACTGTCAGGCGGGAGACGGCGAGATCAATTGCGAGCTGGCGCTCAGATGGGATCGGCTGCCCGACAACGAGCGACTCGATCAGGTCGAGGACCTTGTCGCGCGTCTCTTCTTGCTTACTCATTGGAAGTGGTATTACCCTCCAACCCGTCCCACAGCGGCAAGTTAAGCACATCCTGGGCAAGTGGTCAATACCACTTTCAGAGGGCAGGTGTATTTGTGCACTCCGTTAGGTATCGCGAGGCCTGGACACCGAACGGAGCGCACAATTGGCGTTAACACGCATAGTTGGCGCCACGAAGAGGCGCCGGCACTATGCCGACGTGGAGCCTTTTGACCTGGCGACCGCGAAGCGCGCCGGCCTGACGCGGGCGCAGCTCCTGAGTTCCCGCTGGCGTCGTCTCGGACCCCAGGTGTACGTAAGCCGAGACGTGGTGGACGACCCAGTTGTGAGGCTCAAGGCTGCTGTGTTGCGTCTCCCAATGGACGCTGCGTTCTCCGGACGTACTGCTGCATTCCTTCATGGTCTGGACTCGCAATGCCATGTCATCGAAGCGACGCTTCCGGCTCCAACGCGCATCTCACGCCGCGCCGGAATCACCATCAGGCGCCGCCGGCTGGCGCCGGATGAGGTCGTCATCCGGAAGGGCTTTTCGGGTGACGTCGGCGCTCCGCACCGTTCGGGACCTCGCATCGCGCCTCGACCTGGTCGAGGCCGTGGTCGTGCTGGACACGGCGCTGCACAAGAAGTTGATTCGGCTCGACCAAGTTCCATTGCATGGCGAGCACGTCGAACCCGCGAGCGAGAGTCCGATGGAGACACGACTTCGCATGCTGTTGGTGTTGGGGGGACTCCCGCGCCCAAAGGCGCAGATTCCCGCTTCATGACGAGCACGGTTGGTTCCTGGGCCGGGCCGATCTCTACTACCCCGAACGGCGCCTGGTCATCGAGTACGACGGAGCCGCTCACCGCGATAGCCTCGCCACCGACAACCGGCGCCAGAACCGCCTGGTCGACGCGGGCTATCGCGTCCTCCGCTTCACCGCTTGGGACGTGCTGGGCTCACCGGACTCGGTGCTCGACCTGGTCCGGCGAGCCCATATAGAAGGACGCGAGGGGCTCAGGTAGTCGCCGCACCCGCCGGGTTAATCACATGAGGGCACCGCTTTGGCGGAGCAATAAACCTACCTGGAGGTTCAGAGATGGAGTTCATCGGGTTCATCATCATGGGGGCCATCATCCTCGGGTCGTTCCTCGGCGGCTGGCTCTTCACGCTGATCTTCGGCACGCAGCCAACCGGCCTGATCATCTCCTTCATCGTCGCCCTGATCGGGGCAGTAGTCCTGGTCGCGATCGTGCACATGATCAAGCGCGAGCCGGTGCGGATGGGCTGAGAGTCGATCGAGTTCTTTCGGCCTGGAAGGCGTTGGGACCGGGCCAAAACGCGGCAGTAGTCGGGCCGTCTGGCTTGTTACCTGAATAGGTGGAGACGCCAATCAAGAAGAAGGAGGTGCACAACCCCAGATGGTTGCCGCTCTGATCGTCCTCGTCCTGCTGCTGCTCATCTTCGGAGGTGGCGGCCTGGTCTCAGGCGCCGCGAACATCCTCTGGACCATCCTGGTGATCGGGCTCATCCTGTGGGCCCTCGGCTTTGTCTTCCGCGCCGCAGAGGGCGGACGCTGGTACCGCTGGTAGCAGCGATTCGATAGATCGTCACGGGCGCCCCTCGCGGGGCGCTCGTTTTCGTTTTGCGCGGCTCGCCCCCTGACGCCAGTGCCTCATGATCTGCGCATGCCGCGAACGCTTCTCACCGTCACCGGCAAGACGCCGGCGACCAGGGTCGAGGACATCACGAAATGCTTCGACGAAAAACACGAGCAGGGCTTCTGGCTCGACATCGAGGCGCCCGACGAGTCCGACTACGAGCTCCTCGAGAGGACCTTCAACTTCCATCCCCTGACGATCGAGGACATCCAGCACCAGAACCAGCGGCCGAAGGTCGACGAGTACACGGACTACAACTTCAGCGTGCTCTTCGTGGCGGTGCTGAACGGTGACGAGATCGCGCTGCGCGAGCATCACCTGTTCGTCGGCGCCCACTACCTGATCACCGTGCACCAGGAGCCCTCGACCGAGCTCAAGGAGCTGCAGGACCGGGTCCACAAGAGCCCTGAGCTCTCCCACGGCAAGCCGTCGTTCCTGACCTACCTGGCCATCGACACACTGGTCGACGCAACCTTCCCGGTTCTCGACCAGCTCGACGATGTCGTGGACGCGTTGGAGGACGACATCACCGACAAGGCGAGCAGGGAGGCGCTGGCGCGCATCTACAACCTCAAGCACACGGTCAGCGAGCTCCGCCGCTTCCTGGGCGCCCAGCGGGACGTCTTCCAGAAGCTGATCACGCACGGAATTCACCTGCAGCAGGACGACATGACTCTCTACTACCGCGACGTCTACGACCACATGGTCCGCCAGTACGAGACCGCCGACGCCCTGCGCGACCTGCTCACCGGCGCCATGGACGTCTATCTCTCGACGGTCTCCAACCGCCTGAACGAGACGACCAAAGCTCTGACCGTGATCGCCTGCCTGTTCCTGCCCCTGACCTTCCTCACCGGTTTCTATGGAATGAACTTCGCCTACCTGGTCAACGTGCTCGAGTCGCCCTATATCGCGTTTGCAGTTGGCGCGGTGACGATGATCATCGCGACGTTGATCCAGCTCTACTTCTTCCGGCGCCGCGGCTGGATCTGAGGCGTGAGCGACTTGCCCGCCTGCTGCTCGCCCAAGGGCTACCGCTGGGTCTTCAGCGAGCGCAGCGCACGCTCCGAGGCCAGGCGCTACCGGCGCAAGGGCCTGGACGCGACGTCGCGCCAGATCGTCGATTTCTTGAAATCGCAGGGCGTGGAGGGCAGGACCGTGCTCGAGGTCGGCGGCGGGATTGGCGCCATCCAGATCGAGCTCCTCAAGGCCGGCGCGGCGCACGCCACGAGTGTCGAGCTGACGCCTTCCTACGAAGAGGTCGCGAAAAATCTCCTCGAGGAGGCCGGATTCACCGACCGCGCCGACCGCCAGGTCAAGGACTTCGCCGCCTCAGCCGCAGAGGTGGACGGCGCAGACATCGTGGTCATGAACCGGGTGCTGTGCTGCTACCACGATATGCCCGGCCTAGCGGGTGCGGCCGCCGACCACGCACAGCGGCTCCTCATCCTCAGCTACCCACGACGCACGTGGTGGACCCGAGCGTCGTTCGCGGTTTTCAACTGGTTTCTCGCAGTGCTCAGGCGTGAGTTCCACGTCTTCGTCCATAAGCCGCAGGACATCACGGCAACGGCCGGCGCGCACGGCCTGGCGCCCATCCTCGACCACCGCGGCGCGTTCTGGACCGTCGCCGCGCTGCGCCGAACCGCGTAGCGCCGTTCTCGTATGTTGGCGGGATGACGGACGCGGCCCAGGCCACCGCCGTCGACCCGGAGGTCGTCTACCGGCAGACCACCCCGGGATCACGCGCCCTGCATGAGCGCGCGGTCGAGGTCATGCCCGGAGGGACCACCCGCACCACCACCTACTTTGACCCGTATCCCATCTACATCGAGCGCGGCGAAGGCTGCCGCGTCTGGGACGTCGACGGCACCGAGCGGATCGACATGCTCGGCAACTACACGGCGATGATCCTCGGCCACTCGCATCCGAAGATCGTCGAGGCGATCCGTGCCCAGGCGGCGAGAGGCACAGGGTTCGCCGCCGCCAACCCCATCGAGGTCAAGCTCGCGACCTTGCTGTGCGAGCGCGTGCCGAGCCTCGACGCCGTGCGGTTCTGCAACTCGGGCACCGAGGCCACGATGTTCGCGATGCGGCTGGCCCGAGCCTTCACCGGCCGGCCGAAGATCGCACGCATGGAGGGCGGCTACCACGGCACCCACGACTTCGCGGAGGTCAGCACACATCCCCTGGTCGACGAAGCAGGACCGGCCGACGCGCCGGTGGCGCGGCCCGACTCGATCGGCACACCTCGATGGGCGCTCGAGGAAACGGTCGTCCTGCCCTTCAACAACCACGACGCGTGCGAGGCGATCATCCGCAAGGAAGCGGGATCGCTGGCCGCGGTGATCCTGGAGCCGATCATCGGCGCCGGCGGCGTGATCCCAGCCATGCCCGATTTCCTGCAGCGCCTGCGCGGAGTCACCAACGAGCTGGGCATTCTCTTGATCTTCGACGAGGTGATCTCGCTGCGAGTTGCTCCGGGCGGCGCGCAGCAGATGTACGGGATCACACCCGACCTGACCACGCTGGGCAAGATCATCGGCGGCGGGCTGCCGGTGGCCGCATTCGGCGGCCGCGCGGACGTCATGCAGCTGCTCGACCCCCGGAGCAACCCCACCATCGCCCAGGGCGGGACTTACAACGGGCACCCGCTGGGAATGGCGGCCGGCCTGGCGGCGATGACGGAGCTCACGCCTGACGTGTACGAGGACCTCAACCGCAGGGGAGCGCGCGTGTGCGAACAGCTCTCGGAGGTATTCGCGTCGCACGGTGTGAAGGTGCAGGTCAACGGCGCCGGATCGATGTTCGCGCTCCACTTCACGGACCGGTCCGTCGTCGACTACCGGACGATGGCCGCCGCCGACAAGAAGAAGGCGCGCGACCTCTTCCTGGGCCTCGTCAACCACGGCGTGCTGATGGCGCCAAGGGCGATGGGCGCCCTCTCCACGCCGATGCGCGAGGACGACATCCAGGAGTTCATCGACGCGGTCGATGCCGTCGTCGCCGAGCAGAAGAGACGCTGGGAGGCGGGGTAGGAACCTTCGCCAAGGGCTGTAAATATCCCTTAGGTCAGGACGTGAAGGGGCGCATTGCGAC
>WNGB01004006.1_pt1 | contig 22791 bp, 24 predicted proteins | sample 5400681 | NCBI WGS metagenome assembly WNGB01 (sample SAMN13153367, study PRJNA577476) | soil metagenome | isolation source: 115 cm soil or saprolite under grassland replicate 2 | place: USA:California | collected 2016-06-15
TCAAACAGGCCGCAGCGGAATTCTTGGCCAACAAGCGGATCGCGGTGACCGGGGTCTCCCGCAACCCCAAGGGGGGTCACGGCAGCAACATCGTCTACCAGCGGTTGCGGCAGCGGGGCTACCAGGTCTTTGCGGTCAACCCCAACGCCGACACCGTCGAAGGCGATCGGTGCTACCCGGACCTGGGTTCGATCCCCGGCGGCGTGGACGCGGTGGTGATCGGCACCAGGCCCGAGCGCGCCGAGGCCACCATGCGGGAGTGCGCCGAGCTGGGCATCAAGCAGGTGTGGATGCACCGCGGCCCGGGGGCTGGCAGCGTGTCCAAGGCGGCCGCCGCGTACGGCCGCCAGCACGACATCCGGGTGATCGCTGGCGGTTGCCCGTTGATGTTTGATCCCACCGCTGATTTCGGGCACAAGGCGATGCGGGTGGTGTTCACCTTGACCGGCAACGTCCCCAGGCAGGTGTGACGAGGGGCTTGGACGCTATCAGTCAGTAACTCGTGTTTCGTGGTTTTCGGTGGTGATGGCTGGCTGAGTCGACCGGCTTGCCTGGCAGCGCCAAGCAAGCGAGCAGCGGTAGGCGCGGCGGCTCAGGACGGCGAGGTGGCCAGCGCGGCGGTGAGCCAGGGGCGCAGGATCGGCAGCACGTTGGTGGCCTGCATCGTTTGGGTGTGGTCGAGACCGTCCAGCACCCGGACGTCCCACCCGTACCCTTCGAGCTCCGCGCGCCGCTCCCGCAGCGGTCGGGCGAGGTGCACCTGCACGCCGCCCCAGCGCTCGCCGTAGTCGATCTCGTCCGCCGAGCCTGCGAAGCAGAGCCGCGGACAGGCCAGCCGTGCCTGGGCGGCGCGGTCGTCGAAGCTCTGCAGCGCGTGGTAGAGGGTGACGAACTGGCGGGTCTGGGCCTCCGTCATGGTGACCTCTACGGTGGACCAGTCGAGCTCGTCCGCTGGCGCCTCCGCAGCGGCCTGCGCGGCTGGTTCGCGCGGCGCCTCGGCGGCCATCCGGTGGGTCGCGGTGGTCACGCGCAGGTACTCGGCGTAGGGGCCGTCGATCGGCGGGAAGCCGCCCATGACCAGCGCGGAGACCCGGTCGGTGCGGATCGCCAGCTGCAGCCCGCTCAAGGCGAGCCAGGAGTAGCCGTAGTAGGCGAACCGGTCGGCGCCGGCGCTGTCGGCGATGGCGAGGAAGTCCCTGGCGAGGTTGTCGGGGACCAGGGTGTCCGGCCTGGGGGTGGCGAGCACCTGGCCCTCGTAGTCGAACGCCACCACCCGGAAGGCGTCCTTGAGGCCGTCGACCAGCAAGCGGCCCAGCGCCGGGTCGTTGCCCCAGCGTCGCAGCTCCTCCGCTTGGGGGGCCTCGACCGGCCGCGGGTTCACCGGCAGCAGCAGCGCCGGACCCTCGCCGTGGACCTGCACCTCGATGGCGCTCCCGTCGTGCAGCCTCGCCTCGGGCATGGGACCTCCTGTCTCGGTCGGGTGGACCGGTGTGCGATCCTGTACGCCGTAAGCCAATAGATAGTATACGTCATAAGGAGTTAGCGGATGCCCGTGCTCGCCGGCCAGGGCGACCCGGCCCGCTCCATGGCCCTACTGTGGCGCACGCCCAGCGCCCGCACCGGCCCTGGCCCCAAGCCCGGGCTGAGCGTGGACGCCATCGTGGCGGCGGCCATCGCGGTGGCGGACACCGACGGCCTGGCGGGGCTGTCGATGCGCGCGGTGGCGGAGCCTCTGGGCGTCACCGCCATGGCCCTGTACACCTACGTGCCCGGCAAGGACGAGCTGGTCGACCTGATGTACGACGGGGCACACGCCGAGCTGCCCGGCCGCTACGACCTCGGCAAGGGCTGGCGCGCGGCGGTGACCTCCTGGGCCACCGACCTGGTGCGGTGCTACGTGCGGCACCCGTGGGTGCCGCAGGTGTCGTTGGCGCGCCCGGCGCTGGGGCCCAACGAGCAGGCCGTGGTCGAGGCGCTGGCGCGGACCCTGCGCCAGGCCGGCCTGCCCGCCGCGGTGGCGCGCCGCGTCGTCAGCCTGCTGTTCTACGTGGCGCGGGGGACGGCCCAGACGGTGGCGGAGTCGCGGCTGGCCGCGGCGGCGGGCGGCGCCTCCGAGCAGGCGTGGTGGTCGAGCCGCGCGGCGGCGCTGCGGCAGGTGGCGCCCGACTTCGCCCAGCGCTTCCCCGACTCCGCCTGGCTGGCCAGCGCCGGCGCCGCCCACCGCCGGGACGACGCCACCCCCTACCTGGAGCGGGAGGCCATGGAGGCGTTCACCGTGGGGCTCACCGTGCTGCTGGACGGCATCCAGGCGGCCATGGCCAAAGACCCGACGGCACGGTGAGCGGGGTCGGGTCGGCCAGTCCGGCTGCGGCAGCGTGACCACCTGCTGGCGGCGGTTTGCCGAGTGGGCCCATGCCGGGGTGTTCGAACGGCTGCAGGAGCTGCTATTGGACGAACTCGGCCAGGCCGGCGCGCTGGACTGGTACCGCGTCAGCATGGACTCCTTCAGCATCGCCCGCTGTGGGATCGAGTCGTCTGACCGGCTGGGCCGCCACCGCTGGAAGGCGGAACGCACGATAGCTTGGCCGGCCGGGTGCCGGCGGTGTGCATCCGCTACGACCGTGGTACCGAGCAGTTGTTCGTGCTGCTCGCTGGCGACCAGCTGTGCCACAACCGGCTGCGCTGCGCAGCCAACGCCCGATCACCAGGATCCTGGTTCCGGAGCCAGCGCACGCTGGTGGGCTGACCAGCTCGGCCTCGTCCTGCTGGACCTCATCGCTGCGACGCTGGTCCCGGCCGGCGTGCCGCTGGTGCTGGCCGTCGACGACACTCTCTGGCTTCCGCATCGGCCCACGGCTGCACGGCGCCGCCGCGCGCCGCTCCTTGTATCCCACGGCGTCCTCGGCTGCCACGTCGACACCGTCGACAGCTGGTGGGCCAACCTCCCCGGGCCCGGCTTCCGGGTCATCGGACCGTCCCGCTTCGGCTACTTCGCCTCGACCCTCCCGAAGGACGCCACTCCGGCAGACCAGGCGGACGCGTATGCGTTACTGCTCGACCATCTGGAGGTCGATCGCGCCGTCGTGATCGGGTTCTCGGCGGGAAGCGGCTCGATTCTCGAGCTCGCGCGGTGCCATCCCCAGCGCGTGATCGGGCTGATCCTCGCCTGCTGTCGCCTGGGGGGAGGGATCACCTTCTCCAACGCGTTCGCACCGCTCTTCCGCCTCGCCTACAGCGCCGACCGCCTCTTCTGGATCTTCAAGAGACTCTCGCCAACGGCGTATTCACGGATGATGGGGATGCCGAAGGGCTACAAGGCCTCGCCGGAGGAGGCGGACGCGGTCGCGGCGGGGATGAACCTGCTGTTCCCCCTCAAGCCCAGGCGCGAGGGTGCCGTCTTCGATGGGTTCGTCTCGAACCTGGCCGCGGACCGGTTCCCATTCGAGGAGATCGGCGTCCCGACGCTGGTCATCAACGCCAGGGACGACACGTTCGCGCCGTATCGGTTCGCCGCCGCGGCGGCGAACCGCATCCCCGGAGCAAAGCTCGTGAGCATCGAAAGCGGTGGCCACTGGTTCCTCGGACATGACGCCGAGGTCCGGGATGCGATCGGCGCCTTTGTCCGCAAGGTCATCTGAACCGTTTCCTTCATCCGCTCAAGCTCCCACGGTCGTCCTCGATGGCCAGTCCATGAACGCGATGCCTGCGATCAGGGAGATGTTGCCGGCGAGGATGAACAGGAACCACGGGTCAAGTACAGGACCATGAGCCCGAACGACACCGCCAGGCCGCCCACGGCGACCCGCCGCCACTCGGCGCCCACAGCCTGATCCCGGCCACCAGCAGGAATCCCGCTGCCACCAGGGCCAGGACCAGGGCCAGGTGTACGAGCGCGGCCTTACCGCGGGTCGGTGCTTACCGTCCCTCGAAGCAGGCGAGCCGGATGCTGAACTGGGCGCTGGCTGAGCGGCTCAGGGGCCAGTCTTCGGACGCGGGCGCTGCGGTGGCCCGAAGAAGGCGCCCAATGTGACCTCATCGCCTGATCGCCTTGCGCCGGCCGCCAAGCCGGCCACACTTGTCGACCGGTTGACGAGACCGTGCTGATGATCAACCGTGACCTGATTAACATCGTTTAGGGATATCGGCGAAACACTACCGAACAGGGTTTGTGACCTGATTCTGCCATCATGGTCATCATGGACTCCACCAGCAACGAAGCGTTCCGGAGTCCAAAGGGGATGAGCACCATGCGCCCCACCCGAATCGATCGCCACCGCCCTGCTGGTCGCCAGCCTCGCCGTGGCTGGCTGCGCCAAGAGCCAATCCGACCAGAGCGGCGCCCCACAGCGCCAGCCGTCGGCGGCCACCACACCCGCCACCAAGCCATCGCCGCCCGCCGTCCCCACCAAGCCCTATCCGGGGATCACGGGCACCTGGCAGGACGCCTACATGCTGCAGCAGGCGGTCGACAACGGCCACCAGCCCTGGCAGACCGATCCCGCCGAGGTCGTGCGCGCCTACGCCCAAGGGCTGGCGCCCACCTCAGTCGCGCCGGTGGTGCGGGCGGCCGGGTGGCACACCTACACCGTCCTGAAGAACGCCAAGGTGATCGCGACCGTCAAGGTCACCCAGCCGATCCGCCAAGGACTCGGCGGCATCTGGGTCATCACCAGCGTCCACCCAGCCTGACCTCGACGCATACCCGACTGCGCCCCGCGCCAGAGTCGCACCGACGCGACCCGGGCGGGGACCGGGGAGGGACCTCTGATGCGGCACAATCATCATCGTCTGCTGCGCCCCGCGCTGCTGGCTGGCCTGGCCCTGCTCACCGCAGCCGCCATGACCCAACCCGCCCAGGCGCAAGCCACCGACAACCTGTCACCCGACCCCTGGCCGGTCAGGCTGGTCGTGCCCGGCCAGCAGTTCACCCCGGCATACGTATTCAACGGCTGGTACGGCCAGCTCCCAACCGGGGTGGTTTACCTCCGCAACGACCTGCAGCAAAGCTTCACCCGCCTGCCGCTGGCGGCGGTCTCAGAGTCGGCCGGCTACGGCGCACGCGCACTGGTCGCCCGCGTGCCCGCCAGTCTGGTCCGCGGGCATCTGCTGTTCTACTACGCCGTGCTGCGTGATGCGACCAGCGGCCACACCGCCACCATCCCGGCCGGCGGGGCCAGCAACCCCGAGCGGGCCTGGGTCCTCAACCGGCCGCTGTCCGTGTCGCTGGGCACCCACACCTTCGGGCACCTGAGCACCCCGCAGGCGATCGTGGCCAAGGCCGCCGCGAACCAGGTCGGCTGGGAGTCACCGCCACCCGACCAGGACGGCAATAGCTTCGGCCCGTGGTCGTTCGACGTCGCCCGCGACGGCTCGATCTGGCTGCTGGACCAGGTCAACCGGCGGCTGCTGGTATGGCAGCCCGGCCGGCCCGACCGGCCAGCGCGGACGGTGCCGCTGCCGTTCAAGGCCCCCGTCGACCTGGCACTGGGCGCCGACGACACGATCTACGCCACCTCGATGCCCGCGGGAGGGCCGGACTACCTGTACGCGCTGACATCGACCGGGCAGGTGCGCTGGAAGGCTCTGCTGCCCCAGCAGCGGACCTTCGGCAGTCTGCTGCTGGTGGACGGCGTGGTGTACTACCACTTCACCGACTGGACGCCGATGACCAGCACCCGCGGCCAGCCGCTAGCGGCCGCTGAACAGCGCCGCCTGACCAGCCCAGACCAGCCCCTCCCACACCGGCTGCGGCTGGCCAGCCAGTCGGTCCCTCCCAACGAGGGGCGTGTCGGCCTGATCAACCAGGCCAGCCAGCTGCTGCGGGCCTGGCGCATTACCAGCCAGACCGAGCTGGACGGCACCTTCGCCAAGGCCGCGCTGGTCCACGATGACCTGGTGGTCACCCTGCAGCTCAGCAAGCAGACCAAGGGCAAGTTCCTGTGGGAGTACCTGGTCCTGCGGCTGGCACCAAACAACACCACCCGGGTGCAGTTGACGCTCGCGCCGCCCGACCGTGTGACCTGGGGTGACACCCCGGTCACCGGGCTGCGGGTCGGCCCCGACGGCCAGCTCTACCAGCTCCGCACCGACCGCACCACCGGCGTCAGCATCGCCCGCTACTCGCTCAGCCCCAAGCCCACCCCACCAACCACCATCACCCAGGGCAAAGCGCCCGCGCCACCGCCGCCGGCTACCAACACCCCGGCGCCCACGGTCACCGCGCCCACCACACCCCTGGTGCAGCAGCCCACAACTCCTCCAGTCCAGCCGCAGCCCACAACACCATCGGTGCAGACCCAGCCGGCATGGCGTGCGTTGCTGCCATGGTTGGCCGCCGTGGCGGCGGTCGCGCTGGCCGCCGCCGGCGAGCTGTGGTGGTGGCGCCGCCGACAGCGCCGCCACCCGGCCGGACCCGGACGACCCCACCCTGCCCACTGACCACTCCTACCCACCCGCCGGCCCGGCATTCGCCGGGCCGGCGGTGGTCAGGGCAGCCAGTCGATGAGCCGGCAGAAGATGGGGTAGAGCAGTCGCAACGCCATGACTGGCGATCATCGCGGACCTCAGCCACTGATGCGAAGCCGCAGGTCAACGTCTGCGGATTAGGTTTTCGGCACCTACAGGTCGAGCTCGAACCAGATCGTCCGCCCCGACAGGTCCTCGCGGACCCCCCAGCGCCGCGTCAAGGCCTGCAGCAGCTGCAGGCCACCTCCGCTGGGCGACTGGAGGCCGTGGATGCGGTGCCGCAGCCGAGCGGGTCCGCCGTCGTCCGACACCTCGACCCGGAGTTGGTTATCGACGACGGCCAAGGCGACCTCGAAGGTGCCATGGCCGGGCCCGGCTGGCGCCTGGTCGAGGAGGCTGGTGACGGTCTCGCTGACCAGCAGGCGGGCCGTCTCCCGCAGCTCGGAGCCGCGGGGTAGGGTTTCGGTGACGAACCGGCGGGCGGCGGCCACCTGGTCGTGGTGCCGCAGAAACTTGCGCCTCATGGGCGCGGTGTCAGCGTCATCCAGTCGCATCGGCGCTCCCGGGGGTCGGAGGCCATCTGCCGGAACCATTCAAGCCATGTCATATCCGCCCTGGCAGTCCCGCAACGCACGTCCGAGCGGTCGGGACCGACAGTCGGCAGCTATGAGCGGTCTCGGCGGAATCGGTTTGTGCGTCCCGGCATGATCGGCAAGGACTTGGTGCACGGCTCCTCGCCCGGGTTGGGCGGCCGGGCTGGGGGTTACGCGGCTCCTTCGTTCAGGCTTGTCCCAGCGACAGCTCAACGACCACCCGCCCCTGCCCCCGGTCGTCGCGGGCGCGCACTCGGGTGAGCGGGCGGCCAATCAGCGCGCGGGCTGTGGGCTCCAGCACGCAGGCAAGGTCGCGGGCACATCGGCCAAACGGCCGGTCTAGGCGGCTAAGGACGGCCTCCAGCGGCTCCTCCAGCGCGCCGGGCGGCGACGGCTCAGCCAGGACGACCCTGGCGTGGGTGTCGTCCAGCGCGGCCGCCGCCGGTTGCAGCGCAAGGTCGGTTCCTGCCGACCACAGCGCCGCCACCTTGCGCGCCTGCCGGTGGTCCCGGAGCTTGGTGACACTGCAATGGCCGTTCTTCGGCTCCGGCCGGCAGATCACAATGCGGCGCAGGTGTTCGATCGTGTGCGCCTGATCGTGGTCGAAGATCGCGATCTCGACCCGCTTGCGCCGTAGCTTGCCGCTGCTGGCCTCCACCGGGACGGGGAAGTCCCGCTCCATGTCGTCGGGGGAGAGTCCGTACTCGTGGAAGAGAGCACGCGCGATCCCTCTCGCCCGTTTCACCCCCTACGTCGGCTTCCCATCTTACTTCGGACGTTGGCCAGTCTGCGGGTGGCTTTGCATGTGAAACGCAGGATGGCGGCTCGCGCAGCCAACGGGCCTCGTGACGCCTTTCCGTCCTGACCACGGTGCCGACGGTCCGATGGGGCACTTTTGGAGTTACTCCTGAGGGTCGGGCCGATCGTCTCCTTCCAGCCCGAGATCATCGGCGGTCAGTTCACCGCGCTCGACGAGGCGGTCGACATGCGCGTACACCATCATCGTGATCACCGGGTTGGCGTGGCCGAGCCGGTTCGCCACAGCGATCAGCGGCACGCGGCGGGCGAGCAGCCAGGTCGCGTGGGTATGCCGGAGGTCGTGGAAGTGGAGCCCACCGTGCTCCTGCCAGAGGGTGTTGAGCTTCGCGTCCTTGAGCGCCCGATTCCATACACGCCAGAAGTTGCCGCGTGCCAGTGGCCCGCCAGGTCCCTGTGAGCCACCTGGCGTGGTGAACACGTATGCACCCTCTTCTTCACCTTCACCGACGACTTGGCGGTGCGTGAGGAAGGCGTCCACGGTCTCCTGATCCAGCGCGATCGTGCGCTTGCTCGCCTCCGTCTTGGGGCCCTTCACCCGGATCCGACCGGAATTGCCTGGGTCGCTGAGCGCGCGCACGACCCGCAGCCGCCCCTGCCCGGCGACCGCCCCGTCGTCGAACGGCCGCTCGAGCTGCAGGTCACCCCATCGCAGGGCCGCGAGCTCCCCCCAGCGCAGCCCGGTCAGCGCGGCGGCAAGCACCAGCGCCCGATAGCGCGGGGCGATCGCCGCAGCCACCCGGTCCAGCTGGCTCCGGGTGAGCCAGACCTCGCGGCGCGGCTCGCGCTCCTTCTTGACCGCCTCGGCGCGGCCGGCCGGGCTCTTGCGCCGCATCGGTGAGCGGGGGAGGTAGTCGCTGTCGACCGCCGCGTTGAGGATCGTCGACAGCAGCGCCAGGTAGGCGTTGATGGTCTGGGGGGCGAGCTCCTCGGCGATCATCTTGGCCTTCCAGACGCCGATGACGTCGGCGTCCAGATCGACGAACCGCAGGTTCCCGAAGGCCGGCAGGATCCGCTTCTCGATCCGCTTGCCGTACAGGTAGGCCGAGTGGGGATGGCTGTCGCGCCACCGCGGCCACCAGGTGTTGGTGACGTAATCGCCGAACAGGGTCATGCTCTTGCGATCGGTGACGGGCTCCAAAGGGAGCCCTCGGATGCTCAGGAGGCCCTCGCCACGGTCAAGACGCCGCTTGACGCCTTCAGCTGCATGCCTGGTTGTGTAGATCCCTGCCGAGCGTTGGTGGCCTCCTTTGTCCGGGTAGACAACCTGGAAACGCCCGCGGGCGTGACGCCTCGACGGTGGCACCGGCATGATCCAGGCCATGTATCATTCCCCCTCGCATACGAACTCGTCGGCAACCGTCATCGGGCAGGGTGCCGATGGGTTGCCGGCGGATTGCTTACAAGTGAGGTGGGAGAACGACACATTGGTCGGCGGGGAGATGAGGATCATGCTCTCCTCCAGCTAAGATGGGACGGCCTGCCCCCCTAGCTCAGTCGGCAGAGCACATCCATGGTAAGGATGGTGTCGGCGGTTCGATTCCGCCGGGGGGCTCCAGGAGAGAAAGCACAGGTCAGGCCGGGTGAACAGCCCGGCCTTCCGCGTCACTGGGGATGCGGTGACAGGCCGGAAGCCGCTGCTTGTCAGCAAATTGTCAGCAAGTCACCCCACGCGCACGGTTGACCGCTCTACGTGGTGACCATTTCGGGTGCTTCCGAGGATCGTTCGTCGGACTCGTACCGCCCGCAGCATCATGTGGGGCCTGTGAGATCGACGAACAGAGCGTTAAGCTCGGCGTGCAACCGTGGTAGTAGCCGTCGACCCCTCGGCAACCCTCTTCACAGTCCGCCGCAGCAGTGAACCCTAACCAGCCCGCCCCAAAGCGAAGCACCCACCGCCTCCTGGCTGCCGCGTTGCTCGCGGTCGGGATTGCGGCCATCGCTCGCGCCAGACGACGTCAACCCCAACCCGGTGTCGACGCCAATCGTGATGCGGCGGCTTCGGGAGGCGATCAGGTCCTCCCGGATCCTGGGAGTGCCCGCACCGAGGGGGAGCGTGACCAGCGATCCGTACGGTGGGTGCTCCTGCCGATTGGCGTCGTAGTCGTGTCCGCCCTGCTGGCGGGGCTGCTGTGGCCCGAGGGGTTCACCTCCAGCCGGCCGCCAGATGCCGACGGTGGGTTGATCCTGCTCGCGGACACCGACGAGCAGCGCACCGACCTAGTGCGAAGGGCGCCGGTCACCGCGTCGGTCAGTGCTGAGATGTGGCAGACCGGGTTTGCGGGAATCAGCATGCTGTCGCTGTCGCTGACGTTCACCAAGCCCAGACCAGGGCTTCGCTGGTATGTTGTTGCGTCCGGCCAGTACAACCCGCGCCCCGATACCGACCTCAATGCCTTCTGCGTCGGCCTAGGGGCGACTCGCTCCGGGCGCACGGTCCGCTGCCCGGACTCTCTGTCCAACGGATCGGTCGAAGTCGAGTACCGGTTCGGGGACCAAATCGGAGAGACCTTCGAGAACGCCATCCACCGCATCAACTCCCTCGACGGCTACATCGACGGTGACGCCACGGTGATTACTGGCAGGCTCGCTCCACTCGATTACGGAATCGCCTTTCCAACGAAGATCTTCATCCCGATCCCAACCCCCAAGCGGGCACGCCTGGGCAGCGATGACTACGGCTCTCTGGCCCAGATCACGACCAGTGACCGCGGTGACATTGGCTTCACCAACACACTCAGACGCCTCCCGGACGAGTACGCCGCTACCGCTGCAGATAAGGCGATCGTGTCAACCGGGCACCCAGTCGACTATATTCAGGTGCCGGCCCTCCACCTTGAGCTCGATGAGCCGCTCAGCACGCGCACCGTGGCGTGGGCGTCCCCCCCGCCTGATCGCGCCGATCGGCTGGTGTGGACCAGCGACCAGGGCAGCTTAGGACCAATTTCCTTCCTCCTTCACGACCCGTTCCAGCAGCAAGGGCTTGTGCGGCGCAGCTTCCTCGCTGGCATGTTCGTGTCCATCGGCGCTGGCATGGTGGTGGTCGTGATTGATCAGGGGCTTGCACGGGTGGGACGACGCCGCAGACAAGCGCGCCGCCACGCATGACCGCCGTCAGCGAGACTACGGCCAGCCAGCATACGTTTACATGCGTCCTCCAAACGTTTGCTGGCAGATTGGAATGGGAACGGCCCGCGCTGCGCCTCCGCTGGCCCACCTCGATCGACCCGAAGGAGCGTCGATGGACCGCGAGTGTCTCTCTGAGGCCACCCTAACCAGTGACGTCGTGGCACTATCTGGAGCGTGACGGCGGAGGGCGGATGATCACCCGTGTGCGAGCTCAGCCACCGGCCGACATCTCCGCCAGGCCGTCGTCGGTGCCGTACTCCCAGTCGGGGTCCGGCAGGTCGTAGCCGTACCCCGCCGAGGGAAGTGCCCAGACCGCCTCGCCAAACGCCCAGTAGAAGAGGTTGGGTTGCCGGGGCCAAAGGACGATGCCAGCTCCGCCGGCGTAGCCGAGAGCGTGCTTGTGGGCGAGCGCGAGCAGCAGTTCTCGTAGCTCGAGGCCGGATGGGCGCCCTGCCACCGCGGCGGTCGTGGCCGCGGTGACCAGGTCGGCCAGTTGCAGGTGCGGCACGTGGTGGCTCGGCGCGGTGACGATCGGCAGCACCACCCGGTCAGGCGTCACGTACTCGGTGCCGTCGTTGGTCAGCTCCAGTGTCCCGGCCAGCCACTGGCTTTCCTGGACGGAACCACCGCCAGGCTTGTCCGCGATCACCACGCCAACATCGTCGTGGTCGCTCAAACACATGGAGATCCGCTCGTAGAGGTACTTGAGGATCTCCCGGCCGACCTCCTGCTTCGGCCTCTCCCGCCACGCGGCGCCGTGGTCCCAGACCACCACCGCCGAGCGGATGTCCCAGTCGATGGCGGCCTCGAGCATCCGTGTGCGCAACGTGGTGACGAGCTGTCCGCCGGCGTTGGCGAGGAAGCTGTTCCTGGGGGGCTTCCACTTGATCTCCTCACCGGGCGGCACGCCAAGCTTGACGCGAACCGAGGCGAGGTCGGCGGCGTACCCGGCGACGGCGCGCTCGGGGACAAGCACGCAGCCGACCGCAAGAAGCTGCCCGAGCCCGCGCCGCGGCGGGTCAGGCTGCTCGCTGTCGTCGAGGAACACGAGTCGCAGTTGAGTTTCTCCCGTCCTACCGCAGTAAAGGTGGGCACCTCGTCGAGTGGGAAACCTCACGGATCACTGAAGACCGCTCAACAGCAGACCGTCACCCCTGCCGCCGGAAGTCTACCGCGATAAATCCGGCACTCACTCCGGAGCGATCTCCGCCCAGCCCTCACCGTTCATGGGCGCTACAGCGCTACCGCATGCAGGCATCTGATGCCTGGTGCCTGGTGAGCCAGCGGTCGTCTCAAGAGGCTGCCAACGTAGGTGGTATGGCTGGGGGGTGGTGTCGCCTGCGTCGAGGTAGCCGGCGAGCGCGGCGCCTATAGTGTCGCAGGGAATCATCATGGCTGGGGCTTACGAGGCCAACGGGACAGCCGAGGTCGTAGCGATCGCTGTCGCAGGGAATCGTGGGTTCCCCGCCACGAGCTTGGCTTGGGCATCGGCAGCGGCTCGCACTGCAATCCTGGTCGCCAACGACGATGCCCCGCTAAACAGGCAATCATCGAGGGTGCTCGGTAGGCGGGGCCGGCAGGCCCTCGGCGGCGGGGTGGCGCCACTGGCCGATGCCGCATCGGCCAGCCCCTGACCGGCCGGGGTCGTGTCGGGCGCCGCCTCCTGATCGGCCGCCCACCGGGCTGGTCGTTCCAGTCCGGCCGGGAGCCGGGTCGCCGCATCGCCCAAGGCGGCCTCAACCTGCGCCTGCGTCAGGCCCCCCGCGTCGGTAAGGTTCGCCCCACCGAGCCCCGCGCGGGTCAGGTTCGCCCCACCGACCCGCGCGTCGGTAAGGTTCGCCCCACCGAGCCCCGCGTCGGTAAGGTTCGCCCCACCGAGCCCCGCGTCGGTCAGGTTCGCCTCGATGAGCCACGCGTCGGTCAGGTTCGCCTCGATGAGCCCCGCGTCGGTCAGGTTCGCCTCGATGAGCCACGCGTCGGTAAGGTTCGCCCGCTCGAGCCACGCGCCGGTCAGGTTCGCCCGCTCGAGCACCGCGCCGGTCAGGTTCGCCCCCTGGAGCCGCGCGCCGGTCAGGTTCGCCCCATCGAGCCCCGCGCGGGTCAGGTTCGCCCCACCGAGCGCCGCGCCGGTCAGGTCCGCCGCCTCGAGCTGCACGCCGGTCAGGTGCAGATCACGCAGGTTCAGCATGCCCCAGGATTCCAGGCGGCGGCGGGGGCGGCGACCGAGCGCGGTCAGGGCCGCCTGCACGTCCGGCGCCGGCTCGGCCGGGAGGGCCTGGTCGGAGGTGACCAGCAGCACCCCTGACCGCGTGTCCGCGCCGTTGGCCGTCACGTGAGTTCGGCCGGGGACGCGTGGGGCGCGCTGGCGGACGAAGGCGACCATGACCTCGACCACGTCCAGGTGGTGGTCGGCCGAGTCGCGCAGGACGTGCGCGAGGGCGTGCACCCCGCCCAGCCGCACGTAGGGTTCGTCGGAGCCGAGCCGCTCCAACGCCTTGCTGAACCTCTCGGTGAGCTGCCCGCGGTGGGCCAGCCGGTAGGTGCGGGCGGTGTAGGCCAGGGCCACCACCGCACCGGACGCGCCGGCGAACTGGATCAGCGCGATGCGGAACTGGCCGGTCGCGGTGACCTGTTCCGCCGCGGTGAGCCGCGGCCAGGCGCCCCGGTAGACCCAGGCCGGGCCGCGCCACAGCAGCCACCCAAACCCGGCCACCAGCGCGGCGGCCGCCAGCCCCACACCCAGGGCCCGCAGCCCCAACCACAACAGCCACCAGCGGCTGCGCCGGAGCTGTTTCATCCCATCCCCCAATCGACCGGTCCAAGCTGTTCCGACCTGATCGCGGAATTGTCCTACTAACGGCGGCACCGGCGTCGGTCTCTGGAGGTGGCTTTCGAGGGTGGCGCCGTGCCCTCCCGGGTTCCAAGTCGCCACGTCGAGGTAGCCGGCGACCGCCTGACCGATCAGGTCGCAGGGAACAGTCCATTCCCCGCCGGCCCTCTCAGCCGAGGCTCCACTTGTGCCGGAACCGTGCTATGTAGGCGGATTCTGCGCACTCGCAGTCGGTCTGCTTAGCCCGGGCCCGCAGCCAGTGGTGGTGTGGGCCTCGCAGGATGCTCGCCATGAGGGAGTTCGTGGCTCCCGAGAGCCGCAGGCCGGAGCCAACTGTGTGCTTCACGGCCTCAGCCGCAAGCAGCACTCCGGGAGCGGCGGACAGCATCGGGGCGCTGACAGCCGGCCCGGTTGGGGTGACCCGAAGGTCCGCGCAGACCCGCCGGACGAGTTGGCGGCCTGGCGTGTCGGCCAGCAGTTCCCGCTCGTCTGGTTGGAGCTTGGCCCGGGCGAGCAATTCGCTGGGGAGCGGGTCGGAACTCTCTAGGTGGGGCCGGAGGTCCTCGAGGGGGATCCCGAGCCGTTTGGCGACGCTGTCCTCAGGGCCGGTGGAGCGCAGGTCCGCACGGGCGATGCAGCCAAGGCAGGCGCCGTTGAGGAAGTCGTGGAAGGTTACCTGGTAGATGCCGTCGTCGCTGGTGCCAGCGTTAAGGATTGCCCGGGGCAGGTCAAGCTGTACGGCTCGCCGGGTGGGGTCGTCGTCGACGGTAACTAGCCCGAGCCGGATCGCCCCACGAATGGCTGATGGTAGGTCCTGCCACCGTACGGCGTGCACGTCCGGGCTGGCACCGGCCTTGGTGAGCAGGGCGGCCGTGAGGTCTGCCTTGTTCTTGCCAAGGTCGGCGTGGGAGGCGGTCAGGTGCCGGTTGAGGTTGGTGCCTTCGGTATCGATGTGGTCGTGGTCGGCGAGGATGGGCCTGCCGGTGAGGGGGAGCAGCGCGAGCGTCCAGGCCGTCGCGGATGCGATTCCGCCGCAGCCGACCATCGCGGCGCCGCTGAGGTCCACGCGATCGACCAGTGGCGGGCCGGAGGTTGGCGACAAGCTCAGGTCCCAGAGCGACACGACGCCCCGCCAGGGTCGTGCCCGGGCGCCGGAGCCAGCGGCGATCAGGGCTGCCTTGAACGCCTCAATGCTGGCCAGGACCCCGGCGAGGCGGCCGCCAACACATTGCCAGGCGCCGCCGAGGGTAGCTCTGGGCCGACCGCGCACGACCAGCCGCTGACGCGGACGGGGACTCCGCTACCTTCCTCGCCGAACAGAAGCCGCAGCGCTGGGTTAGTGGCCGGCTGGTCAGTCAATCGCTCGACGGATCGGAAGCCTTCGTGCTCGTTTGCCAGCGCCTCTAGGAGGGGGAGGTTGGGAAGGCGGGGCAGGGTGGTGGAGCGGTCAGCCGCAACGCGTAGGTGTAGCTGGGGTGCGGCATCCTCCAGTCGCAGCAGCAACGTGGCGGTGAGGGCCACCGCGATCTCGGCAGCCGGGTCGCCACCTGCAGCGCACAGCTCGATCGGGATCTTGGCCATCCGGCCGGCCAGGGCGTCGGCGTCATCGCTCAGGCGGGCGAGCAGTCGGAGGGTTCGGTCAGCTGGGCCAGGGCTGGAAGTGGACACTCGGACTCACCTCCTGCCAGTCTCGGGCGATTGCCTCGTACGCGCGCCAGCCGGTACCGACGGGTCCGTTGGCGAACTCCGGCACGACGATGACGTAGAACCCGTCCATCACGCTGAATGGCCGAGTTCGATCCGCCGAGGACAGGTATGCAGCCCTTGGATGGGTGTGCAGGTCGGCGAATAGGAGGAGCTCCTCGCGGCGCAGGAAGGTGGCAACGGCGAGGCGTTCATCCCGGGGAACGGTCAGGTAATTCCGGCCGCTGGCGCATCGGGGAAGCAGCAGATGGGAGACGACGCCGCCAGCTCCCTCGGGTCGCCCGGCCCAGAGCACCAGGGCCTCCCGGGTGTCCGCGCTTGCCTTTCGAAGGGCAGCCTGGGTGCGCTCCAGTAGCCCGTCGGCCAGGCGCAGGCTTACCGGCCGGGGTGGGCGGCGCCCGGGCGGCGGAAGTCCGTCAGCGAGCCGGTCTGCGATCATCCGAGACCCCGACCCTGGTAGGGGCCCATCGTGATCAGGAACGTGCCGAGGAGGCCAGCTACCCGAGCCAGCCGCCAGGTGGTGCGGGCGTAGTGCTCGGCAACGTGGCTGGGATGCAGGTGGTAACCGCGGGTGCCGGGGGTGCAGATGAACGGCAGTTGCCGCCCGTCGCAGGTGATGCTGTTGATGGGCGCATTTGCCATCCGAGGCCAGAAGGCCGCCCCGAGCTGGGTGGGGTCCTGGGGGTCGGCGAAGTCGAGCAGCGGTGCCTGGGCATCGTAGCCGTCACACAGCAGCACGGCCCGAAACTCCTGGTTGGCGCCGACGGGCCGCACCGGGAGGTCGATTCGCGTGCCGCCGCGCGTAGGCTGCCCGAACCCGAACCGGGCAGCCTGCGCACAGAACGTGTGCCAGTCGCGGTCGAGGAGGGTCTCGACGAGTGCGTCGTCCATGTCAGCCTCGGCTGACGTCCTTTGGAAGGAGGACGACTTCAGCGTGGTCGCGCAGGCCGGCCTCGGTCAGGGTGAGATCTAGGTTTGCCTGTACCCCTCCACCGATGAGCAGATCGTAGTCGTCCGGGTTGGGCGTCGGCGTGCCGTACAGGGCCTTCAGGCCGTCCCGGAGGAGTTGGCGCAGGTGCGCATGCTCGTTCAGCGTCACCTCGGCGGTATCCCCTTCGCCGTTGGCCACCACGATGGTCCACTGCCGGGTGGCTTGTGCGACCTTTTCTGTCATGTCGCCCTCCTGGGCTCGGGCCCCGGACCCGTGCCGGGGCTTGGCGGAGCCTAGCAGGGCATGCACAGAGTTGCCAACTACTATGTTTGCCAGATAAACATGTTTGTGATGCTGACGGAGATCTCTATACTTGGTTTGTGGGCGACTTCTATGAGGACTTTGGCCGTCGGTTGGCACAGCTGCGACGAGCAGCCGGCCTGTCCCAGCAAGCGCTGGGGGAGCGCGTCGGGCTGAGCCGCACCTCGATCGTCAATGTGGAGAAGGGTAGGCAGCGCGTTCCGCTCCACATGCTGGTTGAATTTGCTGCGGCGCTTGGAGTGGAGCCGATCAACCTCCTGCCCGTCGCTGCTCCAGTTCTGGACGGCGAACGCCTACCCGCTGAACTTCGTGGCATGGATGAAGGCACCCAAGCGTGGGTGCTCCGCCAGATCGGCGCCTCGACCAAGAGAAGGGAGGGTCCGCATGGCCGGCCAAACCCGTGAGGTGCGAGAAGCCCAAGCCGTTCTAGAGGCCGCCGGCGTTCAACGCCCCCCGGTCTCCGTCGAGTCGATTGCACGCCAGCTTGGTGCCAGGCTGTCGTATGAGCCGTTCGATGGCAATGTCTCCGGTCTGTTGTACCGTGACAGCGACCAGGTGATTATTGGAGTCAATACCCTTCACCCCGAGGTCAGGCAACGCTTCACCGTCGCCCACGAGCTAGGCCACTGGAAATTGCATCCGGGTAAACGTGTCTTCCTCGACCACTTAGTACGGGTCGACTTCCGCGACCAGCGATCAGCCGCAGCCACTGATCGAGAGGAGATCCAAGCCAACGCCTTCGCCGCAGAACTCCTAATGCCAAGAGATATGATCGTGCGCGAAGTTACCCACCATGGACTGGCCGGGAGCCCGATCAGTGTGGACCAGCTCGTGGAGGAACTCGCAGCAGCCTTCCAGGTAAGCCACCAGGCCATGGAATACCGCCTAGTCAATCTCGGAATCCGAGGCCACCTATGAACAGCCGCCTTCCTCCAGTAGGGCGGACATCTCGACCAAGACGATCCGCGACTACGAGCAGATCGGCACCCTGACCCATCCGCCCGGACGGCGTCGGGCTACCGCGCCTACGACAAGACCACGCTCGGCCGGCTCTGCCTCACGCTCGGCGAGATCCGCCAGCAAGGCCGTCAGGACGACCTGTCGGTCATTCCTGGGGGACGCCACGGCTTGAGAGGCGTTCACTGAGCCTGCTCTGCTCGGCTAACGTCTCGGCTAACGTTCCACCCTTGCCGGAGTCGTTCCTATCTTGACAGTCGGCCTTTCTGAGCTGGGTTAGCTTGTCAGCCTTAAGCGCGACTGCCGGTCTGCTGCGTCCTCGGTTTCGGCAGCCGATGGGCCATCCATCCCGCCCAGGTTCCGGTCATCAACCAGACGTTCACGCCCTCACCAGAGCAGGTGGAGGCTGCGCGAAGTTTGGTCGAGCGCTATGACGGTGCTCTTGATCAGGGGATTGGTGTCTGCGTCGACGAGGATGGCCGTATGGTGGATGAAGCCGTCGTCCGCGCTGCACGTCGGACCTTGGGACGGGCTCGCTGCACGGCCGAGAAGTCTGGTCTTCCTTGAGGATGAGCGGCCAGCCGGGTCCCGGACCTGCGCAAGTGCGCGCTGCCGCGATCCTCAGCGACGGCGCAAGCAGACTTGTCGACCGGCTCGGGTTTGCGACATGGAAAGGTGCGCTGAAGACCCTCGACACCCTCGGGCCTCAGGAGCTTCTGCGACAGGTGCGCGGTGCGGAGAATAGCGACCCGCTTGGGTCACGCTGGCCACGTGGGAAAGCCCATGATGACGCCACAGTGGCCTATTGCTGGGCGATAGGTCGGCATCTCTAGCTTCTGAACGAATCGGGGTGCCTCAGACTAGCAGCCGGGAGCGTCCTCTGCGCTTGCGTAGCTTCCGAGCATGAGGATGGCTTCGGTGATCGCGCGGCTGTTGTAGACAGCCTCCCCGTTAGACTGAACGGTATCGAACTCGATGATCACCTCACCGTCGGAAGCTCCGATCGTCGGGGTCGCCAGCGCTCGCCCGAGGGTGCGGCTCTTCACCTCGAGTTGCGCGCACGTGTCCTTGATCGCAAACCAGCGCGTTGTGGCGTCGGGGGGGAACTCCTGCATGACAACGGTGCGCGCGGTAGTGATGGGGATTCCCGGGCTGAATCGCATCGAGTATTCGAGCACCCGTCCTGCCTCGTGGATCACGGCGTAATACGTGCCGTTGTTGTACACCGCGCCGGGGGCGAACCGGGAATCAGGAGTATGGGTGGCATTCCAGTCTGCGTCGGTCGCACCGAATCCGGTGAGCCGTTGTGCCGCGGGAGCTGGCTGAGTGGCTGCGGTGCTGGTGGTCGGTGCGGTGCTGGTGGTTGGGGCGGTGCTGGTGGATGCAAGGGTAGATGCCGGGATGGTGGTTGGGGTGGTCTGCGGCGCGGTGGTCGGCGAGGTTGTGGCGGGGGTGGCGGTAGTCCCGGCTGTTTGGTTAGTCGGGGGAGGAGGGCCAGCGACTATACCGATGATGGTGAGTGCCACGAGGACGCCGAGGATCGCCAAAGGGATTAGGAATCGTTTGCGGTGGTACCAGGGGCGGCGGGTCTGTGGCTGGCGAGGGGGTCGCGGCGTGCCATCGGGTGGCGGGCCCCAGCCGGGGACGGGAGTTGGAGTTTGGGAGCGGCCAGCATCGGGATCGGGCTGGGGGGGAGGCGGGTCTGACCCCCAGGTTGGCGGCTGGGACATGGCGTCCTCTTGGCGTAGCTCGGACTCTTGGGTTGCAGTGAGCAAGCCTCGCCAACAGTGCGGTTAACAGGGTGTTGCGTAAAGGCTCACGGATGGTTGCTGGGCGCCATCAGTGCTTCGTCAGGTCACGGCGGCAGGCGCGGGGAGGAGTTTCGGTTGGCGCTCCCGACACAAAGCACGAGCTTGGTGTTACCGCTCCCCCCAGCATGCTGTGGCACCGGCCGAGGGTCCCGCCGAAGTTGGGCCCAATGGCCCCTACCGGGGGCGTCCCAACGTGGCAGTATCTGCGCGTCGGCCAGCAGACACAAGGCACGCCAGGCCAAACTGGCAACGAAGACAGTGCGCTGGCCAGGTTCGCCGGTTCGACCGGGAGGAGGCGATGCGGATCGAGACGCCACCCTGCTTTGTAGCCGGGCCGCCCATCGCGGCGGCCTCGACTTCCCGCTCCGTCGGCTGACGGCCATCCAAGATACGGACGCTCGTGGCGGCGCGGCACTTGCCGGCCCGACCATGACAGACGATCCGATCAGCCGACGGAGCGTTGTCGTTTGCGCGTTCAGCAACCCGCAGCCGGATGGCAGAGTCTTGCTCGCGGTCACCCGGGGTTCCCGAGCGCCCGGCAACCGTCGGCAACGCGGCTCCGCCTTTTGCGCAACACCCTGTTAAGTGTCAAGCGGGCCGTACGCAACTGTCAGCACTTCGTCAGCAACGCGACTGCCCGATGCCTCTGACGTCATGAAGTGGTGAAGCTCCGCTTCAGCGCCGCCGCTAGGAACGCACGATTCCGCGCGAGCCCTCTACTCGGCCGCCGCGTCGAAGCCGGTCGCCGGCACGCAGATAGGGCAGCGCCGATTGAGGATCGAGACTTCCCGCTCCCAGTCGCGCTCGAAGATCGAGACTCCCCGCTCCCAATCGCGCTCCATGAACGGGACAAGCACAGCAAGCGGCAGGCCGCAGGCGACCTGCTCGGTGGCAACCTCGAGCGCATGCAGGATGCCCGACGGCACCAGCTTGGGTGGCCGAGCCCGCCAGGGCAGCCCTCGGCTCCGTAATTCCCGGCTGCCTTCCGCGGCGACTGCATAGCGCATTGGGGTCCCCTGTTATCAGGTTCCGCCAGCTAGCCAGGCAGCCACCGCCTAGGTGGTGGCGTGCCGGTCGAGCGAGTGTCGGGCGCGGTCGTAGCGGCGGGTGGTCCGCGGGTCGGCGTGGCCGGCCGCGTCCTGGACGTCTCGGTGGGGGTCTTGGCCGTGGTGGTGTCCAGTCGGGCCAGGTGGTGGGTGAAGTCGATCACGCCCTCGACCCGCACGAGGGAGCCGACCTGGTTGCCGGCGGCATCCAGCCACTGGATCGTGCGGGAGATCCTGGCGCTGCCGACCGCGGTGGTGCGCTTGGCTGCCGCCGCCACCGCCTGCTGCGGCGTCGGGGGCGGTTCTTGGGTGGCGGGCGTGGCGCAGCCGGCGAGGAGCCCGGCCGCCACGGCGGCAACGACGATGCGACGCAGCCTCACGAAACGCTCCCGAATGGGCTCAATGCTCGCCGGATAGACCATCATGCTCCGTTGGACCTTACCCGCGCGGGCACCGCGTCACCCTCCCGCCGTGGCCGCGGGAAGCGGGACTGGACCGCACCTGCTGCCGGGGTCCTGCCCGACACGACCACGCCAGGGCGACCACAGCCTCGGAAAGCTCTCCTCGGGTCCGGTACGGAGCGGCCATCACCTGTCGGGGTCGGCTCGGCGTCGTCCGCTCCGGGGATCGCGGCCAAGAAGCAGCACGCCGTCCTGGCTGAAGCGGCCATCCTGGATCGCGGCGGCGAGCTGGTGGGCGAACGCCCGGCTGCGGCGCCAGCCGGTCACCAGCCAGGCGCGGCGCGGAACCTCGTCGCCGGCCCCAAGGCGCTGGGCAACCACCAGCCAGGGACGCCGCACGACCAGCAGCGCCACGCAGCCGGCCACACCGGCCAGCACCGCAAGGGCCGCTGCGGGGTGGGCGGTCGCCCAGGCCAGCGCCTGCCGGACGCCGGCGATCACCAAGCCGAGCAGGATGAGCGGGAGCACCAGCACCAGCAGGAGCACCACGACCAGGCCGGGAACGCTGAACAGGTCGAACAGGTCAAGCCATCCGGCGGCATCGAGCAACGCCTCTGCGTCGGGCAGGGCCACAGGGTCGACCTCTCGCTCGCCGTAGGGCCCATCCGGGTTGGTAGCCTGCGCGGCCCAGTCGGCGCGCGGGCGCCAGAAGGGGCGCCGACGGACCCAGCGGTGCCGGACGTACCAGATGCGGCCGTCGGGGTGGCGGACCTTGAGCTCGCGCATCGCCTCCGGTGTCCCGTGCGGCCGGTCAGCCATCCGGTTGCCGGCGTGGTGACGCCCGCGATGACCGGGGCGGGCAGCTTCCGATCACTCTAACCTCGATCCCCGGTCTTGAGGCAGAGCAAGGCGATGGCATGCCACCGCGATCGCCGGGCCGAAGACTCTCGCAGGTCGGCGGCCGAAACCGTAGGCAGCGGCGGGGTGGGGGCTTCATCATCAACTCCCGGCCGACCGGCATCTCAACTCAATTCCCGCACCGGGAATCGAGGCTAAGCGGCCTGCCAGCAGTCCTGCCGTAACCGTGTGCGGTGGCAGCGCGTCCCAGCCGGTTACCAGCAAGACTTCTGATGAGCGGCTTACAGAAGAATCGGATGCGTGGCGGTCGGGGCCGGCGCCGCGGCGAAGACGAGGCCCGCCGCGCCGCCGACGATTGCGCCCACGATGGTCGTTTCCTGTCGCGGGCCTTTCGGTTTCGTCTGGTCGGCTTCCGCCCCGGATGGATCCTGGGGCGGAAGCCCGGTGAATTCGAAGAAGCTGTGGGTCGGTGTCGATGCTGAGCAAGCCGGGCGCGGCTACAGCTGGGTCTGCGGGTTGAGGGTCGAGAGCTTCTTGGTCCCTGCTCTGGCCTGGGGGATTGAGAGGCTGTCGAAGCCGCGGAACAGGCCGTTGCTGTAGACGAAGCCGTTGTAGCCGTAGGCAGACCATAGGCCCTCGGTGTCGACCGCCTCAAGCGGCGCGAAGTCGTAGTAGGCGACCTCGCGGGCCTGGGAGGGCTCGGTGAAGTCCACGACCGTGACCCCGCCGCTGTACCAGGCCGCGACCAGGCGGTATTGGTCAGGATCGGTCTTGAGCACGTTGAACATGTGCGCCGAGCAGTACTGCTCTGCCGGCTGCACGCGCGGGATCTGGAACGAGCCGAGCGTGGCACCGTTGGTGGCGCGGTGGAACCAGATCTGGCCTTCCGGTCCGCTGCAGTTGCTCTCGAAGACCACCTCGTCGCCGAA
>WNGB01004411.1_pt1 | contig 22778 bp, 25 predicted proteins | sample 5400681 | NCBI WGS metagenome assembly WNGB01 (sample SAMN13153367, study PRJNA577476) | soil metagenome | isolation source: 115 cm soil or saprolite under grassland replicate 2 | place: USA:California | collected 2016-06-15
AAGGGAGTTCCATTCCTTATCCCGAATTTCATGATGCCGAAAAAAGCAATCAATGACAAAGGATAGTGTTGCTTCTGTTCAATACCTCGAATGTTTTACAAGAGATGAAGCGTGAAAAATGATCCAAATAATCATAGCAAACAAAGAGCAGTACGCTCAGCCAATCCGCGAGTTATTTTGGGAATACTTGCAATGGGGGAATGTAAAGCTCAATGAAGAATTTGGCTTTCAGTTTGATATCGCTGCTATGCTTGAGGAAGATATGAACACCTTGGGCAAATTCATGCCACCGCAAGGACGTTTGTTGCTTGGCTATGTGGATGATCAACCACTGGGAATTGCGTGCCTAAAGGTCCTGACCAAAACCATTGGCGAGGTCAAACGGATGTATGTCCGTCCGCAGGCTCGAAACAGAGGGCTGGGTCGGGCATTGCTGAATCGTCTCCTAGAGGAAGCTCATCGAATTGGATATGAGCGAGTTCGATTAGATAGCGCTCGCTTCATGACGGAGGCACACAAACTCTATCAACGCGCTGGATTTCACGAGATCGAAGCCTATGAAGGCAGTGAGATTCCGAAAGAGTTCCAGAATCATTGGATCTTCATGGAAATGGAGTTGCCAGCGAAACCGGAAATTGCTTCGCCGACGATTCCTCCGCCAACCACCACTAGGATCACCGAGAACATGACTCCGACGACCACAACCACACCTAGAAACTCCGCACTGGTCTTTATTATCCCGCTGCCAGTGTCTGTAAAACCAATGGCAGGGGTATTCACATTGAAGCCCACAACGGCAATCTATATCGAACCAGTAACTGCTGAAGTAACAGCCATAGGCCAATACCTGGCAGACAAGCTAAATCCCTCGACCGAATATAGTATACAGGTGTTGACAGCGAATGGTACTCCCCCCATAGGAAATATTTATCTCACCACAACCGGTGGAGATCCGGCGTTAGGCGAAGAAGGATATGAATTAACGGTTATGCCCAAAGGGGTTACCCTCGTCGCTTATCAGCCGGCCGGACTCTTTAGAGGGTTGCAGACTCTTAGACAAATACTGCCTGCCTCGATAGAGAGTTTGGCGGTTCAGCCTGGTCCATGGGAAATATCTGCTGGTGTCATCCGGGACTATCCGCGGTTTGCCTGGCGCGGTGTGATGTTGGATGTTGCCCGGCACTTCTTCAGTGTCGCGGACGTTAAACGCTATATTGACCTGGCCGCGGCCTACAAAATGAATCGCTTTCACCTGCACTTGACCGATGATCAGGGATGGCGAATTGAAATCAAATCTTGGCCAAAGTTGACAACCTATGGTGGAAGCACCGAGGTTGGAGGTAGCCCAGGAGGCTACTACACCCAGAAGGATTACATGGACATTGTGGCTTACGCCCAAGCCCAGTACATCACCATTGTTCCCGAAATTGATATGCCGGGACATACCAATGCCGCACTTGCCTCCTACCCGGAACTGAATTGCGATGGGGTGGCACCTGAATTATATGAGGGTACGAATGTCGGCTTTAGCTCGCTATGCCTCGATAAGAAGTGGTAGGATGGGAGGAGATCGCTCAGGCTGAGGTTCTCCCCGCGTCCGTCGCGCAACACTGGCATAGTGACCAAGCTCAAACCGCGGTCCAAAAAGGCCTGAAGGTTATCATGTCCCCAGCCTCTAAGGCTTACCTAGACATGAAATACACTGCTTCAACACCATTCGGGTTAGATTGGGCGGGCTATATAGACGTGCGGGCTGGATATACCTGGGATCCTGCGACGGAGGTGAGTGGAGTGTCGGAAAGCAATGTGTTAGGCTTGGAAGCGCCTCTCTGGTCAGAGACAATTCAAAACATGCAGGACATTGAATTTATCGTATTCCCGCGGCTTCTGGGATATGCTGAGATCGGCTGGTCACCGGCAACCAGAAGAAACTGGGATGAGTACCGGCTGCGCCTTGGTGCTCATGGGCCCCGGCTGACTGCTCTGGGCGTGCATTTCTATCAATCCTCACAGGTCGACTGGCAATGATTCTATCAGTATACACTTTTATAAGTAATGGAATGCCGATGATCGTTCACAAGCAAGACCGGCAATTCAAACAAAGTGTTGGTGGTGTACGTGGCAATATCCAAAAAATGGTGAAGCTCCCTGAATAATTTTAAGTAACTTCTAGCTTCTAACGCTTGTTCGTGTGACTACTGATTGTTATGTTCAGAGACGTAAGCTTTGGGCTTACAGGATTGGATGGGCAATCTTATACAGTGGCATTATTGTCTTTATCAGATTCCTGATCATGTGGCCGGCGATGAATTCCCATCCGCACGCGAATCATTAATTCTCCCCATGCTTCATTTTGCAACTCGTATTGAGCTTCCAGGGCAGCTTTGAGAGCATTGCCTGCCTTATGAAATGCAGCACAAAATGCATCACCAATGATTTGAAATACAAACCCGTTATTGAGCTCCATCGCTTCACGCAAAATGGCATGATGACGCGCCCGTGCAGCTTCCCAAGAGTCGGGATACTCTCGTGCGAGTTTGGTGTTATTTTCTATATCTGTGAAAAGAAAGGTGACCGTGCCACTAGGGTTGGAGGTCATAATCGCCTCCCTTTGGGATTAATTATTATGACATAAATACTCTTTTTTGAAAATAGAAATCGTTGGGAAAGTTTCAAAAAGTATCAGTTCGTAGTTCGGGTTTGTTGCGGGCATCCCTGAAAAGGGACAACCCCGCACGTTCGACTGAAAATACGAAAAGAAACGTGCGGGGCAACTCCGTACGGTTCATCCAAATTATTCAATGAACGTACGGGGCAACCCGCCAAAGTTTGTGTTTTATAACGAATGTCAGGCTGAAAGCCTGACCTACGTGTGACTTTCGAAAGAGGTCTCGCAAATCTACCCATAAAACCCTGCACTGTTAAATATTCATGAATTAGATAAATATCACCAATTTTTTAGCAAGTTTATATAAAAATTGTCAATATCGCTGAAAAAATTTCCGAATTGATATATAATATTATTAACCCAAGTGGAAAGTTCTGCCTCATCCTACAAAAGAACAGACCGAAAGGTCGGTTTGATCCGATTGCTTCAAGATAATGAACCGATCTCCGTCAATGATTTGGCACATGTCGCGGGCATCAGTCAATCAACATTGCGGCGCGAACTTCATCAGCTTGTTGAAGAGGGCTTGGTCAAACTAACTGTGGGGCAAGTTACCCTGGCATCTTCGAAAGAGGAAATGCCGTTTGCTTACCGCAAAATGCTAAACATTGATGAGAAGCAGCACATTGCGCGGGCTGCTTTGGCACTCATTCAGAATGGGGAAACGATCTTTATTGCAGGTGGAACCACAACTTTAGAGCTTGTGAAACTCCTGCCACATCAGAGGAGGTTGACTGTCATAACGAATACTTTACGCGTAGCAGATGTATTGGTCGATACTCCTGGAATTGAACTCCTAATTTTAGGCGGCGCCGTACGTTCAGGTGAACAGACAATGCATGGTCATCTGACTGAAATGGGAGTTCACCAGTTCCGTGCAGATAAGCTAATTTATGGCACGGAAGCAATCAGCCTGCAACATGGTATGACGCACAGTCAAATCGTCGAGGTCAGCACTGATCGAGCATTGGCTAATGCTGCCACTCAAGTGATTGTGCTCGCCGATCATACAAAATTTGGAAAGGTTGCCCCGGCATTAGTCCTGCCTCTCGAAAAAGTACATAGCATTGTGACCGATAAAGGCCTGCCAACTGACATTTTGGAAGGCTTACGCGCCAAAAATATCCAAGTGATCTTGGCATAGAACAAGGATTTTCGCATGACACCCAACCCTCAACAATTTTATGATGAGCTGTTCGATTATGCCAAGAAACTGCCAATTCTCCACCTAAGATGCATATCGGTTCAGTGATCATATTTTGTTTGATAATCCTTACCAATTGTATAAGCCTAATCATGTTGGATAGATCTGGAAGGAGGTGTGCTGACACAATTATTCCATGAAGTATGTAAATCCAAGTTTCAATTTAGACAAACTTTCTGGAGGATGAAAATGATCTCGAAGAGATTTCGCTTGTTCAGCATTGCCTTGATTCTGACTATCCTGCTTTCTGCATGTGGGGCAAAACCTGCGGCTCCTAGCTCCGAAAACGTTGAACTCACCTTCTGATATTGGGCGGAGTCCGATGCGCCAGGCGCAGATGCTTGGATGAAGGAAACAGTTGATGCATATAAGGCTGTTAAACCCAATGTAACAGTCAATGTTGTTCCACAGTCGACGGACACCTTGATCAGCGCGTTCCAGTCTGCGGTCACAGCCAAGAGCGGACCGGATATTGCCTCGCAATGGGCCACAGGCCCGGTCTTGGGATTCGTCTGGCAGGATGCTCTCGTTCCCGTCGGTGACTATGTATCGCAGGACGAAATAAAGAATTGGTTGAACGTTGACGAGAACAAATACAATGGCAAATATTGGGGAGCACCGATGTATTTGATTGGCATCGGTGTGATGTATAACAAGGATTTGTTCTCTCAAGCCGGTGTGACTCCACCCGCGAATGGCCGCTGGACATGGGATGAATTTACCGCCGCCTGTGAAAAACTCAAAGCTGCGGGTATTACGCCTTTTGCCATTGGTGACAAGAATGGTTACGGCGGCGCCTGGTGGTTCGCAAATGTCGGAATTCAAGGACTCGATTCAACGGAAGATCTGCGACAGGCAATCATCGGAAATAAACCCTTCACCGATGAGAAATATACCGGCTGGTATACCCGCCTGGATGATATGGTAAAGAAAGGATACTTCAACGAAGATGTGATGTCACTTGACCTTGACCAGGGCGTACGTTTATTCTGGGAAGGCAAAGCCGCGATGGCATTTGGCACAGACGGCATGATCAAGCAGGCGACAACCGATCTCGGCGAAGACAAAGTGGGCGTGATGAAGACCCCCAAGTGGGGTACCGGTAAGCTTGCTGATGCTGGCAATGCTACTCAATCCATTTCATTCCTGATCACGAAGTGGAGCAAGCATCCCCAGGAAGCGGCCGATTTCCTGACCTTCATGCACACACCTGATCGACTTACCTCCTGGTACAAGCATACTGGCGTGATTGCTGCTGATGCTCGCTTTGATCGCAGTCTTGTCACCAGTGCTGTACTCAAGCAAATGGTCGAGTTTGAAACCACAGGCCCACAGGTCTGGCTTGAGAATTTCCTGCCTGGTCAACTGGACAGTGATGCAGATCTGACGGCCGGTCAGACGATCTTTGCGCAGAGCGGTTCACCTGAGGATGCTTCCAAGCTCTGGCAAAGCGTGGCAGAGACGTGGCGGAACCAACACCCCGATGAATTAAAGAACTGGCAAAACTGGCAACAATAACATACTAAGCTCATGGCTCTCTCAGTCCCAAAACTGGGAGAGCCATAATACAATTTAAAGATTGCATGAAACCCGCCTCCACTTTTCTTAACCGTCTATTGCGTGCGGTCGAGCCGTACCTTTATTTGACTCCGGCTGCGATCTTCATAGGCCTTGTCTTTATTTATCCGATCATTTGGATTCTCCAAAGCAGCCTTTCGCAAAACAACCCTGATGGAACCAAGGGGTTTGGTTTTACCAACTACCATTTGGTATTTGCAGACCCGGTTTTTTATCAAGTTGTCGCGAATAATGGTAAGTTATTGTTCAGTGTTCCGATCATGACGTTGCTTGCTTTATTCTTGGCAATTGTCCTATTCGAGCGCGTACGCGGTTGGATGGTTTATCGTGGGATCGTATTCATGCCGTATATCTTGGCGATTCCGGTCGTAGGGACCACTTTTGTATATTTGCTTGGATTGAATGGTATTCTTAATACATTGTTACGCGGAGTTGGCTTGAGCGCTCTGGCAAAAGATTGGATCGGCCGTGCTGAATGGGTGATTCCTTCCATCGCTGTTGTTATTATCTATCGTGAATTGGGTTTTGGAGTTGTATTGTTCTTAGCACGGCTTATGTCATTGGACAAGGAGATTTTGGAGGCCGCTGAAATTGATGGGGCAAACTGGTGGCAGAAGCACACATATATCACCCTACCGCAAATGTCTGGTGTGATCGAATTCTTTGTTGTCGTAGAGTTGATCACCATGCTCTCATGGGTGTTTGCCTATGTATACACCATGACCGGCGGTGGCCCTGGCTTCGCCTCGACGGTGATGGAATTCTATATTTGGAAGCATGCCTTTGCTTTCCGTTCACCTGGTATTGCTTCTGCATTGGCTGTCGTCTTGTTGGGCGTGACAACCATCCTGATCGTGATACAACTTCGTCTGCGCCGTCGGGCACTTGAGGACAATTTATGAATCCACGTCAGCGCCGGACAAATATTCTCTTGGCAGGCTCGAGGCAGTTGATCCTGATCGCCTTCAGTATATTGGCTTTGTACCCAATCTATTATATGGTCATTACCGCGTTCAAGACGCGTGATGATTGGCTGCATAACCAATTTGGTCTGCCCAGCCCGATCACCTTTCAGAATTTTGCGGATGCGTTGAGCCGTGGCAATATACCCCTCTGGTTTGGGAACAGCGTCATTGTGACCGTTGCCAGTATTATCATCTCGACAATTGTTTCGGCATTAGCCGCCTATTCTATTGCCCGTTTCCGTTTTGCTGGTCGGCTCCTCTATTTCAATTCGATGATTGCCTTGATGGTGGTACCTCCCGCCGTCTTGATCTTGCCGCTCTTCGTGTTCATGGTGAATATTGGTTTGATCAATTCGCTGATCGGCGTCATCATTATTTATAGCGGATTGTTGATTCCGTTCTCCGTTTATTTGCTTGTTAGTTTCTTCCGTAGCCTACCGACCGAGTTGTTCGACGCGGCGGCCATTGATGGCTGCTCGAGCTTTGATACACTGTGGCGTATCACGCTGCCATTGTCGACGCCTGCTCTTGTTACACTAGTCGTCGTCAATGCGTTGTTTGTGTGGAATGAATTGTTGATTGCCCTCGTCTTCTTGCAAAGCGAGGAATTGAAAACCCTTATGCCGGGCCTCACGTTATTCAAAGGCCATTTCACTCTGAATGAGCCCTTAATCATGGCAGGCACGTTGATTGCCACCCTACCGATGATCCTACTCTATCTTTTCGGTCAACGCCTGTTCGTCGAAGGATTGACCGCTGGAGCTGTAAAATAATTTTTGGATAAAACCATGACTACAGAAATCATTCCTCAAGAAATCGAAGAAACCCCCAATGCAATCCGCGCGACGTTGAAGGATACGCGTCCTTCCGCTGCCAAAGTTGCTGAGGCGATTCGGCGCAGTTCACCACTCCGAATCTTTATCATTGGAAACGGCACCTCGCTCTATACGAGTATGGCCGCTACTTATACCGCGCGCCAGCTCGCAGGTCCAAGTGACCCGTTGGTGCTGGCATTTCCAGCCGGCGACTTCCGTTATTTCACGCCTGCCATTCAACCCAATGACATCATCATTGGGATGTCAGCTTCCGGTGAATTCCGCGATGTGCTATCTGTCTTTGAGCGTTTACGCGGGCAGTGTCTGCTCGTTGGCCTCACCCATGTTCCCGATTCATCGTTGACGCGCTTGGCCGATCACATTTTGCTCAGCAGCGGAGGCCCTAGTCACGTCCCCGTGATGACAAAGACCTATGCATCAACTTTGACAGCCTTGCATTTGATCTTGTTGGAAATATTCAATGCGCCTGCTTCCTATTTCGACGAGCTAAATGCGGTTGCCGATCGTTGCGCCACAGCATTAGTTAATGTCAAAAAGATCATTCCCGATTTGGTACCCGCCGTGTCTAAGTTTGAACACGCCTTTTATTTTGGTGCTGGCAGTGCGTATGCCGCATCTTTGGAAGGTGCATTGAAAATGAAAGAGATGGCGATTCTGCATGCAGAGGGAAGCGAGACTTGGGAAATGGCTTCCGGCCCTGCAACGGTGGTCTCTGAAAAGACTCTGTGTGTTGCGCTATATACAGGTGAAGACACTGACTCATCCACGGTCGATACCGCCAAGCATGCGCGTCAATGGGGCGCGCGTGTGCTGGAAGTCGGAGCCATGTCACCGACTGGAGATTGGTATTTACCGGTTGAGGCTTCCCCTATACCTTCATTCTCGTCACTTGCTTTGGTCCCGCCGCTAGCTTTGCTGGCTTATCGCAATGCACAGGCGCGCGGCTTAAACCCTGACAAACCAGCCTGGCGTGAGCGTTACGTTTCTCAGGGGATGACCCATATCCTCGGTGAGTAAGCAGGATGCCTCGACAGGCAATCGGCATTGATATCGGTGGTACACATACCAAGCTGGCTCTCGTCACAGAAGATGGCGAAATCCGGCACTTGGAGGCCCTCCTAACGGCCGCGCGCGAAGATCCAAAGGATTATTTGGATGGCCTGGTTCAAAGAACAAGCAGACTCGTCAAGGAAGGTGTTACAGGCATTGGTCTGGCCGCTGCTGGCTTTTTATCCCAAGACCGCCGTTCAATTCGCTACAATCCAAACACACCCGCGTTGGTTGGGATCGATTTTGTTAATCTGTTCGACCGCTTTCAGTTACCTGTCTGGCTCGAACAAGATTTAAATGTGCCAACGCTGGCGGAATATTATTTTGGCGAATTTCACGGCGCGCCGCGTTTGATGACCGCTTCGATTGGTACGGGTTTGGGAGCAGGTATGGTGGTTGATGGGGAAATTCTTGATTTTTCCGGAGGTACGATAGGAGACACCGGTCACGTTATCTTACAGCCCGATGGGCCAACTTGTACTGCAGGTTGTCATGGTTGTGGGGAGGCGCTGATTGCAACACCCGGCATTGAACGGTTGGCCGAAAAATATAATCGCGATCAAACCTATCGCATCACAGCGCATGAAGTGATCTCTGCTGTAAAGGTCGGACAGCCGTGGGCAATTGAGATCATTGACCAGATCGGCGATTGGTTGGGGCAGTGGCTGGCTTCTGTATCACCGATCTTCTTGCCTTCGCATATCGTATTGTGTGGCGGAGTGGCCGAAGCAGGTGAGCCATTACGAAAAAAAGCAGAAACCCGCTTTCGTGAATTGAGTGGCCCCGAGTACACTCAATGTGTGATTGCATTGAGTCACTTTGGTGGCCGCGCAGGTGTCATTGGCGCGGCTGCGCCTTTCCTTACAAAATCCACTTTGGAGAAATAACTTGACCGAATGGATTAAATCCTTCACTGAAACGTTCCCACAGGAATTATGGAGCCTTGAACCAGAAGAGTTAACTCGTTATAGCCGCGATGCGTGGCCTGTTGTGATTAAGATGGGTCAAACTGGGCAATTGCCTTATCTGCCTCAAGTTGTATTTCATCCACGATTTCCACAAGAGGTCATAGATGTATTGAAGTGGGCAAATCAACAGCGCGTGCCTGTCACGCCATGGGGAGCAGGCTCCGGTGTGGTGGGTGCAGCGTTACCCACAGAGGGTGGTATTTTGCTGGACCTTTCCCGTTTGAATAAAATACTTGTTTTGGATGAAACCAATTTACTGGTCAAAGTGCAAGCTGGGATGATGGGTCACCACCTGGAGGCGGAACTCAATTCGCGTGGCTTTACGTTGAACCATTCGCCTCAATCCTTGGACCGTTCAACGGTCGGTGGTTGGATCGCTACGCGCGCCTGCGGGCAATTCTCCTCTCGATGGGGAGCGATCGAAGATTTTGCATTAGCTCTGACAGTTGCCCTTGCCAATGGTGAGGTGATCTCCACTTGCCTCGCGCCTCGGGCAGCCATTGGTCCCGATATCAAAAGTTTTTTTATTGGCTCCGAAGGCACTCTTGGAGTCGTGCTCGATGTTACCTTGAAGATATTTCCTCTTGCCGAAACCCGCCTGCTTGAGACGATCTCATTCCCTTCGGCTGAGAGTGGTCTGACTGCAATGCGCCGCATCATGCAATCAGGCTTGCGCCCGTTCCTACTTCGTTTTTATGACGTGGATGAGTCGCCTTTTGTAGTGCGCTGGAGTGGAGTGAAGACTCCTGCTAACGCCAATTTATTTTTGCTTGGATGTGAAGGTTTGGCCGAAATGGCGGAAATCGAATATCGAGCAGCAATGCGAATCCTGCAGTCCGAAAGAGGCGAAAGGCTGGGTCCGGAGATCGCGCAAGGGTGGATGGATCATCGTTTTGATTTTTCTGGAGTCGAGAATCGATTGGCCCAACCCGGCGGCGTAGCGGAGACAATTGAAGTTGCAAGTTTGTGGGATAGGATTCCTGAAACCTACAGAGCATTAAAGGAGAATCTTTCACCGTTTGCGGAACATGTGTTGGGTCACTTTTCGCATGCATATCTACAAGGCGTATCCCTTTACATCATCCTTCTCGGCGAAGTTGAGGATGCGAAAGCTGCCGAATCACGTTTGCGCGAGATTTGGGATGTTGCCATGCATACCAGCATGGAACACGGAGCGACCATCTCTCACCATCATGGGATTGGGTTGGCGCGCCAGCAATACCTGCGGCAGCAATTGGGCTCAAGCTATATGGTCCTGGAAAAGCTCAAACGCGCGCTTGATCCGGAAGGTATTTTGAATCCAGGCAAGCTCGCTTTTCGGAGGTAGAAATGGACGCGCGCACAGGAAAGAAAATTCGTCTCGGGCGTCTTTTTGATCAAAAGAGTCACAAAGCGTTAATCGTGGCTTATTCGCATGGCGTGTTGATGGGGCCGCGGCCGGGGATGAACAGTCTGGATGAAATGAAGCGTGTCAGTCTTAGTCTGAGCCGCGCGAACGGCTTGATGATAGCTCCAGGTTTGGTCACTCAACTGGAAGAGGCATTCATCGGGCGCCAGCGCCCATCTCTGATCGTCCATCTTGATTATCAAAGCTTTAGCCGCGATATCATGCCTTATGATGAAGGTGCGACCGTAGAGATGGCACAGATCGAAGATATTGTCGCTGCAGGCGCGGACGGTGTGATGACTTATCTTTACATGGGCTATGAAGATCCAGAACGCGAAAAAATGGAGATCGCGCGTAACGCACGCCTGGCCCGCGCTTGTGAACGCTGGGGGATCATTATGATGATCGAACCGCGCAGCGCGCGTGAGAGGCGCAACCCGGCCAATAAAACCGATTCAAAGATACTTGGCTTGTATTGCCGCGTTTCTGCAGAGATCGGCGCCGACCTGGTAAAGTGTATTCATCCAGGCAATGAAGAAGCACTCCGCAGCGTGATCGAAGGTTGCACTGCTCCAGTCCTTGTTGCGGGAGGTTCACGTGCTGAAAAGGCGGAACAGGCATACGCTCGTGCTGAGTCCGCGATGCGTGTGGGCGCGGCTGGGTTGGTTTACGGCAGAAATATCTATGAAGCCTCAAACCCGGCGAAAGAGTTGGAACGCTATCTTCGAATTGTGCACGGCTAAGATCAACATATGATCCTGACTGTTTCCCCGAACGTAGCGCTTGACCGCGTGCGGGTCATTCGCGGATTTCAAGCGGGGAAACAAAACCGCGCGTTGCTTGAGTTTTTGCAGCCTGGTGGGTCAGGAGTCCATGCAACAAACGTGATCCAATCCCTGGGAGGCGATTCAACCGCACTGGGTTTATTAGGGGGACACACTGGCGAATTGTGGAAGGTCGAAGCTGAGAAACGCGGTCTTGCCTATGATATGATTTCGATTCCAGATGAGTCCCGCGAATCATTTTGTTTGATTGACCTCGACCAGGGCAGCGTTGTTGAAAGTGTAGCAGAGGGTCCGACCGTCACGCCCGATTTAAAAGATGCGCTTCTAGCTCGCCTCGAAACTTATTTGCCCAAGGTAGATTTGCTCATCCTTTCGGGCAGTTTGCCACCCGGCCTCCCTGTGAATATATATGCCGAGATGATCGAACTTGCGAGGCAATATAAAGTTCAAACTTTAGCGGATATTCACTCCGAGCCTTTACGAGTTGCTCTTACTTATCAACCCTGGTTAATAAAAACAAATCTTTCTGAATTTCATGAACTGCTTGGGCGTACAACTGAACACCTTGCCGAACGCATCGAGGCTAGTCGTGAGCTCTGTCGAGACATGGGTATTACTCTCGCACTTTCTATGTCTGAAGCGGGATTGCTGCTCGCAACACCCGATGAGCAATGGCTTCTTACCCCGCCGTCTATAAAAATGCATCTTCCAGAGGGTCTTGGTCAAAATGTCATTGGCTGTGGGGATGCACTGGTCGGTGCGCTGGCTTACGAGTATTGTCGCGCGCGTGATCTTTTAGCTGGGGCAAAGCTGGGCCTGGCAGCCGCTCATTTCAACCTGGGCACGTTCGGCGTCCCGGAGATTGATGCTCAGCGGATAGGCGACCTTTCCAGTCACGTTCAACTTCAAAAGTTGGTTGATCATTAATGATTTTGGCATATCCTCGCTAGTGACATTTTTCTTAATCGCCCCGGTAACGGGGCGTTTTTATTTCTTCTTGACCCTATTGACTGAATTTTTTGTCACCGTTTTATGCCGACTAATTACGATACGGACATCTTGAGGTGACTATGACCAAGCTTGATTCGATCCCACCGTCTTTGACATACCCCACTGTTTCTCACTTCGACCGAGGGCCAGCTTGCCGCTTAATCGTTCTTTTCCCCGCCTCGGCCGAGGACAATCCCAACCTGTCCCATCGGATCTGGGAAATTGCAAAGTCATCTGGCTTGAACGTCTTACTGCTTAGCCTTTGTACAGACTCTAGAGAACAGGGTCACCTGCGCCGTATGCTGGTCATGATGGCAGCCAGTGTGAAGGATATTGATATTTCCACCGAAATCATGATCGAACGCGGCAATGATTGGTTGGGACTGGCCAAAAGTATTTACCGGCCCGGCGATGTGATCGCGTGCTATGCAGGCCAAAGGGTGGGACTGATGCGTGAGTTTTTGCATGAAGTCTTACGGTCTCAATTGGAAGTGCCGATTTACATTCTTTCGGATGATCAACCTATAAAAAACTTTGGGTCAAAGTTGCTCTCACAGACCTCACTCTAGGTAGGATCATTGGCAATCATAGGTGGTTTTTTATGGATTGAGATGAAGATTGTCGAACTGCCACAAGACTGGACACATACTTCATTGCTTTATGTTTGTGTCTTCGTAGAGCTTGGTCTGATCTGGCTATGGAATTCGATTTTCACATAACTATGATGAGAATCATTATTATGGGCTGCAGTCGGGTTGGCTTATAAGTCAGCCAGTTGCTTGTGAAGATGGGAGAGGAATTACTCGGTATCGATACGAGTCAGCTACTTCCTGACATTTCGTAGGGAGAATTTTCTTGATACTTCCTTGACACTTTTTTCATCCTCCTTGCCCCCTTTTTGATGGACAACTGCATACACTAAGTTCATTTGGAGGCACATATGGGTGACCTGATTTATATTGGTTTGACGGTTCTATTCTTTGCCCTCACGTACGGACTCATCGTAGTCTGTGAGCGGTTGATGGAGGAAAAACCATGAACGTGCTGTATATCATCACAGGTGTCATCACCCTGATTTTATTCGTGTACCTGGTTCTGGCGCTACTTAAACCGGAGTGGTTCGGATGAATCTCTATAGTTGGCTTCAAATTGTTATCTATTTAGTGGTTTTGTTATTACTTGCGAAACCGCTTGGATCATATATGGCGAAGGTCTATCAGGGAGAGCGCACCTTCCTGGACCGTATGCTGGGGCCTGTTGAACGATTGATTTATCGCCTCTCTGGCGTCAACCCCGGCGAGGATATGAACTGGAAGACCTACGCCATAGCAGTGATGATTTTCAATATGCTTGGGCTACTTCTAGTGTATGCCTTACAAAGGCTTCAAGCTTTTCTGCCCCTCAACCCGCAAGGGCTGGGAGCGGTTTCTCCCGATTCCTCGTGGAACACGGCCACCAGTTTTGCAACAAACACGAATTGGCAAGGATATGGCGGCGAAGTGACCATGAGTTATCTCTCGCAGATGCTGGGCATGACGGTGCAAAACTTCGTCTCTGCCGCGACCGGCATGGCCGTATTGATTGCATTAATCCGTGGCATTGTACGCCACACAGCTAAAGGCATTGGCAACTTCTGGGTAGATTTGACTCGTACCACCCTCTATATTTTGATTCCCCTTGCACTTGTGGTAGCCCTCGCGCTCGTTTCACAAGGCGTTGTGCAGACGTTCCGCCCGTACAAGACTGTGACGCTATTACAGCCAACAGTCGACCCGAATGGCAACACCGTGACCGAACAGGTTTTGGCTGTTGGGCCAGCCGCATCGCAAATTGCCATCAAGCAGTTGGGTACCAACGGCGGTGGATTCTTCAACGTCAACTCCGCACATCCATTTGAAAACGCGACACCATTCTCAAACTTCGTCGAGATGCTGTCCATCCTCGTTATCTCAGGCGCGTTGTGCTATACATACGGAAAAATGGTTGGCGACACACGCCAGGGTTGGGCCATCCTGATAACGATGACAGTTATCATGGTCGCATTCTTGGCGCTGGCAGTTTGGGCGGAACAGGGCGGCAACCCAGCCTTCACAGCTATGGGTGTAGATCAGGCACAGACAAATATCAACCCAGGCGGAAACATGGAGGGCAAAGAAGTACGTTTTGGAATTGCCAACTCTGCATTATGGGCTACAGTTACAACCTCTGCTTCCAATGGCTCTGTCAACTCGATGCATGATTCCTTTATGCCATTAGGTGGGTTAGTGCCTCTCTTTATGATTCAGTTGGGCGAGATCATCTTCGGTGGTGTTGGTTCGGGTTTGTATGGCATGTTGGCCTTTGTGATCGTGGCGGTATTCGTGGCCGGGCTGATGGTGGGTCGCCCCCCCGAATACCTAGGCAAGAAGATCGAAGCCTATGAAATGAAAATGGCTTCACTAATGCTGTTGATCCCAATCCTGTTGGTAAAGGTTGGCACAGCTATAGCAGTCGTTTCACCTGCGGGACTTGCCACGATTTGGAACACTGGTGGTCCCCATGGCTTCAGTGAAGTGTTGTATGCCTTCTCATCGGCCGGCAACAACAACGGCAGTGCCTTTGCCGGTCTGGGTGCGAATACAGCTTTTTACAACACCGCGCTTGGAATATGTCTGTTTTTCGCGCGTTATTGGCTGGTTGTCCCGACGCTGGCGATTGCGGGATCGCTCGTCCGCAAGAAGAAAGTCCCAGCTAGCAGTGGAACATTGCCTACGCACACCCCATTGTTTATTGCATGGCTGATCGGCGTCATCATCATCGTCGGCGCGCTAAGCTTCATCCCTGCGCTGGCATTAGGACCGATCGTGGAGCATTTGATGGTCTTTGCTCGTTAGGATGGATTTATCAATGAATACTCAAACGAAAAAACAAACCGCGTATAGTCGCGAGATTTATCAACGCGCTATCGTGGAGTCTTTTATAAAACTTAACCCGCGCCGGATGGTGCGTAACCCTGTCATGTTCGTCGTGGAAGTCGGAAGTGTTTTGACTACAGCGTTATGGATGCAGGCTCTTGCCGGACAAGGAGAAGCACCCATAGGATTTATCGGAGCGATTTCACTCTGGCTATGGTTCACTGTCCTCTTCGCGAATTTCTCCGAAGCCGTGGCAGAAGGACGCGGCAAGGCACAAGCGGAGTCGCTTCGCAAGGCGCGGCAGGATACGCCTGCTAAACGTCTGCGCGGGCAGGCCAATGATGTGCAGGCGGCACTTTCGAAGACTGAGGTTGTTTCATCCACTTCCTTACGCAAGAATGACCTCTATCTCGTCGAAGCAGGTGATATCCTGCCTGCGGATGGCGAGGTCACGGTTGGAATCGCGTCGATAGATGAAAGTGCCATTACAGGCGAATCAGCTCCCGTCGTGCGCGAGGCGGGCGGCGACCGATCCGCTGTCACGGTGGGACTCGTCTGCTATCTGACTGGCTCATCGTGCGCGTCAGCGCAGACCCTGGTGAGGGATTCCTTGACCGGATGATCAGCATGGTCGAAGGTGCAAAGAGACAGAAGACTCCGAATGAGATCGCGCTCAATATCTTACTGGCTGGCTTCACGATCATCTTTTTGGTCGTGTGCGCCACACTTCTCTCTTATTCTCTTTACAGCGTGAATGCAACCGGACAAGGCACACCCATTACGATCACGGTTCTGATTGCATTGCTCGTTTGTCTCATCCCAACAACAATTGGCGGTTTGCTTTCCGCTATTGGGATTGCGGGAATGGATCGTATGATCCAGCGCAACGTCATTGCTATGTCGGGACGCGCCGTGGAAGCCGCGGGTGATGTGGATGTGCTGTTGCTCGACAAGACAGGCACGATCACGCTCGGCAACCGTCAGGCTGTGGAGTTCATTCCGGTCAATGGCGTTGCTGTGCAAGACCTGGCTGATGCCGCGCAACTGGCTTCTCTCGCGGATGAAACGCCTGAGGGCCGTTCAATTGTTGTCCTTGCCAAGGAAAAATTCGGTTTGCGCGGTCGAGTCATGGGGTCCAGCGACGAAGCGCCAGAGGGAATGCACTTCATCCCGTTCACCGCGCAAACGCGCATGAGCGGAGTTGACTTCGATGGAACATCCATCCGCAAAGGCGCACCCGACACGATGATCGCACTGATCCAATCGGATGGCAATCATCTTCCAACTGATTTGAAGCCTGCAGTGGAGAGCATCGCAAGGATGGGCGGTACGCCACTTGTTGTGGTGCGCAATAATAATGTACTGGGAGTCATTCATTTGAAAGATATTGTCAAAGGTGGCATCAAGGAACGCTTCGCGCAATTACGCAAGATGGGCATCAAGACCGTGATGATTACGGGCGATAACCCGCTGACCGCAACGGCAATTGCCGCCGAAGCAGGCGTGGACGATTTCCTCGCGCAAGCTACTCCAGAAGCAAAGTTGAAATTGATCCGAGAACATCAGACGGGTGGCAAGCTGGTCGCGATGACTGGCGACGGTACCAACGACGCCCCTGCTCTAGCGCAGGCGGATGTTGCCGTGGCAATGAACACTGGTACGCAACCCGCGCGTGAAGCTGCCAACATGATTGATCTTGATAGCAACCCGACGAAATTGATTGAGATCGTAGAAATAGGCAAACAACTCTTGGTGACGCGCGGCGCGCTGACAACATTTAGCATCGCCAACGACGTGGCTAAGTATTTCGCCATTATCCCTGCGGCCTTTGCGTCAACGTATCCGGTGTTGACAACACTCAACTTCATGCGTCTTGCCACTCCTGAGAGCGCAATTCTCTCTGCAGTGATCTTCAATGCACTCATCATCATTGCCCTCATCCCACTGGCGTTGCGCGGCGTGCCTTACCGTCCCGTTGGCGCAGCGCAACTGTTGCGAGACAACTTGCTGATCTATGGTGTAGGCGGGCTCATTGCTCCGTTCATCGGAATCAAGTTGATCGATATGTTGTTGGTTGTACTTCATCTGGTATAGGTCACGTTTCCCCTTACGGAGACTTCGTAAACGTGACCTAGTGGAGATTTATTATGTTTTCATCAAATGTTCGCCCGAAATGGTGGCAGTTGTATCTCCTCTTTCCACTTCTTATCGCGTTGTTCATGTTTGATTTCCACCTCAAAATTTCGACACGCGGTCACCAAGCAGTCCAGATCGGAATACTCCTGCTCGTTTATGGGCTTGTCCATTTATGGCTGAAGGCCAATTCGACTGCATTGTCGAAATTGGATCAAAGGCAATATCACGGAACGATCACGGTGATTCGAATCCCTCCATCTCAACTATCTGATACAGGCAAGAGGATACTCCAACTTCCTGAATCGGAAATTAGAGGTGTGTTGAGTAATACGTTTGATATGGACTATATTGATGCGGAGTCTTTCCCAGTGGATGAAATTTCGCAAGAATTGAAGAAAGAATAAGAGTTTTTGTTTCAAAAGTAACCCGATGGTCGAGCGATGTCCTGAGCTTGCCGTCTCGCACCGGCGTGCTCTCGGCACGAACGGTGTCGAAGGGTAGGCAGTGTACCTCTGCCGTATCGAGACCATCAAGCCATTTAGGAATAAAACATAACTTGAAAACATTGTGGTCTCGATACGCCCTTCGCAAAATACGCTCAAGGCTACTCGACCACCGCATACACAAGGAATAAAAATGATATCTCAATTACGCCCCGCGTTTTTGATGCTTTTGATTTTTACCGTCATCACAGGCGTGATTTATCCGCTCATTGTGACTGGCATTGCTCAAGTCGCTTTTCCTCATCAAGTCAATGGTAGCCTGATTATAGACACAGATGGAAAGGCATACGGCTCGGAACTCATCGGCCAGCAATTCGACGATCCCAAATATTTCTGGGGACGTCTCTCTGCGACTGGCGATTTTCCATACAACGCCTTCAATGCCGAAACTTTGACCGGCTCCTCCGGCTCGAACTATGGACCGCTGAATCCTGCGCTCATGGATGCAGTGCAGGCGCGCATTGATGCGCTCAAAGCCGCCGATCCCGGCAATACCGCGCCGATCCCTGTGGACTTGGTCACTGCTTCCGGCAGCGGGCTTGATCCCCACATCAGCGTTGCTGCGGCGTTGTATCAAGTCCATCGTGTAGCGCAGGCTCGAGATCTGAGCGAGGAAGCGGTGAAAGCTCTCGTTGAGAAATATACTGAAGGGCGTCAGTTCGGTTTTTTAGGCGAGCCGAGGGTTAATGTACTGAAACTCAATCTTGCGCTTGAAGCTCTACAATAACGATTCATAAACTGTCGCGAACACGGATGGTCGGAAGCTGCCAAGTTCGAAAGGAATAATTCGATGAAGAAAATCAAATTTACACCAAACATGTTGACCAATGGATTGAAAGGAATGCTCGCAGTAATAATACTCACGATCCCTATGTGGTTGATCGGAAAGGATGTACTCGGCGAAGCTGTCATTTGTTTACTTTATCTTGCCCCGATTGCCTGGAGCGCAAACAAATGGGGGCAGGTGTCTGGAGTGAGTGCTGCGTTGACAGCTGCCCTGTGTTTTGATTTCTTATTCATCCCTCCTTTCTATACATTTGCTATTGGTAGTCTGGAAGGCTGGCTGGTGCTGGTCATATTTTTTGCAATCGCCATTGTTGTCGTTGGACGAATCCAGCATAGTTTATCCAGGGCGCGTGAAGCAACTTTTATGTATGAACTAAGTTCAGTCCTTGCTAATGCCCGTACGCAGGATGCGGTTGCGCATGCTGTTGTGAGATATATCCAGCAACTATTTCAAGCATCACAGGTAAGTGTCACTTTTCAACTTTCTAGGCAATATCCTCGAATTATGGCAAGTAAATCACACGATAGCGAGGAGAAAGGCAAGCCAGATCGCGTCTTGCCCATTCTAAATGTCTGGGGACTCGTCGGTGAGATCCAAATATGGCGTGGTGAATTTGGAGATTTGCCTTCTGAGGACAGTCATTTGCTTCAAAACTTTGCGTCACAGACAGCAAGGGCTTTTGAGCGTACACAGTCCATGGAAATGGAACAAAAAGCCAATGGCTTGTTGCCGAAAGCAGGCACAAATTAAGGAGAGAAAATAACTGCTCTTGATGGTTTCTTGACACACCCAGTTTATTTCTTGTCTCCTTTTTGACATTGAATTGAATACACTGTGGTTATCAAGAAGGCGCCAGGGCATGAAGCGAAAACTAATTCGATTAAGTAAGCAAGTTATCATTTATTCTCCATTGGCAGGTATCCTCGGCGCTTCGTTCTTGAACCTGACCACTTTCCAACGTCAATTATTGATGCTCTTTTTGCTTATTTGGTCAAACGTATTTTTCCTTTATAAATCTTGGCTGAACTCTTAGCATAAATCCCGGTATTTCACATTTCTTGACACTTTTTTGACGCATTAGGGTCACTTCTTGCGCCTAAATTGACTTGCCAAACTATAGAATGTTGGGCGTTCATGATATTTTCTTGATCGCGCATGGATATCTATGGTTTCAGACCCTTCCTTGAAAGTTCTTGTCGTAGATGATGAACGCCCCATCAGGCGCTTCCTAAATGCATCGCTGTCTGGGCACTATCAGGTTTTCGAAGCAGAAAATGGGGGAGAGGCGTTGCAGTCCGCGGCCATCAATCCCCCTAACGTGATCATCTTGGATCTAGGATTGCCCGACATGGATGGAACAAATGTGATCCGCCTCCTCCGTGAGTGGACCAATGTGCCTGTCATCATTATCTCGGTGCGTGACAACGAACAGGATAAGGTCGCGGCACTGGACGCTGGCGCGGACGATTACCTTGCCAAACCGTTTGGCATGAACGAATTGCTGGCGCGTATTCGAGTCGCGATACGCCATTCTGATAAATCGGAATCTACAGTCGAGATTTACCAAAATAATGATTTGGTGGTTGATCTTGTGAAGCGTGAAGTCCGGGTGAAGGAAAATCGCGTGATGCTCACACCTACGGAATATGACATCTTGTGTACGATGGTGAATCATGTCGGTAAAGTACTTACCCATCGGCAATTGATCCAGAAAGTGTGGGGCGCAAATTCTGGGGCAGATATGCACCTATTGCGCGTCAACATTAGCAACCTGCGCCGAAAAATTGAGTCCGATCCTTTGAGGCCACAATACATTATCACTGAATCTGGAATTGGTTATCGGCTAAAGGACATTGAAAAAAGATCATGACAATCACGATAGTAAATCATTTGAAGCAGGAATATGAAAACTGGAAAGCGCTCTTTGAAAACCAGCCAGCTATTATCGAACATTTTTTTGAGCTTCAGGCGCAAACTTTTGCGAACGCTCTTATTTCGAGAACCTCCAAAATCCGGTTTTCATTACCAGATCGGGTTCTCACTCAAATCACACATATTAGACAGAATGCAGAAATCATTATTCCTGAAGCTAAACGACAGTATTTGATTGGAAGCTTTCTTCAAGGCGATGTGCGCGTTACTTTGGCGCGCAGATTGAATGAATTGGAGAAGTCTCCCGACCAGGCGATTGCCGTAAGCGCTGGTTTACTGCGCTATGCCACTGTCACATACATGATCCATAACCTCCTTCCTGCTGGGCGGACAGTAATGTACTGTCCCGACGGTGATGAAGAAATCCCGACCATCCCTGCTGGGGATAATGCGCCCGAGTCAGCTATCACGCAGGCCAACGACGCGATTGTTGAAGTCGGAAACGGCAATGGCCGGGGCGATTTGCAGACACCATTTGTGCCCGCTGCGCGAAAGTTTTTTCTACCCCAATGGGTGGCTTTTGACGACGAAAGGAATTTTCTGGTTGGTTCTGTAAAAGAAGCAGACTCACACATTCAATCTATGCAACGCTATGCAATGATTTTACACCGTGCCCTGTCACTGGCACCCTATATGTCTGCAAGTGAGGAATATCAGCGCAAGCGTTATGGAATTTTGGGGCAGTTGATTAATCAAGGGCGTGCGCTGGCGAATTTCAAGACAAAGGAAATTATTTTCCGAATCAAAGAACGCGTAGATAAGCAATCCTTAAATCGAGGCTTGAGCATTAGCCTGCCATATTTCGATGACCAGAATCTCGAAATGGATAAAACAGATTTCGAAGTCATTCCCGCCGGGCGGATCATGTTCATACCGGCGTTTCTAGTGCGGGCGGTCAGGCAGGAAGAGGCGAAGACCAGCCAGGATACGCGTTACAACCCTTCCACGCGCAAGCATCTACTCCAATTGCTTGGTTTGTTTGAACAAGCGTTTGAAACTCAATAAGGACTCAAGGAAGCAAAAATGTTATTCTCTATTGCATTATTGATTGTTGCTGTAGTGATATCTTTACGCATCGCGCCTCGTGAGAAACAAGAGGATGCACACGTCCATGGCGCAGGTCAAATCGGTCTTTTAGCGGCTGTGGCTCTCTTTGGTGTGGATTATTTCACTTCTTATTACTACGCCACTGGCGAGATGATGCATGCCTTGCACCCTTATGACCTTCAGAAGTGGGGTTATATTGCAGCAGCTATTATCAGTATTGCAAATATCGTCTTTGGCGTACTGTATATGTACTCACTGGGGATTTTCAATGAAGGTGGCGGCTCGTATACCGCGTCCATGAGATACTTAGTACCCGGCTTGAGTCTTGTCGTAGCAGTGGTATTGATCCAAGATTATATTTTTACTATTGTAGTATCGGCGCTTTCGGGCGGCGACCAGTTGCTCTCTGTGCTTGGGCAATATGGTACGAACTGGTTCTGGCATTTCCTCATCGGCGGGATACTGGCAGCAATTACGTGGTATCTCACGATCCGCGGACGCGGTGAATCTGCCCGGGTAGTGTTTTCTTTGCTGGGTATTTTTGTCATGTTGACCCTGTTCATGGTCGGTGGTCTGGTTTATGCCAACCTGCGTGGAGTCTCGCCAGTGGCAGCGCAGGCAACCAGCCAACAAGTATCTTTTGGGCAGGCGCTCTTTCACCTGTTGACGGCTTCTATGAAAGGCTTGGTAGCCATGTCCAACGGAATTCAATTTGTCATCAATGATGACGCTGGTATCGTGAAATGGGGCAGAAACCATTTTCCAAAGCTCCAAAAGATCTGGGATTTTTACAGCGGTAAAGCCGGGATCGGACGCTTCGTCCAGACCTCATTTCTGTTCTATGGTGGGCTAACCACTTTCATCCTCACGTTTTTTGCCGTCCGATTCAATGTATTCGATGGCACACTTGGCCGCACACTGGTCGGCAATCTAGCTTATATCGGTTTTACCCAATTCCCAGGCGGCGAGATTTTGTTTTGGGTGTATCAAATTCTGGCGGTGGCATTACTCTCCGCGGCATCTATGACCGCCTTTCAGGATTTACAAG
>WNGB01006030.1_pt1 | contig 22776 bp, 23 predicted proteins | sample 5400681 | NCBI WGS metagenome assembly WNGB01 (sample SAMN13153367, study PRJNA577476) | soil metagenome | isolation source: 115 cm soil or saprolite under grassland replicate 2 | place: USA:California | collected 2016-06-15
TGTCCCCGCATCGGCGGCGACACCATGGAGGAGGGCGAGGTCGACCAGGTCGACTTCGACGAGGAGGGCGACGCCCTGCCGAGCATCAACCCGAACGCCTTGGCCGCCGTCGAGGAGGTCACGCCCGAGCTGACCGACGGCGCGCTCCAGGGGCTCCGGGTCGCCATGCTGCACGGCCGGCTCGGCCCCGACGAGAAGGAGCGCACGATGCGGGCCTTCGCGGCGGGCGAGATCGACGTACTGGTCTCGACCACCGTCATCGAGGTCGGCGTCGACGTCGCCAACGCCACCACGATGGTGCTGCTCGACGCCGACCGGTTCGGCGTCTCCCAGCTCCACCAGCTCCGTGGCCGGGTCGGCCGAGGTGGGCTGCCCGGCCTCTGCCTGCTGGTCAGCCACGCCCAGCCCGACACGCCCGCCCTGGAGCGGCTGACCGCGGTGGCCGCCACGACCGACGGGTTCGAGCTGTCCCGGGTCGACCTCGAGACGCGGCGTGAAGGCGACGTACTCGGGGCGGCGCAGTCGGGCTTCCGGTCCAGCCTGACCCGGCTCCGCGTGCTGCGCGACGAGAAGACGATCGTGGCCGCGCGCGAGGCCGCCGAGGAGCTCCTGGCGCGCGATCCGGACTTGACCACCGCACCCAGGCTGGCCAGAGAGGTGGACTCCCTGGAAGATTCCGTGAAGTCTGGCTTCATGGAGAAGTCATGACGCGGATCATCGGGGGATCCGCGGGTGGCCGGAGGATCAACACCCCGCGGGGCGTCAACACCCGTCCGACCAGCGATCGCGTGCGCGAGGCGCTGTTCTCGGCCGTCGAGTCGTGGTGCGGCTCGCTGGAGGGCCTCCGGGTCCTCGACCTGTACGCCGGTTCCGGCGCGATCGGTCTCGAGGCCCGGTCCCGCGGGGCCGGTGTGGTCACGCTGGTCGAGCAGGACCGGCGTACCGCCGCACTGATCGGCGACAACGCCCGCCACCTCGGCTTCACCCGGGTCGAGGTGGTCGCCGGCTCGGTGGCCGGCACGCTGTCGCGCCGACCGGCGGCGCCCTACGACCTGGTCTTCTCGGACCCGCCGTACCCCATGTCGGTCGAGGCGGTCGAGCACGACCTGGAAGCCCTGGTCGCCAACGACTGGCTGGTCCCGGGCGCCCTGGTCATCGTCGAGCGCGCCAGCCGGGGGGAGGGGCCGACCTGGCCCGCTGGGCTGCACGCGGAGCGGTCGAGGAAGTACGGCGAGACCACGCTTTGGTACGGTCACGCCGCCCGATCGGACGAGCGGCCTGCGGACCAGGACGAGCCCGACGAGCGGGCCGAGCAGGACCAACAGCCCCTGATGAGCGAGGAGTAGCCGAGTGCGGCGAGCGGTCTGTCCCGGGTCCTTCGACCCGGTCACCAACGGACACGTCGACATCGTGCAGCGGGCGGCCTCGCTGTTCGACGAGGTCGTGGTCGCGGTCGGCGTCAACAAGTCGAAGAGCCGGATGTTCACCGCCGACGAGCGCATCGAGATGCTCCAGCAGGCGGTCGGCCACCTGCCCAACGTCACCGTCGACGGGTTCAGCGGCCTGCTCACGACCTTCTGCCAGGAGCGCGGCATCCACGCCATCGTGAAGGGCCTGCGCGCGGTGAGCGACTTCGACTACGAGCTGCAGATGGCGCAGATGAACTCCAGCCTCGCCGACGTCGAGACGGTCTTCGTGCCGACCAGCCCGGAGTACTCCTTCCTCGCCTCCAGCCTGGTCAAGGAGGTCGCGATGTTCGGCGGCGACGTGAGCGGGCTGCTGCCGGAGTTCGTGCGCGAGCGGCTCGAGGCGAGGCTGGCGGAGCGTCGTACCCAAGAGCCGGACTGAGCCCCCGGCGCGCCCGGAGTGGCGGTTTTGCCCGACTACGGGACCGGCCGGTAGGATTCGTAGCCGTTCTGCTGTGCCTAGACATTGGTGTGACCCTGAAGCGTTTGGACCCGAGAGCGCCGCTCGTGCTCGACACACGCGAGCTCGGCCGCCGCCCGGGGTCCCAACGCGATGTGACTCGCACTGTGCCTGCGCCTGCAGATCTTGGCATCGAAGTCCTTTCCGTCCCCGAAGGGACGCCGGTCGAGTTCGACCTGCGCCTCGAAGCGGTCATGGAGGGTGTGCTCGTCACGGGTACGGCGCAAGCCGAGCTCGTAGGTGAGTGCGCGCGGTGCCTGGAGCCGATCGAGGACGACATCGTCGCCCGGTTCCAGGAGCTGTACGTCTACGACGACAGCGAGGCCGGGGAGGACGAAGGCGTCAGCCGGCTCGAGGGAGACCTGCTCGACCTCGAGCCACTGCTGCGAGACGCGGTAGTGCTTGCACTACCGTTCCAGCCTCTGTGTGAGGAGGACTGTCCCGGGCTGTGTATCGAATGCGGTGCGCGGCTCAAGGACGATCCCGATCACGCGCACGAGGCGCCGGTCGACCCACGTTGGGCCGGGCTCGCAGCACTCCAGCAGGACGAAGACTGAGCCGGCCGGACACGAGTCCGGACGTAGTTAGAGGAGAAGAGACAGTGGCAGTCCCGAAGCGGAAGATGTCGCGCAGCAACACCCGTCACCGCCGTTCGCAGTGGAAGGCCGTCGCGCCGTCCTTGGTGACCTGCGCGAACCCCGCCTGCGGTAGCAAGCACCTCCCGCACCGTGCGTGCGGCGAGTGCGGCCAGTACGGCGCGAGGGCTGACCGTCGCCAGGTTCTCTGATCCCTCGATCGAGCTGAACACCTACGAGGATCTGCGGGCGGCGCTCGGCAAGCCTGTCCTTGGTGCCGAGCTGCTGGAGCGCGCCCTGACGCACCGGTCGTTCGCCTACGAGAACGGCGGACTGCCGACCAACGAGCGGCTGGAGTTCCTCGGCGACTCCGTGCTCGGCGTGGTCGTCACCGAGACCCTCTACCGCAGCCACCCCGACCTCTCCGAGGGACGGCTGGCCAAGCTGCGGGCGGCGGTTGTCAACGCCCGGGCGCTCGCCGAGGTGGCCCGCACGATCGGGCTGGGTCAGCACATCAAGCTCGGCCGTGGCGAGGAGAGCACCGGCGGCCGGCACAAGGCCTCGATCCTCTCCGACACCGTCGAGGCGGTCATCGGTGCCGTCCACCTCAGCGGTGGCTTCGAGGCGGCCACGGAGGTCGTGCATCTGCTCTTCGACCCGCTGATGGAGGAGGCGGCCGGCCTCGGCGCCGGTCTCGACTGGAAGACCTCGCTCCAGGAGCTCTCCGCGGAGCACTCGCTCGGCGTCCCCGAGTACGTCATCGAGGACGACGGCCCCGACCACATGAAGACCTTCACCGCGCAGGTCCGGGTCGGCGAGCAGCTCTACGGCCACGGTGTCGGCCGGTCGAAGAAGGAGGCCGAACAGCAGGCCGCCGAGACCGCCTACCGGGAGATTGCCGAAGCCGTCACCCAGTCGTGACCGACCCGCGTGATCCCGTCTCTTGTGTGATCGACTCTCTGTGATCGACTTGTCGCGTGCCCGAGCTTCCTGAGGTCGAGGTCGTCCGACGTGGCCTGGCCGCTCACGTGGTCGGCCACCTGATCCGCACCGTCGACGTACTCCATGAGCGGCCGGTACGCCGCGACCCCGGCGGCGCTTCCGGGTTCACCGACGCACTGGTCGGCCGCCGCGTGGTCGACGCCCGCCGCCGCGGCAAGTACCTCTGGCTCCCGCTCGACAACGGCGACGCCCTGCTCGGACACCTCGGCATGAGCGGGCAGATGCTGGTCCAGACCGTCGGAGCCCCCGACGAGCGTCATCTGCGGGTCCGCTTCGGCCTCGACGCGGCGTACGAGCTGCGCTTCGTCGACCAGCGGATGTTCGGCGGCCTCTCGGTCTCCCTGGGCGGTGCGGAGCTGCCGACGGAGATCGCCCACATCGCCCGCGACCCCCTCGACCCGCTATTCGACGACGTCGCCTTCGCCCGCCGAGTACGCCGCCGCACCTCCGGCATCAAGCGCCAGCTGCTCGACCAGGGCCTGGTCTCCGGGGTCGGCAACATCTACGCCGACGAGGCGCTCTGGCGGGCTCGACTGCACGGGGAGCGCCCGGGGGAGCGGCTCTCCCGCGCCCAGGTGCTCGAGCTGCTCGGCCACTGCCGCGACGTGATGACGGCCGCCCTCGACGTCGGAGGCACGAGCTTCGACGCGCTCTACGTCAACGTCAACGGCGACAGCGGCTACTTCGACCGGTCGCTCGACGCCTACGGGCGCGAGGGCCTGCCCTGCCGTCGCTGCGGTACGCCGATCCGCCGGGTCGCCTTCATGAACCGCTCGTCGTACTTCTGCCCGTCGTGCCAGCGGCCACCCCGGGTAAGTGCACCCTCACATTGACCGATCCGGCGTTGGGTGGGACGCTTGAAGACGGCCCGGCTATGCCGGGAGTTCCTAAGCCCCACATTGCGAAAGAAGGCCCGAATGGCCAAGGCGCTGATCGGCTATATGCACAGCGACCTGCGGACCTCCCCCACCCATGCCGTCGAGAATCGTCGGCTGCGCTCGCGGGTGGCCGAACTGGAGGCTCTCGTACTCCGGCTCAAGGAGGAGAACGACACGCTGACCGCCGCCAACGCAACAGCGATGCTCGACCTTCACTCCCGCGAACTGCAGGAGATGCAGCCCGTCTGAGCCGGCGAATGCGGTGACCTGCGACCGATCCGGTCGTTGGTCCCGGCATGCGTCCCCTCATCCGGTTCGTCCCAGCAGTTCTCCTCGCTGGCGGGCTAGCCCTGTCGGCGCTGTCGACGCCCTCGGCGTCTGCGCACGGCGGTCACCCGCACCGCCACGACGTCGATGCTGCGCGCGTCGAGACCGGTGCCGCCGCGCCGTTCCAGAGCGCCAACGTGCGGCTGCTGGGCTCCCATCCGAGCCAGCTCGGCATCTCCGGCTGCTTCATGCGTACGGCGCCCGTCTTCGTCGCGTCCGGGCTCGACTCCGTCCTGAGCGCACCACCTCGCACGGCGCGCGAAGGTTCGCCCTGATTGGGGTCGACAGCTACCAGGCCTCTCCCGACGACGTACAACACGTCAACGTCGGCGGCGGTGAGCTGGTCGTCGTCGAGGTGACCGACCCGACCTCCCCGCACGTGATCTCCCGGGCTCCCGCGACGACCAGCACGCACACCGTCACCTGCGAGCGCGCCGGCAGCTGCGGCTTCGTCTACTCGGCCGGCAGCAAGGGCCACTTCTCGATCTTCGACCTGCGCAACCTGAGCCGGCCGCACGAGGTCGACAGCAACCCCGACGTCACCGGCGTCCAGCCGTTCTCGTCGCCGACCGCCGGCCACAAGTGGAACTTCGACGCCGCCGGCATCGGCACCCACACCGGCTTCGCCGGCGCGTCGATGTGGTCGACCGCCGACCCGGCGCGGCCGCGGCTGCTCGCCACCACGGGGAAGGCCGGCAGTGGAGACGACCCCCGCTACGCAGGCTGGAACGACTTCATCCTGCACAACTCGTTCCGCCCCAACGCGCGGGCGTTCCGGGCCGGCGCGACACCGTCGTACTCACACGGAAACGTGCTGCTGGTGACCGAGGAGGACTACGAGCAGACCGACTGCAGCTTGGCCGGGTCGTTCCAGACCTGGTGGGTGAAGCGGCTCGACGGCACCCGCGGCTCGATCGTGCCGCTCGACAAGGTCGAGCTGAGCGATCTCGGTACCTACCCGCTGCCGGTGGGCGCCTTCTGCTCGTCCCACTGGTTCGACTGGCACGCGCCGGGCATCGTGGCGGCCGGCTTCTACGGCGGCGGCACGCAGCTGATCGATGCCCGCCACCCGCGCGACCTGAAGACCTACGGGCATGCCGTGTGGGGCGCCAGCGAGGTCTGGGACGCGATGTGGGTCCCGGCGTACGACGCCCGCGGCCGCCAGACCGGGCGGAAGACCAACGTGGTGTTCTCGATCGACCTGCTGCGCGGGCTCGATGTCTACCGGGTCGCGCTGCCCGCGCGCGCGTCCGCGGCTGCGGCGGTTACGTCAACCTCGGCCCGTGGGCTGAGCGTGCCGATGACGGCCCTTTGGTAACGAATTCGGAACACGCCGACACGGGACACGGTCAGTCGGTCCGCCTACAATCCCCCCGATACGGGACATTTCGCCCCCTCCATCCCCGCATTGGGAGACGAGATTCATGACGCAGGCCGCTGCTACGCGACGACTTCCCGTGTCGCTGGCCCTCTACCGAACAAGCTCGGCACGGCACCGCCTACCGGCACAGCTGGGCACGTTCAACCTGGTTCTGCTCGGCATGGGCGTGATGATCGGCGGGGGCATCTACTCCCTCGCGGGCAGGCAGGCCGCCACGATGGCGGGGCCGGCGGTGATCCTGTCCTTCGCGGTCGGCGCGGTGGTGTGCGGCTGTGCCGCGCTCTGCTATGCCGAGCTGTCCTCGATCCTGCCGGTGTCGGGCGGTGTCTACACCTTCAGCTACGTCGCGTTCGGCGAGGTCTGGGCCTGGTTCGTCGGCTGGGCCCTGATCCTGGAGCTCGTCGTGGCCGGCGGTGTCGTGGCGCGGCTGTTCTCCGGCTACGCGATCAGCACCGTCGACAACATGGAGGTCGACGTGCCCGCCCTGCTGGCCAAGTACGGCGACCCCGCCGCCCCCGTCAACCTGGTCGCGCCGGTCGTGATCGGGCTGCTGACCCTGCTGATCATGGGGGGCAGCCGACTCACCGGACGCGCCCTCAGCCTGATCGTGACCATCAAGGTGGCCGCGATCGTGCTCATCATCGTGGTGGGCGCCAAGCTGGTCGACACCGCCAACTACCACCCGTTCATCCCCAAGAGCCAACCCGCCGAGGCCGGTACGACGCTGCTCGGGTCGGTCTTCGGGTTCGCCGGCAGCACCTTCGGGATCTTCGGCATCTTCGGCGCGGCGGTGTCGGTGGCGTTCGCCTACATCGGCTTCGACCTGATCGCGACCTCCGCGGAGGACACCAAGGACGCCCGCCGCGCGGTGCCCCGGGGCATCGTCATCAGCTTCACCCTGGTGGCGGTGCTCTACCTCGCGATCGCCACGGTCCTGATCGGGCTGCGGCCCTACACCGAGCTCGGCACCGACGCACCGGTCGTCGACGCGATGGTGTCCGCCGGCGCCGGCACCTGGGTCGCCGTCGTGGTGGGCTTCGGCGCCATGCTCGGGATGGCCACGGTCACCCTGGTGGTGCTGATCAGCCTGAGCCGGGTGCTGTTCGCGATGGGCCGCGACGGGCTGCTGCCGAGCGGGCTGGCCGGCGTCTCCAGCTACAACGCGCCCGCCAAGGCGGCCGCCGCAGCCGGACTCGGTGCCCTTGCCGTCGCGCTCTACCCCAGGGCGCTGGAGCTGGGCGACCTGTTGGTGCTGGGAGCGATGTTCGCGTTCTTCTTCTCCGCGATCGGGGTCCTGGTGCTCCGGCGTACCCAGCCGGACGTCGAGCGCGGCTTCACGATTCCGCTGGGCCCGGTCGTCCCGGTCGTGGCCGCGCTCAGCGTGCTGTGGCTCGGGCTCAACATCGACACCGGCATCTGGCTGAAGTTCCTGATCTGGATGGCGATCGGCGTGTGTGCCTACCTCGCCTACGGCTTCTCGCACAGTCGCCTGGCCGTCGGCGAGGACGATCTGGTGGCGCTGGCTTCGACCCCGCGGGCCCCAGTCGCGACAACCCCGGTCTCCCCAAGCGTGGTTGCGCCAAGGGCGGTCGCGACAATGCCGATCCAGCTCTACTCCGAGCCGACGATCGACGAATGGCTCTACGACGCGTCGGCCACGAAGCCTCCGCCGGGGGCCGCGGAACCGGCCCGTCCGGCCGCGGCCGAGCGGTTCGACGGCGAGCGGGAGTCGGACTCGCTCTCCGACTCGCGGACGTTCACCTTCGAGTGGCAGACGCGCCGGCGCTACTCCGAGGACTGACCGCGGCGGGCCGGAAGGCCGGCCGCTCGAAAACCAGGTGCCCGAGGCCGGCGTACGGCCTAGGGTCGATTCCTTGTGAGCACCCTCGTCGAAGTCGTCGCGCCCCGGCGCCTGGGGACGTCGTTCCGGTGGCTGCTGGCGTCGTCATGGATCAGCAACGTCGGCGACGGGATCGCCCTGGCGGCCGGCCCGTTGCTCGTCGCCTCGCAGACCAAGGACCCGTTCCTGGTCGCGATGGCGGTGCTGCTGCAGCGGCTGCCGTGGCTGCTCTTCGGCCTGTACGCCGGGGCGCTGGCCGACCGGGTCAACCGCCAGGCGATCGTGGTGCTGGTCGACTCCGCGCGGGCCGTCGTACTCGTGGTCCTGTGTACGGCGATCGCCACCGACACCGTCAACATCGGCGTGGTGCTGGGCGCGATGTTCCTGCTCGGGACGGCCGAGACGTTCGCCGACACCACCTCCAGCACGCTGCTGCCGATGGTGGTCGAGAAGGACGACCTGCCGATCGGCAACGCGAGGCTGCTCGCCGGCTTCATCACCACCAACCAGCTGGCCGGCCCCCCGATCGGGGCGGCGCTGTTCGCGGCGGGCGCGGCGTGGCCGTTCGCGACCCAGGCGGTGCTGGTGCTGCTGGGGGCGGTGCTGATCACCCGGATGGCGGTGCCGGCGATGGAGCCGCGCGGCGAGACCCACATGCGTCACGACATCGCGGAGGGCTTCCGCTGGGTCTGGCACCACGCGGCGGTGCGCACGCTGGTGCTGACGATCTTCGTCTTCAACATCACCTACGGCGCGGCCTGGTCGGTGCTGGTGCTCTACGCGACCCAGCGGCTCGACATGGGGGAGGTCGGGTTCGGGCTGCTGACCACGGTGAGCGCGGTCGGAGGCCTGGCCGGCACCGCGTCGTACGGCTGGCTGACCCGACGGGTGAGCCTCGGCAACATCATGCGCGTGGGGCTGATCATCGAGACCTTCACCCACCTGGCGCTGGCACTGACGACCCAGGCGTGGGTGGCGATGGCGATCTTCTTCGTCTTCGGCGCGCACGCCTTCATCTGGGGCACGACGTCGACCAGTGTGCGGCAGCGCGCCGTACCCACCGAGCTACAGGGGCGCGTCGGCAGCGTCAACATGGTCGGCGTCTTCGGCAGCCTGGTCGTCGGTACGGCGCTCGGCGGTGCTATCGCGCAGCGGTGGGGCGTGACCGCGCCGTTCTGGTTCGGCTTCGTCGGGTCGGCGATCTTCGTGGTCGCCATCTGGCACCAGCTGCGGCACATCGCGCACGACGACTGAGGGCCGGCCGATCGCCCATGCGATGAGTTCTTGCCGTGCCACCGGTCTCAGACACCGGAGCCGCAACGATGAGGAGCGAGACCATGGCCGACACCGAGATCCTGCGTCCGGGCGACCCGGGGTACGACGAGGCGCGCCAGGTGTGGAACGCCATGGTGGACCGCCGCCCGGCCCTGATCGCTCGCTGCCGTGAAGCCCGGGACGTCGTGTCTGCCGTGGCGCTGGCCAGGAGAGAGGGCCTGGAGATCGGGGTCCGCTGCGGTGGGCACAGCGTCGTCGGGCTGGCGGTACCCGAGGGCGGGCTGATGATCGACCTGACTCCGATGGGCGGGGTGTGCGTCGACCCGGAGCGGCGGCGAGCGTGGGTCCAGGGTGGGGCCCTGCTCGGACGGCTCGATGCGGCCACCCAGCCGCACGGGCTGGCCACCACGGCCGGCAACGTCTCGCACACCGGTGTCGGTGGGTTGACCCTGGGCGGGGGGATGGGGTGGCTCGCCCGCGAGCACGGCCTGACCTGCGACAACGTGGTGTCGTTCGGTCTGGTCACCGCGGATGGCGAGGTAGTCCGCGCCTCGGCGGAGGAGAACGCCGAGCTCTTCTGGGGGTTGCGCGGCGGCGGCGGCAACTTCGGCGTGGTGACCGAGTTCGAGTTCCGGCTCCACGCCACCGGCACCCACGCCCTGAGCGTCGAGCTCGACTTCCCCGTCGCGGACGCCGGGCCGGCGGTGGCCCGCTGGCGGGACCTGAGCGCGGCCGCGCCGAGGCAGGCGACGTACGCAGCGACGGTGCTCGGCGGCGTCGCGACTCTCGGGTTCGTGTGGGTCGGCGATCCGGACCAGGGTCGCAGGCATGCCGGAGCGCTCGAGACGCTTGGCCGCCCGACCGAGGAGCGGGTGGTGGAGCTGTCCTACCTCGACCTCCAACGCCGTGAGGACACCATCGAGGGCCACGCCCTGCGTCGGTACTGGAAGGGTCACTATTTCCAGGAGCTGCCTGACAGCCTGGTCGAGACTCTCCTCGCGCACGACCCGTCGGTGGCCGCCAGCCTTCAGGCGTACGGCGGTGCCATCGCCGAGGTGCCGGACGAGGCGACCGCGTTCAGCCAGCGCGAGACGGCTTTCGAGTACGTCGGCGCGGCCCGCTGGACGGATCCGGCCGAGGACGCAACCCGGATCGCCACGGCCCGGGAGAGCGCGGCCGGGCTGGAGCCGTTCGCGACCGGCGCCTATGTCAACGTGCTCGGGGACGAGGGGGCGGCCGGCGTACGACGCGCCTACCCGCCCGCGAAGCTGGCCCGCCTCACCGCCCTCAAGGATGCCGTGGACCCCGACAACATCTTCCACCGGAACCAGAACATTCCCCCGAGCGCGGCCGGAGCCACCGCATGAGGACGCTCTTCGTCGCCTACCGGGTCTCGGACCTGGAGCGATCGCTCGGCTTCTACGTCGCCCTGGGTTATCGGGAGCTCGGTCGGGTCGCGTTCGATGACGGGGGACGTCTCGCCGTTCTCAGCTTCCCCGACGAGCCGGTGGCCACGCTGGAGCTGGTCCACCGCCCGGACGCGGGGCCCGTGGACGGCGGTGGGTTCGACCACCTGGCCATCCAGGTGGACGACCTGACGAGCACTCTGCAGAAGCTGACCCGGAGAGGTCTCGATCCCGGACCGCTCGAGTTTCCTAGCGGCCCCGACGGCCCTCGGACGGCCTGGCTGAAGGATCCCGACGGGTACCGGATCGAGCTGGTCGAGTGGCCGCCCGGCCACCCGTGGGGCCTCACCGCGGACGACTTCGACGAAGCGAACTGACGCGAAGAAAGGCATGACTATGAACGCACGATCCGGCTCTACATGTCGATGTCCTCGGATGGCTTCATCGCCGGACCCGACGACCGCCCCGGACAGGAGCTCGGGCAGGGCGGTGGCCGCCTGTTCAACTGGCTCGACGACCGGATGGCGCCAGGGGTCAACGGCCAGGTGTACGGCGAGGCGATGGCCACCGGGGCGGTGATCTCCGGACGGCGTACCTTCGAGCTCGCCGGTCGCTGGGGCGGTGACCACCACGACGGCGTACCGATCCACGTGCTGACCCATCACGTCGATGACGACGACGAGCCGCCGGGCAGCGCCACGTTCTTCACAGATGTCCTCGACTGCGCCGTCTCGGCCAGGGCGGCGGCGGGGACCGCGCCGTCATGGTGCACGGCGGCTCGAGGGCCGCGAGGCCGCCCACCTTCGCTACCAATCCGCCGTTGATGCGAATCTCTCCTAGCCGCCCGAGCAACGCGGAGGAGTCGGTGTGGACTCGGAACTAGGCGGATTGTCGCCGGGCCGGACTACGATCTCGGAGTGGCCCGACGATTCCGACTCAATCCCGCCGGTTCCGGTCCCCAGGACCCCTGGTTCCGTATCGGCACCCTCGACGTGGGTACGACGGTGCTCGTCGTCATCCTCGTCGTCGCCTCCTTCGTGGTGTTCGCCGTAGAGCCGCTCGACAAGCCGATCATGAACGCGCTGGCCATGAAGCCGGCCGCCGTACTCCAAGGCCAGGTGTGGCGGGTCGCGACGTGGCCCTTCGCCTGCCTCGGCATCAGCCTGTGGAGCGCACTGACGGTCTTCTTCTTCTGGTACTTCGGCAGAGACCTCGAGTCCAACCTGCTCGGCCGGTCGCGGTTCCTGTGGCTCTTCGCGGGGTTCACCCTGTCGCTCGGCCTGCTCGGCGTCGCCCTGCATGCCGCTCTGCAGCTCGACGGCTGGCTGCACGGCCTCGACCAGGTGCAGCTGATGGTGCTGCTGGCCTGGGTGGCGGAGTGGCCGCACCGGCGGTTCCTGTTCAACATCCCCGCCTGGGTCTTCGGAGTCGTGATCGTGGGCATCCAGGTGCTGCAGCTGGTCGGCTACCGGATGTGGTTCTCGCTGCTCGACCTGGTCCTCGGCATCGTGCTCTGCACATTCGTGGCCCGGGCGGTAGGCATGCTGGCCGAGTACACGTGGATTCCGCACCTGCACTGGCGGCGCCGGACCAAGCGCGAGCGGCGGGCCCGGCGGGCCCACCCGGCCGGCCGCGGCGACGTCGTTGCCGGCCCCTGGCAGAAGCGCGTGGTCGAGCCGCGGGTGTCGAAGGACCAGGCCCGCATCGACGCCCTCCTCGACAAGATCAGCGCGACCGGCTCCGACTCCCTGAGCGAGGCCGAGCACCGCGAGCTGCGCGAGCTGAGCGAGCGGCTCCGCCGGCGCGGTTGAGGGCGCGGCTGAGGGTTGCGGCTTAGGGTGCCGCTGAGGGCGTCGGGGGTGGTTGGGTGGGCCCTATGGAACCGCTCGCCGAGCTGACCGCCGCCCTGCCCGTCGGAGTCGTGGTGACCGACGCCGACGCGGTCGAGAAGTACCGCCACGACTTCACCCGTGACCCGACGGCCGGGCACCCGCTGGCGGTGGTTCGCGCCGAGGATGCCGGGCAGGTGCAGACCGCGGTCCGCTGGGCGGCGAGGCACCGGGTGCCGGTCGTCCCGCGCGGCGCCGGCAGTGGTCTGTCGGGCGGTTCGAGCGCCGTCGACGGCGGGATCGTGCTCAGCCTGGAGCGGATGCGGGCCGTCGAGATCGACACCGAGTGCCAGGTCGCCGTGGCCGAGCCCGGCGCGTTCAACGCGGACGTCAAGGCGGCCGCGGCCGAGCACGGGCTGTGGTACCCGCCCGACCCGTCGTCGTACGAGATCTGCTCGATCGGCGGCAACGTCGCCACCAACGCCGGCGGCCTGTGCTGCGTGAAGTACGGCGTCACCACCGACTACGTGCTCGGGCTGGACGTCGTACTCGCCGACGGGACGCTGGTGACGCTCGGCGGCCGCCGGATCAAGGACGTCGCCGGGCTGAGTCTGCTCAAGCTCTTCGTCGGCAGCGAGGGCACGCTCGGCATCGTCACCCGCGCCATCCTGCGGCTGGTGCCGGCGCAAGGACCGCGGTCGACGCTGGTGGCGTCGTTCCCGACGGTCGACGCGGCGGCGCGCGCGGTGGTCGCCGTTCGCCGGAGCCTGCGGCCCTCGATGCTGGAGCTGATGGACAACGCCGCGGTCAACGCCGTCGAGGATCACAAGCCGATGGGTCTGGACCGCTCCGTCGGGGCGCTGCTGGTCGCGCAGTCCGACGCGCCGGGGGCTGCGCGGGCGGAGGAGGTCGAGGTCATGCGAGGCGCGTGCGAGGATGCGGGCGCCGAGGTCTTCGTGACCGACGACGCGGAGGAGGGCGAGCTGTTCGTCGCCGCGCGGCGGCTGGCGATCCCTGCCATCGAGACCAGGGGAGCGCTGCTGCTCGAGGACGTCGGCGCACCCGTGCCGCGGCTGCCGGACCTGCTGGCGGCCATCGCCGCGCTCGCCAGTGAGTACGACGTCGAGATCCCGGTCATCGCGCACGCGGGCGACGGCAACACCCACCCGATCATCGTGTACGACGCCGCCGACCCAGCGGCCGAGCAGCGGGCCCGGAAGGCCTTCGACGCCGTGATGCAGGCTGCTATCGCCCTCGGCGGCACGATCACCGGCGAGCACGGCGTCGGCCGGGCCAAGAAGGGCGCCCTGCCTGACCAGCTCGGGCCCGAGGTGATGGCGCTGAACCGGCGGGTCAAGGACGCCCTCGACCCCGACGGCATCCTCAACCCGGGCGCGATGCTGTAGCCGGTTCTGTCGGCGGTCGTACGTCGTCGAACCTCGGAGCCCCGGGCTCGAGGGCCACCCCGGCCGCCCGGGCGGTGAAGCTGATCGCGTGGTACCACCCGCACAGCATCGTCAGGTCGAGCACCTCGGCCTCGGTGAACACCGCCGCCAGCCTGGCCCAGAGGTCGTCGTCGATGCTGCCCGTGTCGTGGAGCCGGTCGACGGCCTCGACCAGCAGGCGGTCCCGCGGGGCGGTCCAGCACGGGTCGGCCGCCGAGCCGTGCACGAGCGACGACAGCTGCGTGGCGTCCAGCTCGGCCTTGTCGGCGAAGAGGGCCACGTGGACACCCCACTCGTACTCGCAGCCACACCGCGCACAGGTCCGGTCGATCACGATCTCGCGGTCCCGCAGGGTCAGCGACAGGTCCCGACTCAGCTCATAGCTGCCCCAGCCCCGCATCGCCTCGGTCATGGGCAGGTTGCGGGCGAAGGTCCGGAAGAGCCGGATCGGCGGCTGGCCCGGCGGCATCATCGCGGTCAACAGCTCACCGGTCGCGACGTCGTACGGCGGTTCAACGGGTTCGATGCGTGCCATGTGACCTTCCGGGTTCCGTTTCGAATTTCAAAACAACCCTTGACACAGTAGCGTGGCGGAAACCGAAACGCAACGAGGTGGCCCACGTGACGAAGCGAGTTCCCCGCCCGGGAGAGGCGGTCCGCGGCTCGACGACCGGACGCCCGCTGATGGCCGCGCTCGACCTGTTCGGCAGACGCTGGGCGTTGCGGGTGCTGTGGGAGCTGCGGGACGGGCCGGTTGGTGCCCGGGAACTGCTCGCGCGCTGCGACGGGCTGTCATCGAGCGTGTTGTACGACCGGCTGCGTGACCTGACCGAGTCGCGCCTCGTGGCTCGGCACGACGATGGGCGGTACCGGCTCACCGAGCTCGGGACCTCGCTGTCGACCGCGCTGGAGCCGCTGACCGCCTGGTCGGCGCAGTGGGCGGCCGAGACCGGACCCCGGTAGTTTCGACCACATGACCTCGACACCGTCGACCCGGAGGATCCACGAGCGCCACCTCGTCGGCCCCGGCCCGACCAACCCCTATCCCGAGGCCACCGCGGCGATGGGCCTCCCGCTGCTCGGCCACCTCGATCCGGTGTTCCTCGAGATCATGGACGAGACCTGCGCGATGCTGCGCGAGGCCTGGGGCACCACCAACGCCCGCACGCTGCCGATCTCGGCGACCGGCTCGGCCGGCATGGAGGCGGCGTTCGTCAACACCGTGCATCCCGGCGACGTCGTGGTGGTGGCGGTCAACGGGCTGTTCGGGCAGCGGATGTGCGACGTCGCGGCTCGGTGTGGCGCCGACGTGGTGCCGGTCGAGCACGAGTGGGGGCAGCCGGTCGACGTAGACCGGGTGATGTCGGCCCACCCCTCGCCGGCGATCATCGCCGCCGTACACGCGGAGACGTCGACCGGAGTGCGCTCAGACATCGCGGCGCTGGGCAGTGCAATCAAACAGGGCAAGGGCGACGCGCTGCTGCTGGTGGACGCGGTCACCAGCATCGGCGGCATCGAGCTGCGCGCCGACGACTGGGGGATCGACGTCGGCTACGCCGGCACCCAGAAGTGCCTCGGGGTCGCGCCCGGGCTGGCGCCGTTCACGATCAACGACCGGGCGTTCGAGCGCCGCGTGGAGAGGCCGCGGTCGTGGTACCTCGACCTCGGGCTGCTCGGCGGCTACGTGGGGGAGGCGAGCGGCTCCGGGCGGACGTACCACCACACCGCGCCGGTAGCGATGGTCGCGAGCCTGCACGGCGGGCTGCGGCGGATCCTCGACGAGGGCCTGCCCGCGGTGTGGGCCCGCCACGAGGAGGCCGGCCGGCTGCTCCAGGACGGGCTGGAGGCGATGGGGCTCGAGCTGTTCGCGGCCAAGGGCCACCGGCTGCCCGAGCTGACCACGGTCAAGGTGCCCGACGGGGTCGACTCGGCCGCCGTACGCCGGCTGCTGCTGGAGCGGCACGGCATCGAGATCGGCGGGGGCGTCGGCGCCTACGCAACCTCGGTTTGGCGGATCGGGCTGATGGGGCCCAACGCCCGGCCCGACGCCGTACTCCTGGTGCTGGCGGCGCTCCAAGAGGCGCTGCGGGACGTCGGGGCTTGAGCCGGGATTCGGGCGGTGTGATTCGGGCTGCGTGATTCGGGCGGCGTGATTCGGGCTGCGTGATCCCGGGCTGGGTGCCGCCGATGGTGATCCGTTGGCAGAAGCCGTCTCGGCAGTCGGCCTGTGATGCCGGTTGGCGCCATAGGCCGACTGCTCGGCGCGTTGCTTCCGCGGAGTGGTCGGTCACTCGCCGACATCGACCCGCCAGATAACCACCGGCCGGACGAGGTCCGGACAGGCTACGGCCGGGCCGCGAGGGCCGCCGCCTGGTCGAGCATCGCGATCTCGGTGGGCGTCAGGTTCGGGTCGCGGGTCCGCAGCTCCGCCTCGAGCCTGGCCGGTCCGAGGTCGGCGTTGGACCGACGACTCGGGCCATCACGATGTCGGGACCGCCGCTGTCGTACACCGAGGGCGCCGGATAGCCCAGCTCGGCCGGCCGGCGCACGATCGTGGCCTCGGTCTCGGCCGACCGGCCGTCGCGATAACGCCGGAGCACCAGCCCGTCGTCGTACACGAAGACATCGGAGTCTCGGCCGGAGGCGAGGAGTTCCACGGCCGGCAACCCAGGGACGCTGCGCAATGCCAGGAAGAGGGGGTCGCGGCCGGTAGGCTGAGCCACGCTGAGCTTCCCCGAGCGGGGTCTGAGAGGATACCGCGTTCAGCCGTCAGGCAGTCGACAGCTTCTCAGGGAGCAGCACGTTGTACCTCAAGAGCCTCACGCTCAAGGGCTTCAAGTCCTTCGCCTCCTCGACGACCCTGCAGCTCGAGCCCGGCATCACCTGCGTCGTGGGGCCCAACGGCTCGGGCAAGTCCAACGTGGTCGACGCGCTCGCGTGGGTGATGGGCGAGCAGGGGGCCAAGAGCCTGCGCGGCGGCAAGATGGAAGACGTCATCTTCGCAGGTACGTCGGGCCGCCCGCCGCTGGGCCGCGCCGAGGTGCAGCTGACCATCGACAACTCCGACGGCGCGCTTCCGATCGAGTACGCCGAGGTCACGATCAGCCGGACCATGTTCCGCAACGGCGGCTCCGACTACGCCATCAACGGCAGCTCCTGCCGCCTGCTCGACGTGCAGGAGCTGCTGTCCGACTCCGGCATCGGCCGCGAGATGCACGTGATCGTCGGGCAGGGTCAGCTCGACTCGATCCTGCACGCGACGCCCGAGGAACGGCGCGGGTTCATCGAGGAAGCGGCCGGCGTACTCAAGCACCGCAAGCGCAAGGAGAAGGCGCTCCGCAAGCTCGACTCGACCGAGGGCAACCTGACCCGGCTCACCGACCTGCTGACCGAGATCCGGCGCCAGCTCAAGCCGCTCGGCAGGCAGGCGGAGGTGGCGCGCAAGGCGGCCGCCGTACAAGCTGATGTGCGGGACGCCCGGGCCCGGCTGCTGGCCGACGACCTGGTGACGGCGCGGACCGCGCTCGAGCAGGAGATGGCCGACGAGTCCGTCTTGGTCGAGCGGCGGGCGGTGGTCGAGGCCGAGATCGCGCGGACCCGTGAGGCCGAGGCGGCGCTGGAGGCGGCGCTGCGCGAGGATCTGCCGGCGCTGGCGAAGGCCCAGGAGACCTGGTTCGCCCTGTCCGGGTTGCGCGAGCGGCTGCGGGGCACGCAGTCGCTGGCCTCGGAGCGGGTCCGCAACGCGGCCTCGTCCGAGGACGACCCGACCGAGCGCGGCGGGCGCGACCCCGACCAGCTGGAGGCCGAGGCCGAGCGGGTCCGGGCCCAGGAGAAGGCGATCGCCGACGAGGTCGAGCGGCACCGGCTCGCCATGGACGAGGCGGTCGCCGCCCGCAAGGCGGCCGAGGACGCCGCCGCCGAGGAGGAACGTCGGGTCGCCGGCCTGGTGCGCGCCGCCGCCGACCGGCGCGAGGGACTGGCCCGGCTGCATGGGCAGGTCAACGCGCTGAAGAGCCGGGCCGCGGCCGCCGCCGACGAGGTGGGCCGGCTGTCCCTGGCCCGCGAGGACGCCCGCGCTCGGGCGGCCCGGGCGCAGAAGGACTTCACCGCCCTCGAGACCCAGGTCGCCGGCCTCGACGCCGGCGAGGAGGGCCTCGACGCGGAGCACGAGGCTGCGGTGGCGGCGCTCGACGACCTCAGCGACCGGCTCGCCAAGCTCAAGGACGAGGCCACCCGGGCCGACAGCGACAAGTCCTCCCTCGCGGCCCGCAAGGAGGCCCTCGAGATCGGTCTCAACCGCAAGGACGGCGCCGGCGCGCTGCTGGCCGCCTCCGACTCGGTGTCCGGGCTCCTGGGCTCGGTGGCCGCGCTGCTGTCGGTGCGCGCGGGCTACGAGGCCGCCATCGCCGCGGCCCTCGGATCGGCCGCCGACGCGGTTGCGGTGTCCGGCGCCGACGCCGCGATCGGTGCGATCGCCCGGCTCAAGGACGACGACCTCGGCCGGGCCGGGCTGCTGCTCGGTGGCGCACCGGCCGACGACCGGGCCTGGCCTGGCCTGCCCGACCACGCGTCGTACGCCGTGGACGTCGTGGAGTGTCGCGACGACCTGCGGGGGGCGCTGAGCCGACTGCTGTTCAAGACCGCGGTCGTCGACGACCTCGACGCCGCGCGGGCGCTGGTGTCCGAGTTCTCCGACGTGACCGCGGTGACCCGCGACGGCGACCTGCTCGGCGCCCACTTCGCCGCCGGGGGCTCGTCCGCCCAGCCGTCGCTGATCGAGGTCCAGGCCGCGGTCGACGACGCCGCCGAGGCGCTGGTCGAGGCGACCGCGGCCGCGGAGCGGCTGGCGTTCGAGACCTCCCGGCTCGAGGCGGAGCGGGAAGACGCCCAGCGCCGCGTCGACGTGGCGCTGGCCAAGCTGCACGAGTCCGACGCGCACCTGGCCGCGGTGGCCGAGGAGCTGGGTCAGTTCGGCTCCCAGGCGCGGTCCGCCGCCGCCGAGGCCGAACGGCTCGAGCAGGCGATCGCCAAGGCCGAAGAAGCGCGCGACAAGGACGTCGCCGGTCTCGCCGACCTCGAGGCGCGGCTGGCCGCGGCCGAGGACGCTCCCGAGGAGGAGCCCGACACGACCGTCCGCGAGGACCTGGTGACCGCCGCCCGCGACTCCCGCCAGGCCGAGATGGACGCCCGGCTCGCGCTGCGCACCTCGGAGGAACGCGGTCGCGCCCTCAACGGCCGGGCCGACGGGCTGATGCGCTCGGCCCGCCAGGAGCGCGAGGCGCGGGCGAGAGCCGCCGAACGGCGTGAGCGGCTGCTGCGTGAGGGCAAGGCCGCCGAGGCGGTGTCGGCCGGCGTGAGCGTCGTACTCCAGAGGCTGGAGGTGTCCGTCGGGCAAGCCGCCGAGGCGCGTACGGCGGTCGGCCAGGCCCGCCAGGGCCGCGAGCGCGAGCTCCTCGACCTACGGGCCCGACTCCGGGACCTCGGCCGCGAGCATGACGAGCTGGTCAACTCCGTCCACCGCGACGAGATGGCCCGGGCCCAGCAGCGGATGCGCATCGAACAGCTCGAGGAGCGCGCGCTGGAGGAGCTCGGCCTCGACCCCGCGGCGCTGGCCAGCGACTACGGCCCGCAGCAGCCGGTGCCGTTCACTGGTGAGGTACCCGAGGGCGAGGAGCCGCCGGAGCCGGTGCCGTTCGTCCGCGACGAGCAGCAGAAGCGGCTCCGTGCAGCCGAGCGGGCGCTGTCGATGCTCGGCCGGGTCAACCCGCTGGCGCTCGAGGAGTTTTCGGCGATGGAGGAGCGGCACAAGTTCCTCACCGAGCAGCTCGAGGACCTCCGCAAGACCCGCAAGGACCTCCTCGACATCGTCAAGGAGGTCGACGCCCGGGTGGAGCAGGTCTTCACGGAGGCATGGGAGGACGTGCGCGTCGCCTTCGACCACGTCTTCAAGCGGCTCTTCCCCGGCGGTGAGGGCAAGCTGATCCTCACCGACCCCTCCGACATGCTGGCCACCGGCGTCGAGGTCGAGGCCCGGCCGCCCGGCAAGAAGGTCAAGCGCCTCTCGCTGCTCTCGGGCGGCGAGCGGTCGCTGGTCGCGGTGGCGTTCCTGGTCGCGCTCTTCAAGGCCCGGCCCTCACCGTTCTACATCCTCGACGAGGTCGAGGCCGCGCTCGACGACACCAACCTGGGCCGGCTGCTGGAGATCTACGAGGAGCTCCGCGAGAACTCCCAGCTTCTCGTCATCACCCACCAGAAGCGGACCATGGAGGTCGGCGACGCACTCTACGGCGTCACCATGCGCGGCGACGGCGTCTCGGCGGTCATCAGCCAGCGGCTGCGCGAGGCTGGGTGAGCTGGGTGGCGCGGAGCGGCACCCAGCCCACCCAGGGCTCCGCTGGCCGCCGGAGACCGGGGTGACGCCTGGGTGTCTCGTTGCTGGTGCGTCAGACTCTCGGCTTACGGCAGGCAATGAGGACTCGTAGACGGACGTACCAAACAGGTCGGTAGCCCGCGCGGCTGAGCGAGACTCGCTGCCGATGAAGGTCGTTCGGTCGGTTCGGCTACGGATAGCGCCGCGCTCCGAGGCGGATGCTTGGTCCGGACCGGGCCGGGCGCCATCGTAGGGTGACGTCCCGTGACCTCTGCTGACCGCGTCCGGCCGACCCGCGCCGACTACGTCGCGTGGCGTACGGCGACCAGCCGCTGGCGCGACGACGACGCCTACGGCCACCTCAACAACGCGACGTACTACGAGCTGTTCGACACCGCCGTCAACGCGCATCTCTTCGAGGCCACCGGAGTCAACATCCGGGCGCTGTCCGAGATCGGCGTGGTGGCCGAGACGTCGTGCCGCTACTTCCGCGAGATCGGCTTCCCCGAGCCGATCGAGATGGGCCTGGTCGTCGACAAGGTCGGCAACTCCTCCGTGGTCTACCGGATCGGCCTCTTCCAGGGCCCGTCCGACGAGGCGGCCGCCGAGGGCCGTTTCGTGCACGTGTACGTCGACAACGCGAACGGCGCCGGCGACCGACCCGTCGTACCCATCCCCGACGTCATCAGGGCCGCCGTCACGCCCCTCCTGCGCACAACGTGACCTCCGTCGCACCCTCAGGCGGGCGACGGGTCGCGGCGTCAACTGAGGGTTTCGGCCTGTGAGAAGGTGGAACTGCCCCCACCCACCACAGCCCTCGGGAGGATCGAACCATGCTGGCCATCATCATCACCATGGTCGTCATCCTGACGCTGGCTGCCGCCGTCGGGATCTACGTGGCGTTCCCGCACCGCGGTGAGGAAGTGCCCCGCGCGCCCTGGCTCGGCGACGCGATGAACAAGGCCGTCGACGCGCTGCCCAAGCTCGACGGGACCGAGTCGGACGACTGACCCGCTGCTCGGTCTGGTTGGATTGGGTTTATGGATTTCCTGGGTGACTGGACCCTCCTGATCATCGGCATCGCGGTGGTCGCGCTGGTCGCGATCGTCGGGCTGCTGAGCAGCGGCCGACGCCGCAAGCCGCCCACCGCCGGCCCGCTGAGTACCGACGTCATCGCGCCGGCCCCTGCCGAGGCACCGGTCGAAGCGCCCCCGAAGCCCGAGGTCGCGGCCCCCGCGGAGCTCGAGACGCCGGAGAGTACGGCGTCGCGCCTCACCCGCCTCCGCCAGCGACTCGCCCGCTCCCAGGGCGCCCTCGGGCGCGGCCTTCTCGCCCTGCTCACCCGCGACCGCCTCGACGAGGACACCTGGGAGTCCATCGAGGACACCCTGCTCACCGCCGACATCGGCGTGGTCCCGACCCAGGAGCTGGTCGAGAGGCTCCGTGACCGGCTGCGGGTCGAGGGCGGCGACGCGCCCGACCCGCACGACGTACTCCGCGAGGAGCTGCTCACCCTGGTCGACCCATCGATGGACCGCCGGCTGGCGGTCACCGGCGCGGACGGCAAGCCGGGCGTCGTACTCGTGGTGGGCGTCAACGGCTCCGGCAAGACGACGACCGTCGGCAAGATCTCGCGGATCCTGGTGTCGCAGGACAAGCAGGTCGTCCTCGGCGCCGCGGACACCTTCCGGGCCGCCGCAGTCGACCAGCTCGCCACCTGGGGGGAGCGGGTCGGCGTCGACGTCGTCCGCGGTCCCGAAGGCACCGACCCGGCGAGCGTGGCGTTCGACGCGGTCAAGGAGGGCGTCGACACCGGCGCGGACGTCGTACTCGTCGACACCGCAGGGCGCCTCCAGAACAAGCAGGGCCTGATGGACGAGCTCGGCAAGGTCAAGCGCGTCATCGAGAAGCAGGCGCCGGTCACCGAGGTGCTGCTCGTGCTCGACGCCACGACCGGCCAGAACGGCATGCTTCAGGCCCGCGTCTTCTCCGAGGTCGTCGACGTGACCGGCATCGTGCTGACGAAGCTCGACGGGTCCGCCAAGGGCGGCATCGTGGTCGCCGTCCAGCGCGAGCTCGGCGTACCCGTCAAGCTCGTCGGCCTCGGTGAGGGCCCCGACGACTTGGCGCCGTTCGACGCCGCCACGTTCGTCGACGCGCTCCTCGACGACTGAGCCGACGACTGAGCCGACGGATCAGTCGAGCTGGAGGTCGGCGGCGGTGGTGACGGTGCCGAGCCGCGGGAAGTTCTGGTGTACGGCGGCCGCGTGCTCGTCGGCCGTGAAGGCCGTCATCGCGTCCTCGACGAAGACCACCTCGTAGCCGCGGTCGACCGCGCCCCGAGCCGTCGACTCCACGCCGAGGTTGGTCGCGATGCCGGCCATCACCAGCGTGGTCACGCCGAGCGATCGGAGCCGCTCGTGGAGGTCGGTGGTGGCGAACGCGCCGATGCTGCGCTTCACCAGGACGATGTCGCCGTCGTGGACGACACCGGGAGCGAAGTCGCTGCCGGGAGGCTGCTG
>WNGB01006687.1_pt1 | contig 22771 bp, 23 predicted proteins | sample 5400681 | NCBI WGS metagenome assembly WNGB01 (sample SAMN13153367, study PRJNA577476) | soil metagenome | isolation source: 115 cm soil or saprolite under grassland replicate 2 | place: USA:California | collected 2016-06-15
GTCCGATCTCCAAGATCGTGCTCGCCGAGCCGCTCGATGTCCTCGACGGGACTCCGGTCTCGCGCATCGAGCTCATCCCGCCCGTTCACCAGCGCGTCTACCGGATGGGCCTCGAGCACCTCGGCGTCGTCGTCGGTGAAGAGTTCGACGAGTTCTCGCGAGTGCATCGGGCGGCGCTGACCGGGCAGCAGTTCCAGAGTCTTGCCGTCGATCCGGTGTACATCCTCTTCGAGGACTTCACCCACGTGAAGTTCTACCGCCGCTCCTTCTTCGACGTCGTCGAGGACGCGGTCGGTGGCTTCGAGGGCTTCGTCCACGTCGATGACTGGGTGCCACAGCGTCTCGTCACCGCCACCGGCCCGAACCCGCTGCCGCGGTTGACCTAGGCCGCTGCCGCCTACAAGACCGTACGCTGTGCGGCGTTCACGCATGTTCCTAGAGCCACACGGGCGGAAGGTCAGGCGTGCCGAGGGGGCTGATCCGAGCTGCCGGCCCGAAGCTCCGGGTCGGCACTTGGTACCCACGGCCCGTCCATGATCACCGCCTCGTCGTCGCCCGGCCAGGGCGGCAGGGCCGTGCAGGTGAAGACAAGGGGCACATCCCCGGTGCAGCGATATTGGAAGGCAGTGCCGAGCGGGATATCGATGCACACACCGGGGACGAGCAGAGTGATGCTCTCAGGGCCGTCCGTTGCCCTGCGCCAGATTTCTCCCTCGCCCGAGAGGACGAACCAATATTCGTCGATGGTCCGGAAGCGGCAGGCGCGGCCCACCATCCCCGGCGGCACGGTCGAGTGGATCATGTTGCCGTGCGGCCCGTCCATCAGGTAGCGAACAAAAGCCCCCAAGGGCGAGCGGCCGCGCTCCGCGGTTTCGACGGTGGTGGTCTTCACGTAGCACTCCCGTCACGAGACAGGTTACGCTTGCCGGTCTTCGACTGCTGCGTGTCACCGCAGGCTCCGTGTTTCTGCTCCGCGCGGGTCGACGGCGAGCCCTGCGGTGCACGAGTGTCCTGTCCCTGGACCGAGCCAGTGTACGCACAAGGAGCTCTGTCCGCGGCTCGAGAAGGTGACGGACGGTCTGTTTGAGGGGGAGGAGGCCGTCCTGCACGTGATCGAGAGGATCGTGGCCCCGCTCGGCCTTCGGGTCGATGAGTCATCACCTTGGGTGGATGCGCGACTGTCGGACGGCAGTCATGCGCGACTGTCGGACGGCAGTCGGGTGCATACCTATTTTCTCAGCAGCCAAATCCCCCCTTTCTAGACGCCCGAGGCTAGCCCCCCAGATCACCGGTGAGTATGCTGAGCTCCTTTACCCCCCGTGAGATGACCGATCGGCCTCAGGCTCGGGATCCACCGCCCGCCATAACTCTCGCGTGTTAGCCGACCGTCCTAGAGAGGGCGGCTTACAGGAGGAGGCCAGATGCGAAAGGTCATGATCGTCTTCGGAGCAGCTCTGCTTCTCGCCGTGGCGATCGGCGTGGCCGCCAGTGCCAGCCCGTCCACGGTTGCTGTGCGCGGGGGAGAACAGTTCGTACCCAACGCGCTAATCCAGAGCACGTTCCGGTTCTCACCGGGCAGCATCAGCGCGAGCCAGGGGCAGGAGATCACCTGGGTGGATGAGGGCCAAGTCGCGGACGCTCACACCATCACCGTCGTCGACGAGGCCGACCTTCCCACGGACGTCGAGGAAGTGTTCGGATGCCAGGCGCCCGAAGAGCCCTGTGGTGAGGCCCTGGCCGCTCACCTCCCCGATCCCAATGGTCCGCCTGTCCCGGTCGTTGACCCCGGAGGCGACGGGCTTAATGCTCCCGGGGACTCGCTGCTGCTCTTCCCCGACGGCTCCATCAGCGGGACGGTGACAGCGCCCGCGGGAACGACACTCTTCTACCTCTGTGCCATCCATCCGTGGATGCAGGGCTCGATCACTGTGGGGTAGCCGAGATCTCGAACCAAAGTCAGGCAAAGTGACTGGCCCCCGGCGCTCACCCGCTGGGGGCCGTCGCCCTCCCGGGGAATGGCCATCCACGTCGGCGGAGAACTCGCTCCACGACGCCGGACGTCTTCTCGCCGGGTCGATGAGTGTTCACCAGTGGATGAGAACAAACTCAACGAGACCGGAAACTCGGTGGTGGCTCGCGAGATGGGGCTGACCACCGAGGCCGTCCGCCGGAAGGTGCTCAAGATCCTGGGGCCGTCCTAGAAGCCTGTCCATCTACGCATAAGGTGCCTTTTGGGCGGATTCGGACGGTGGCGGACGCGCCGTCATACCGAAAGGCGGTCGACGCTCGATCGCTGTCGTGCCCTATGTCTCGCCGCCACGGTCCACACGAGACGAACGACTACTCGAACGACGAGCCAGCCACCGTGGAGATGACGGCGAGGTATAGCCAGAAGACTATGCCGGTCTCCCACACTTACTGCGTCGTTGGCGCGGCGATCACCACGAGGCCCAGCGAAAGGATGCCGAGCACAATCGAGACGACTGCGAGTGCTCTAACTCCAGGTGCCTCCTGAGACCGCAGATCGCCGAGTGCAAGGACGCCGAGTGGGATGCCGACCGCGGAGTTGGAGCCGAACCACCCAAGGAAGGTGCAAGCCTTGATGGCGGAGGTCCGGGTCAAGGGACGCAAGGTGGTCCGGCTTGCTGCCGTGTCCCGGTCACGCCCGACACGCCGGCAGACGGATTTGCGCGATGGGGACTTGAGGGGGGTGACATGTTGGGGCGCGAGAAGTAGTGAGGACGACTGCCGAGGCATCGTAGATAGGCGGGGCGCACTCTGAGGAGATCCCCGGCGGCGGGGTCCCGCGTTGCACGAGTCGGGGGGAGGTGACACAGTCCAGATGTCGGCTGGAAAGGAGACAGTGATGCCGGTTTACATTTCGCTCGTCAAATGGACGAACCAGGGCCGGGCCAAGGCAAGCTCGCTGCCCGATCGCGTGGCCGAAGTGGACAAGCGAATCGAGGCATTAGGTGGCAGAAGCATCGGGAACTGGCTGACGATGGGGCGATTCGACCAGGTCGCGGTGGTCGAGGCGCCTGATGATGAGACGGCGGCGAAGCTCCTGATGGTGGTGGCCGAACGCGGGAACGCCGTAACGGAGACGCTTCGAGCGTTCACCATGGAGGAGCTCCGGAGCCTGCTCGCCTAGTTGAACGATCTGCTCGCCTGCCCCACCAGTCCACCACTCGCAAGGCATCTGACCGTTGGCGAGCGGGCGCCATGTGTCGTGGAGCTCGGCCGTGCCCCCGGCCCGAACCGGACGAAATGGACGAAAGCGGTCGAGGGTGTTCGTTCACGTGCAAGCGATATGAGACTTCGAGAGCTGAAGGGCTAACGCCCGCGTCGGATCAGAGCGGGCCAACGTTCAGCGGTCTTGCTCGTCGTCGCCGTGTTCTCGCGGCCATCCGGACGAAGTGGTTCCTGCTCCGGCCCGGGATCAGGTTCCGGTCGACAAATAACCGCCACGTCGGCTCGTCCCGTCCGCCCTCGCGTCATCAATGCGGATCGTTCCGACACGTTGTACCGGACGGGCCCGCCTTCGAGGTCTTCCAGCGGAGGTGAGACGAGCAAAGTCTGCTCAGCAGGCTCTTCGAGAGGGCGGTACCATCGCGTCGGCTCAGCGGAGCGAGAGAGGGCCAGAGGAGCAGGCCGAAAGCGGCCAACGGTTGTTGATGGAGGGAAGCATGAGGAGTCCTGTCGCAAGAATCTCATTAGCGCTTCTGATCGCAACGGCGGCCGGAGCTTTCGCTCCGATCCTCACCGCATCCCCTGCGTCGGCGGCTAGAAGGGGATGGGTGGGCGAGACAATCCTCTCGTCAGGTGCGGCCGGCAATGGCTGGGAGCCCGCGGTCGCCGCGGATCTCTCGGCCCCCTACGTGTACGCCGCCTGGATGCAATACAGCGGCAACAAGGTCCGCATCGCGGTGCGCGTTTCATCCGACAACGGGTTGAGCTGGGGATCGCCCAAGGCGCTCTGCACCAACTGCGGAGGGCAGGGTCAATACGATGTGACGTTGGCCGTCACAAGCACAGGCACCGTCTACGCGACCTTCATGGAGCAATACAACATCGAGTTCACCAAATCCACGAACCATGGAGTTAGCTGGACCCCGGCCACAACGATCTCTGGAGGAGTGTGGGCGGACAAGCCCTGGATGACAACGAATGCGAACGGCAATGATATCTACGTGGCCTGGTCCACACACGGGAACATCTACGCGGTCGATTCCCACGACGCGGGCATGAGCTGGACCTCACCGCTTCAGGTGACGAAGGAGCGCCAGATCTACTACTTCTCCAACGGTGGAACCGTGCTACCCAATGGCACTGCCGTGATGGTTGCTTCGGAGTACCCTGAGAACGGCAACAACACCCAGCGGACGGGGCCGATCCCGATCGTCGAGTTCCGAACGACGAATGGCGGAAGGTCATGGACCCGGTCAGTCGTGGACACACTGTACACGGGCGCGACCTACGCGACGTCGTCGGTCACCACGGTGGCCTCTGATGCGAACGGCACTCTGGTCCTCGTCTACAGCGGATCGCTTGCGGTCGGGGCGAACGGACACGTGTATGTACGGAGATCTACGGACTCCGGTGCGACCTGGAGTGCTCGGGCCGAGATGACGACCTCGGCAGGCGGGGCTGATTCCACCTCTGTTGCAGCCGCGGGCAAGGGAAACGGCATCTTCACCCTCACGTGGATGGACGCAAGGACGGGCGCTTGGAACGTGTGGCAGCGTGGCTCGACGGACGGAGGCCTGACCTGGTCGCCGGATGCGAAAGTGTCAGACGCCAGCAGCGGAGCCTCCTACAAGACCGCAAGCGGGTTCGGGTTCCCATACGGGGACTACGATATGGTCGCGCTGAACTCAGCGGGCAAGACCGTCGCTGTGATGGGGGAGGGCGACATGAGCCAGATCAACGGCGACATCTGGGTGAATCAACAGGCATAAGAAAGGCAGCACTCGGACCTCCAGGGTCTGCGGGAACAACGGCCTCATCTGCCGTCGATGCTCGTTGAGGATGCTCTTGCCGCCCGAGTACGCGAGCCCCTGAAAGATCTTGAGTCCGCGCGCCGCGATCTCCTCGTCGTCATTGGGTGCCTTGCGATCTCGCCCCTGAAAGAATCGAGCTCGGATGCCCCGGAGAACGACGATAGACGGGCGGCGGCTCCTCAGCCCGGATCGCTGCCCGCACGGTGATCCGGGCAGGGCCCGTGCGTCTGGCGATCTGCTTGATGCCGAGGCTCTCGGAGAAGCAGACCCTGAAATGGGCCCCCACCGGAGCACGTCGATCATCCCTTCCCCTTGGTCGGCTCGGATCGCCGACCAGGCTCAGCCCTCCGGGCACCCGATCCCGGAAGGAGCCCGGGGGTCAGAATTCCACCGGGTCAGGGGGATCAAGATTCAACCGGTACCGACAGAGGTGGAACTGGGTCCACATGTGGTTCAGCGGCAGTGTTGCGTTAGCGGCACCATGCCGAGGTGAACGATCCTCTCGGCCTGGTGTCAGATCACGAGGGCCGTTCGTCGAAGGTTTCGGCAAGTCGGGCGGCCGGCGGAACGTCGATTCCGAGATCGTCGAAGCCTCTGCGGAGGTTCTGGACGAAGGCATGGCCGGTGAGGATGACCCTGGCGGTACGGTCTCGCTTCAGTCCTCGCATGGGTCGAAGCCGGCCTTCAGGCGTCCGTGGTCGGTCTCGATGGGGTTGTTGGCATAGGCCTTCATGTCATGGAAGGCCGCGGAGCGGTCATCGATGATGCGGGGGTACGCTCGATACCGGTCGGGTGGTGACCTCCACTGGTGAGATCCGGGTCCGATCGATCGCTCGCTCGAAGAAACGACGGCCGCACCGGCGTCCCGGCGAGGTGAGAGGAAGACATCGATGACCTGGCCGAAGTGGTCGATGGCCCGGAACAGATAGCGCCAGATCCCTCCGACTTTGAAGGAGGAACGAGCTGTGTCAAGCTCGAAGGTGCGAGCCCTCTCGTGGTTGAGCTTGTTGCGAGGCTCCTCGATGCTGGAATTCCCGTCATGGGCCACTTGGGTCTCACGCCGCAGTCCATCCATCAGCTGGGTGGACATCGCGTCCAAGGACGCGATGAGACAACCGCGTCCCGATCCTCGCCGGAGCGACGGCCCTTCGGGAGGTGGGTGCGTTCGCAGTCGTGCTGGAGGCCGTCCCGATGTCTCTCGCTGAACAGGTCACGAGGAGTCTCGCGATTCCAACGATCGGCATCGGCGCTGGACCCTACTGCGACAGCCAGGTTCTTGTTTTCCACGACTTCCTGAGCTGACCCCGCAAAGGGTCGCGAGGTTCGTGAAGGAGTACGCGGCACTTGGTCCCGCCATCGTGGATGCTGCCAGAAGATTCGCTGACGAGGTGTCGAGGGGCATCTTTCCCGCACCCGAGCACTCCTATCGATGAGTCCTCGCACAGGATTCTCTTGCGTTGGGTAGATCGCTCATCCATGTCGGGTCGGTGTCTGACCTGTACGTTCGTGATTGCTCGGATGGCGTGCCCGCCGCGCTGAGGGGATGCTCCCAGCAGCAACTCTTCAGTCCCGCCCGAACCGGAGTCGGTAGCTGGAAGGTCAGCTCCAGTTGACTCCATGCGGTTGTCCAGTATGGACTATGGAAGATCTACGAGCGAAGGAGGTCTCGAGGTGCGTACGCGAGTCCTACCCATAGCGGCGCTCGCGGCGGCGCTCACCCTCATCCCCGTAACCTCCGCACCGGCCTCCGGGGTCGACGGCTTGGACGACGAGCGCCCCGCCGGGTACGACATCAACCCAAAGCATCAGAGCAACTGGGAGCCTACGGTCGCGGTCGACCCCAACCACCCAAGCCGCGTTTATCAGTTGATCACCGGCATCAACGCCCACGCTTGCAAGGGCAGTTGCCCCGGCACCAGCGTCCTGTTCCGCCGCTCAACGGACGGCGGGGCGACCTTCGGCCCAGAGACCTTCGTGTGCGTGGCCGCCTGCAAGACCATAGGGTGGCAGTTCGACCCCCAGATCCGTGTGGCGAACGACACCAACGCCGCGTGCAGCTGCGGCACGATCTACGTGGCGTTCATGAACCAGTACAACCCGGGCGTGCAGCTGTTCACATCCCGCGACGGCGGCGAGTCCTGGAGCCTTCCGGTGACCATGAACGGGGGACTCACGTACATGGACAAGCCCATCCTGGTGATCTCCCCATCGGGTCGGGACGTCTACGTCGCTTTCAACCACAAGTTCGACAACATGGTGGTGGCCTCCCACGACTTCGGTCACTCGTTCCTTCCGCCTCAGAAGGTGAATGAGGACCATCTGTGGTGGTACGCGAACGGCGGGGCATACGCTCCCAACGGCGACGTGTACTTTGCCCTCGACGGTGAGACGAGCCTGTCGGGACACGGGCACGACTTCGACGGGCCGGTGGAGGTCGCCCTGCTGCGGTGCTCGCCGTCGACGACAAGCTCGTGCGCGGACCCCACCCTCACATCGTTTGGCGTTGCCGCTGCGCCACCGCCCTGCCCGGTCCCCGGATGCTACCCGGACTACTACGCCGCGACGGGCTCGATCGCCATCGATGTAACGGGCCACATGGTCTTCGCGTATACATTTTCCGAGGAGACGAACCGGCCGAAGCGGCTCTTCGTGCGGACCTCGGAGAATGGTGTGCATTGGACCCCTGGCACCCTCGTCAATGATCTCCGCGACAGCAGCGTGCCGCAGATCGACGCCGGCCCCACCCCGGGGGACTTCCGGCTCGCGTGGCAGGACGACAGGACGGGCAGGTTTAACACCTGGTATGTCCAGACGACGGACGGCGGGAGCATGTGGGGGTCTGAGGTCCGGCTCTCGAACCTCGGGTCCGGTGCTCCCTACAAGAGCCCCGACGGCTACACGTTCACCAATGGGGATTACTTCGGGATCGCGGTCAGCTCCACGGGCGTCGCTCACGTGATTTGGGGCGAGGCCGACGGCTCATCTCTGTACTGCTGCGGGGACGTCTGGTACACTAAGGCGTCCTGATCGCGACGCGAGCACAAGGCCGCCATCGTGCAGATGCTGTCAGGAGGCAAAGCCGCATTCTGGCACCCTTCAGGCGTCGAAGGGGTCGGACCATGCCGCTTCCTCCTCTCGATCTGAGAGGGACGGCGGCTGAAGACTTGTCCGGTCTTCTGACGGGCGGTCAGAAGACTTGTCCGGCATCGGGCGGAGCGAACACTTAAAGACTTGTGTGGTAGACGCGGTCCTTCGGGCTCAGATGGGCCCTTCCCGCGGCAGCTCCTCGCCCAGCTCGGCGGAACGTCGCTGGTCAGAGGGCGCTTTCAGTAGCGGAGGCGGACGGGAATCGAACCCGCCTGGGAGTTCTCGCCCCCACACCGGTTTTGAAGGCATGTCCGACTCTGTCGCTGCCTCCAGGCCTGTGACCAGCGCCTTTGTCTTCAGACGCCGTCCCAGAACATGCAAAGACTTGTGAGGCCGATCCAGCTCGAAGACTTGTCCGGGGGCGCACGAAGACTTGTCCGGGGCACCACCTCCTCGATCAGCACCTTACGTCGAGCATGAGGGCAGCAGGAATGACAGAGCAGCCAGCCAGCCCGACCTGATGGACAGTCGCTTTGCTCCAGTCAAGAGCATTCTCCCGTTCCTGCCCGGCAGGCGGGTCGTTCGTATGAATTGCTCGCACTTGATCCTTGAAGCCCTGCTTGTTAGATGAAGTCCGATCACGCCTCTGGAGACGCTGCAGTCGCCGTTCCCGCCTCAACGCAGTTGACCCACTCGCGACGCGCCGCCATCTGAGACAGATCCGAGGGTCGGTGCTGAGCGCCTTCGGCGTGTCCGGCACGCCGTCGCCGCTCGTCGGGGGGTGAGGGTCAGTCGTGGAGCTGCGGAGGCGTTGTGTTCAAGCCATGCGTCGATCACGAGGAGTGGGCCTGGCTCGGCGAACAGCTTCCATCTCATCTACGCGCGCCGCTCCTCAAAAGAGGGAGGATCGTCTTCATTGACGACACGCAGCCTCCCGGTGTGCGGCGTCGATTTCTGCGTCGCGGAACCTGGACTGGGTCACGGAGGATCGAGGAAAGGAAGGCGTTCACGAATGGCTCGTTCTTCGGACCGGACGCGTTCTTGAGGCCGTACGCTGACTTTGTCGACTTCTAGAGCATGCTTGCCGGGCTGGAGCCCTGAGAGTGACTCTGAGGTCGGCGGCCGGTTTCGACATCTCTATTCGCCCACGGCGACATCACAGCCGAGCAGCGAGGAAACGGCTGGAACCGCGGTTCGAGATCAGCCGGGCTGACGGTATCGTCGCATGCATGGAATGGCTCGCCGAGCGTCTGGCGGACGTCGAAGGGGTGACGGCGGTCGCGCTCGGCGGCTCTCGCGCTCTGGGGACCCACCGCGCGGGCTCCGATTTCGACCTCGGTCTGTACTACCGGGGCACCATCCATCCCGAGGCCATCCGAGCCCTTGGCTATCCCGGCACGGTGGCTGCTCCGGGCGAGTGGGCCTACCCGATGAACGGAGGGGCGTGGCTCACGGTCGAGGCGCAGAAGGTGGACCTCCTCTACCGGGATCTGGACGACGTCGAGCGATGGATCGACGAGGTCGAACAGGGACGGTGGGAGCTGTACCGGGTCCCGGGGTACCTGTGCGGCATGCCGTCCTACGCGCTCGTCGCCGAGCTCGCCCTGTGCCGCGTCCTGATCGGGGAGCTGCCCCGGCCGAGCTTCCCGAGGCCTCTTCGTCGGAGCGCCCCCCCGCGTTGGCGCTGGGAGAGTGACTTCGCCATCCAGCACGCCCAAGCCCACGCACTGCGATCGGACGTCGCGGCCTGCGTCGAGAAGCTCTCGTTCGCGATTCTGGCCGAAGCGCATGCGCGCCTATGTGAGCGAGGTGAATGGATCTGCAACGAGAAGTACCTGGCAGAGCGAGACGGCTTGGCCGGTGCTGAAGCACTCCTCATTGACGTGCCTCGCGCGGAACCGAGGGCCGCAGTCGCCTACGTTCGAACAGCCGTTTCGGACGGGCGGTAGGCGTTCAGGCCCCCGGATGAATCATCTGAGCCACGCTCCCTCCGACTCTGCCGGCAATCACGTGTCTAGATGTCGATGTCGCAGTCGCGGGAATAAAGCGCCTCGGGCTCAGCTGTGTTCTCGAGACGGACGCCGACGCCAACCCGACGGGCGGGCCGTGCCGGGCCTTTGGGGACTTGGTCGGGGAAGGTTTCCTGACCGCAGTCGAGTTTCGCCCCGGGGGAGTCTTCAACTTCACCGTGAGATTCGCCTCTGTGCTCTGCTTAGTGTGCTGAGGACTCACCGAACAGGCTAGATCGCGGGCTCGACGTGCGGCGCCGGCTCCCGATGCGCCCAGCGGCCGAGTTGAAGTACCGAGACCGGCGACCCAGATGCACGGTGCGACCGGATCACGATCTGTCGAGGAGCTCCGTGTCGCTGCGAAGGACCCTTCTGATGGGCGACTCAACCTCTCGACATGTCCGGCGCCAACCGCGATACTTGACGCGTTCATCCACATCGAGCGGGCGCACCCTCCCAGGCCAAGGAGGTGCGACCATTCCGCGGAGGTGGGAGAGATGCGTCGGATTGTCCGAAGCTTTGGTGGCGTCACCCTGGCGGTGGTGCTGCTTGTCATGTTGCCCGCACCGCAGACGTCGGCCTTGGGCACGATCCTCGGCGGAAGCCAAGCGGGCTGCCTGCTGGGTCCGCCGGACGCGATCTCCACTCTGACCATCTACGGCACTCCCGGCACTCCCACGCCTGGCGATGATGACTCAGGTCTCACGGGAAGCAATGGTGTCGTGGCTCCCATGTTGCTCGGGTTCGACGTGTCGAACCCGTGCCTCAACGTGGAGACGCTGGGCCTCCACCCTCTGGATGGATCTGATGTACTCATCGCTGTCCTTCCGGGGACCACCGCCTCCTTGATGACTACCGACCTGCAGGGAGCAGGGCTCTTCCCCAGGTACGCGCTTGTTCCTGGTGGTGGCTTTAGTGCCGGGTCGGGTCTCACCAGCGACCCATGCGTATTCGACCCGGACTTCATACTCGGCCCCGAGGGGATCTTGGTACCCGCCGTCTGCTAACGCTAGAACCGGCAACTCGAAGCATCTTGCAACCCGTAAGAGCCGTCGAGCCAGCCCTCCCGCTCACGGGGGACACCCTGCACCCGGCTGGCTGGATGACGTAGATCCGCCTTGCGACCTCCTCTCCGCCCCTTCCCGTTTTGGGCGGTGGGACAGGCCGGAGGGAAGCCCGGCTCTTCCCCGCCGCGGAGGATCGGTTGGAAGAGGTTTCAGGGTCGCGCACTCGCGATCGGGACTAGGACGAGGCCGACCGCTACATCCTCGGTGGGGGCGCGAGGACCCGTACGGCATCGGTGTGCTGACCGGCGCCGAGGTCTACGTCGACGCCGAGCGCACCCGGCGCCTCGTAGTGGTCGACGTCGATGACCACCACGCTCGCGATCTGGTCGAGCGCGCCTGCGGCTGGCCACTGACGCCGACCGTACGGACCTCGCACGGTTGGCATCTGTGGTTCACGCACCACTCATCGGTTGGTAACCGCGCAGGCGTCGCCGACGTCAGGACTGGACGTTCGCGGTGTCGGCGGGTTCGTCATGGTTCCGCCATTGGTTCACCCGGACGGACACGTGTGCTCCTGGGAGGTCGGGATTTCCTGGCACGAGGACGACTCGGTCGGGATGTGGCCGCCGGCGCCCATGCCGCTTGAGCTCGGCTGTTGTGGCCGGCGGCGCCCGGCCGTGGACGGCGTCGGACGAGCCACGCCGATCCTGACCACGGGGTACATCGACGTCGCGCTCGAGCGGGAAGTGGACGGCGACACGTTGAACCGTGCCCCCTACGCACTCGCTCGATTCGTGCGGGACAGGTTGTCGGCCACCGTCTATGTGGAGCAGCTGACTGCCTCAGTACTGCGGATCGGACTTCCCGAGACCGAGATCCGCACCACACTCGCCAGCGCCCTTCTTGGTCGGACGTGATGGACGAGCTCGTCGCGCCATGTCCCGACGTGCAGGCCAAGCTTCGAGAGCGACCGGTGCTCGAGGTCGAGCCGTTCAAGTGAACCGCTCTCTCTAAGACATCGCGCTCTCTACGCGCCACGCGGGGAGGGGGGCACCGCGTCGGTGACCCGACGTGACGTCGTTCGCGACAGTTCAACGACGAGCAGCAACGAGGAGGCGAAACGTTGAAGGTTCGAGTCATCCCCATCGATGGCGGCGGGATGGTATGGGCGGTGCCGCTCCTTCGGGTGCTTCAAGCCAGCGACGAAAGGTCGACAAGCCGCAGCGCCACTGGCGGCCGCCATTCCTCGCCGGGCTGGAGGGAACGAAATCAGGCGGACTGTTGCCTGGAGGACCATTCGCCCACACTCGGATAGGCCCGGTTACGTCACGACCCGAGTAACCGAGGAAGCAGATTGAGGATTGACGCGAGACCGCTATACGCCCAAGCTTGGGATCCAGAGGTGAAGACGAGCTGCTCGAGGGCATCGATCGGTCTTTGCTGATGCCAGAGCCGGGCAGGGAGGACAGAGTGTCCAGCGGCTTCTCGCCCACCACTCGGAGGTAACCCACGTACTCCCCGAGCTTCGTCAAAAGGGTACTGGCCGGCGCATCGGCTGACTGCCTCCATCGGCCCGGGGAGAAGAAGCGTCTCTCCTCGCTGCGTAGGTACCCGGCAAGGGTCCTCCCCCCAGCCTTGCTTCTCGCTTTCCAGCTGGTGGCCGCCTCTTCGGCCCAGGCCGCCCCCGGCGACCTCGACACCTCCTTTGGCACTGGCGGAAAGGTGACCACCGACTTCGGCAACGGGGACGTGGCACATGCTGTGGTTCTGCAGCCCGACGGGAAGATCGTGGCCGCCGGGCGGTCCGTCAGGGACTTCGCCCTGGCCAGGTACCAGCCGGACGGGACTCTCGACACCACCTTCAGCACCGACGGCAAGGTGACCACCGACATCGCCGGCGGCGACGATGTGGCTCTTGCCGTTGCCCTCCAGCCGGATGGGAAGATCGTGGCCGCGGGGTCTGCCAGCACGGGGGCGACCGAGGACTTTGCCCTCGCTCGCTACAACCCGGACGGGACGCTCGACACCACCTTCAGTACCGACGGTAAGGTGACCACCGACTTCGCCGGCGGGAACGATGTGGCCCGCGACGTGGCCCTCCAGCCCGACGGGAAGATCGTGGCCGCCGGGGCGTCCGGCAGCGACTTTGCCCTCGCCCGGTACAACCCGGACGGGACGCTGGACACCACCTTCAGTACCGACGGTAAGGTGACCACCGACTTCGCCGGCGGCCATGACGAGGCCAACGCCATGGCGCTCCAGCCCAACGGGAAGATCGTGGCCGCGGGGTTCGCCGACACCAGGGAGACCTTCGATTTCGCCCTCGCCCGGTACAAGAGACGTGGGACGCTCGATCCCAGCTTCAGCAAGGACGGCAAGGTGACCACGGATATCGCCGGCAGCGACGACTTTGCCAGCGGCGTGGCCTTCGCGCCAGACGGGAAGATTGTGGCGGCTGGGAACACAATTGCCGCGACATTGGATTTCGCAGTGGCCCGGTACAAGAGACATGGGACTCTCGATCCAAGCTTCAGCACCGACGGCAAGGTGACAACCGACTTCGCGAGCGGCAATGACTTTAACTTCGCCGTGGTCGTCCAGCCCGATGGGAAGATCGTGGCCGCCGGGATCGCCACGACCCCCGGCGACGACTTCGGCCTGGTCCGGTACAACCCGGACGGGACGCTCGATCTCACCTTCGGCGGCGACGGCAAGGTGACGACCGACATCGCCGGCGACGACCAGGCCTCTGACCTGGCCCTCCAGCCGGACGGCAAGATCGTGGTGGCTGGGATCGCCTTCGGGTTCACCGAAGACTTCGCTCTAGCCCGGTACCTCGTGGAATGAGTTGCCGGACGCCAAGGCCAGCTCGCAACCGCAGGCTTATCGGGGCACCCGATTGAGTCAATCTTCACGTCGCTGAAACGCTCGAGGACTTCGTCGGAGTTGCGTTGCTAATCGCTCTCGCCGCTCCTCTGCTGGCCGCGATGCGCCAGGAGGCGAGCGAGTCGAACGACGATGAGCCGACTCGGCCACGCAGATCACCGCGACGGTGCCTCGGGCGCGACGACCGGTACGATCAGAGTGACGACTCCGAGAGGAACGGCGACCACCTCGGATACAACGCTCTCCGCCCGCGCAAGCTGTAGGTGCTCGATCGCCCGGGCCTCCTCAGTGGCAGGTGAAGATAGTTGTGGGTCAAACCTACAGCGCGTGGAACCTTCGGCTCGGGCACGTAAGCGCCAGCTTGGCAGTCGAAGATGATCCCGATCACCTGCGGGAGGCGCCGCCGCGCGTTCAGGTAGGCCATGACCGGTCCTGCCTGGGGCCCGAGCGCCGCGGCCGAAGGCTGCAGGAAGAGGAACATGAACGCAGCGCTACCCACCCAGAACACGGCGGCCCGGTCCGCGGCTGAGGCACACGAGAGCCGCGAACAGCTTCTTCACTCGAATGCTCTACGTGGCGCAATCAACGCAGAGTCCGGTGAGGGTGGCCGAATGGCGCGGCGAAGCGTGGTGCGTGAGCCGTTGGCAGGCCCACGTTCGGCCCGATGGATTCGCCCGGCTGGACGGTCCAGGTGGCTCCCTGGAGCTGCTCCTCGAGCTCGACCTCGGAAGCGAGATCCGAAGTCGGCTCGAGAGAAGGTGGAGCGCTACCGGATCCTGGCCGGGGCGGCGACAGCTCCTGACGTGGTGGTGTTCTGCTTCCCGAGTGAGGCTCGCGAGGCGAGCGCCCGCCAGGTGCTCGGCGGGACTCCCATGCCGGTGGCAACCGCAACGCTCGACAGGCACCTGGCCGATCCGTTCGGCGCCATCTGGCTTCCGCTCCACGGCGACCGACGGGTGCGTCTGATCGATCTTCGGACCTGGACGCCGGTGTGAGCGACGCCCCGGTGGGGATGCGTCCGCATCCAGGGTAGCTCCGCAAGCTGGGCGTCCACGTTGGAACCACCACCATCCGCACGATCCTCAGGCGAGCAGGGCTTCCGCCGGCTCCTCGCAGGGACGGTCCCTCCTGGAGCGAGTTCCTCCGAGCACAAGCCAGCAGGATCCTGGCGATGGACTTCTTCTGTGTGGAGACGGCTTGGCTCCGCACGCTGCACGTGCTGTTCGGCATCGAGCTCGGATCGAGGCGCCTGCACATCCTCGGCGTGACCCGGAACCCGGACTCGGCATGGGACCCAGCAAGCTCGCAACCTGGCGATGGGGGAGCGGCTTCGTGACGTCCGGTTCCTCGTCCGCGACCGGGATTCCAAGTACTGCGGTCCGTTCGACGAAGTCTTCCGCAAGCGGCCCCCGGGCCCCGAACAACTCGCGGCATTCATCGTTCCCATCATCACCTTCGTCCGCGCCGGCCTCGACGCGCTCGCGACGGGGGCTCGAGCTCACGCTCTTGAACATGAACCTCTTCCGCGGCCCGAGAGGGCGCCGGACGGCCTACTTGAGGGGGAGGAGGCCGTCCCGCACGTGATCGAGAGGATCGTGGCCCCGCTCGGCCTTCGGGTCGATGAGTCATTACCTTGGGTGGATGGGCGACTGTCGGACGGCAGTCGGGTACAGACCAGAATTCTTAGAACCGTATTTCGCCCCTGCACCGTTGGCCGTCATAGGGTTATCGTCGGGAAAGTCGGGGGAAGATGGATCGCGACGATCCTGCTTACAAGGGCCAGGCTGGTTACACCCCCTTCCTCCTCGCGATCTATGACCCGTTCGTGCTCGGTTTCATGGCCCGTGTGGTCTGGCGGTGTCCTACCCCGCCGGTTGTCGAGCGCTATCGCCGGCACCTCGGACGCAGACATCTGGACGTCGGCCCTGGCACCGGGTACTTCATCGAGAAGGCCGCGCCGCCAGCCGGGACAGAGGTCACCCTGCTTGACCCCAACCCGAACGTGCTTGCCCGCTCCTCCCGCAGGCTGGCGGCGATGCACCCGACCATCATCCGGGCGGACGTGATGAAGCCCCTCCCGCTTGATGGTCCGTTCGACTCGACGGCGCTCAACTACGTGCTCCACTGCCTGCGCGGACCCCAGTCGCACAAGGCCGTCGCGATCCGGAACGTGGCCGCCGTGCTCGAACCCGATGGGGTGTTGTTCGGCGGCACGGTCCTGGGAACCGCCGAGCGACACACGCTGCAAGCTCGCGCGGTCCTCTGGGCCTTCAACCGGAAAGGCGACTTCGACAACCTCGGGGATACGGGCGACGGGCTCCGCGAAATCCTGGAGGAGTCGTTCCATACGGTGGTCGTCCACGTAATCGGATCCGTCGCACAATTCACGGCCACCGGCCCACGCCGCGCCGGGCGACGGAGCAGACCGCAACTAACCCCGGTGCGGCCGACGTGATCACGGTCTGTTCAAGACGATCGACGGGGGCCGCACCTGGCACCGGGTTCTCCCGTCCCAGACGAATGATCAGATCCCTGATCGCGGGATCGAGTGGAGGGCGACCGAGAGCCTTCCTTTGGCGTAGGTCCACTTCCTCCTCACGAGCTCTCGGTGCCACCTGAGCAGAGTCTGGGGCGTGACGAGGAGTGAGGACCATCGGTCTCGTGGGAGCAGCCGGCTTGCCACGGTGGGGGCCACCCGGTCCAGGCGCCGGAGCCGAGGTCGCCGAACTCTTCGTCTGAGGACGGCGAGTTGGTGACGAAGGACGGCGTTCTCGATCTCAAGAGCCGCGACAGCGGACGTTCCGGCGACGAATCGAAGGAGCCTTCGCGTCGTGACGTAGATCAGGAAGAAGAGCACTGGCGCATGTTATGGATGGACCGGACCGTCGGCGAGTCCGAATTTCTGCGCGCCCTACACCCCCTTGCTCCGCACCGCCAGCGTGCCCGTGCCAGACTCGCCGTCGTAGTAGTGAGCCAGGATCCGCCCACCGGCTTCAGCGACCCTGGGTTCGGCGTTGGCGAGCTGTCGCGGCGCCCTGATAATGACGGGCATGGTCGCCGTAGCACCCAGCCGGGGCCGCCTGGCCGTCGGTCGATGGGTTCTCGCCAATGCCTTGGCGTTTATGGCCGCTGGGGCGCTTGGCGGCACCTTGCTGCGGTCGCTTCAGCAGCCGTACTACGGCGTTGAGTCGATGAGAGAGGCGGTCCTTATCGAGACGTGGACCGTCGGCCTGGCATGGACGATCTTCGGCGTGTTCGCGGGCGCTGCACAATGGTGGCTGATCCGAGGAAACAGCGCGGCTACGTGGTGGCTGCCGGCGACCGTTCTGGGGTGGGCGCTGGCCGGAGTCGGCGTCGGTGTGCTCAGCGGCGTGGCGGGCGGATCGGTGTCGACCATTGGGCCTGCATCGGTGCAGCCAGAGGTACACGTCGCCGCCATAGCGGCTGGCGTCCTGGTTGGGCTCCTCCCGGGCACGTTCCAATGGCTAGTGCTGCGGCGCCATGTTGAATCGGCCAGGTGGTGGCCCGGGTTGACCCTTCTCGCGCTGGCCGCCGGCTTCGGTGCTGGATTGGCCGTGGTCAGGTTTGGCCTTATCGACGTCGTTCCGCTTTTCAGGGACACGGACTTCCCGTCTGGGAAGGTGCTGACCTTGGTGGGCGCGCTGGCCGGTGCCGTGTACGCGGTCGTGACCGGGCCGGCACTCGCCCGCATGCTCAACAGCCTGCGGCCGGGAAGTGAGGCTGCGCCGCGCGAAAAGGCTGCCTAGTCATCGAGCCGTTCACAGTCGCGGAGAAGCGCTTGCAGATCCTCAACGGAGTTTGAATAGTCACCATGAGACGGCCGGTCACGTCCGTGAAGATCGTGGATCACGCGCGGATGGACCGCGCGAGGAGCCACACACGGAGGTGGACCGGCCATGGACGACGTTACGCACCTCGGCCTGGATGTGCACAAGGAAACCAGACGAACGCGTCATCCCCAACACCCCCCAGGAACTGAAGAGCCTGATCCGCACGCGTCGGTCCTCGGGGCCGCTGGTTGCCTGCTACGAGGCCGGGCCCACCGGCTACGAGACCTATCGGCTGATGACAGACCTCGGCGTTCCCTGCGACGTGATCGCCCCCACGCTCATCCCCCGGAGGGCCGGTCGCCGGGTGAAGACCGACCGCCTTGACGCCCGGAACCTAGCCCGGCTGCACCGGGCTGGCGAGCTCACCTCGATCCGAGTCCCGACCCTGGCGGAGGATGCGCTCCGCGACCTGGTCCGGGTCCGGGAGGACCTGAAGGACGATCGGCGGGACACGATGCGCCGGGTGAAGAGCTTCCTGCTCCGCCAAGGGCGACGCTACCCCGGCCAGGCGAGGGGCTGGACCACCAAGTACGACAAGTGGGTCCACGCCCAGCACTTCGAAGAGCCCGCGGCTGAGGCGGCCTTCCGCCACTATGTGGCCACCCTCGATGCCCGCGGGGTGGAGCTCCGGGCCATCGACGCCGAGATCGAGGCGGCATGTGAGCGCCCTCCGATGGACGCCGCCATCGGGAGGCTCCGGTGCTTCCGGGGGATCGACAGCGTGTCGGCGGTGACCATCGCCGCGGAGGTCTGCGACTTCCACCGCTTCGCCACGGCCACCCAGTTCATGGCCTTCACCGGGCTGATCCCTACCGAACACTCGAGCGGAGGGACCGAGCGGCGAGGATCGATCACCAAGACCGGCAACGCCCACCTTCGCCGGGTCCTGGTGGAGGCGGCGTGGAGCTACCGGCACCGCCCTGGGATCGGCATCGAGCACCGTCGCCGGAGCGAGGGGCAGCCTCCCGACGTCCGCGCCTACGCCTGGGCGGCCCAACTCCGGTTGTGCGCCCGGTTCCGGTCCCTCGCCCTCCGCCGCCAGCACAACGTCGCCGTCGTCGCCGTGGCCAGAGAGCTCGGCGGGTTCGTCTGGGGGATGATGACCGACAGGCTGGCCGTGGCGTGAGCAAAGCGTGGGAGCGGGCGGGCGTGCACCGCGGAAGGATCCTCGCGGACGTTATGCGGCTCACGACCCGCGTTCTTAGTCAGAGGCAGCTTCCGACGAACCCGTGATGTGCGGTCCCGATCCGCGAATACGAGAGTGGTCGATCGTCGCTGCCACGTGCCCGCCCGCTCCCACCTCCCTTCGATCCCGGCCGCCTTGAGCACTTGACTTGACATTACGTCTCATACGAGTGTCCCCTTAGGTCCACCATCGAGCCCTTGTGTGAACCGAGTACGGACGCGAAGGGCTCTTCATACGCGGAATCCGCGATCCTGCCGTCCCGGACGCGGATCGTGCGGAAGAAGGCCTGGTTCCACATCTTTCGCACCTCGGGCTTCGCCTTCCGGTAGCTCGCGGCGCAGTTGTTCGCGAGGTCGAGGGCGAGGTCGATGATCTTCGTCGCCTGCCTCAGCTTCTTGCCGTCGGTCGCGAGCTGTGACTTGGCCTCCGCAACCTCAGCGTTGATCCGGTTCTGCTCGCGCTTGAGCGTCTGCACGTCTATGGCGTCGGCGTAATAGGCGCGCAGCAGCTTCTCTCCCTCGTTGGCGAGCTGGCGGAGCCGCCTGCCCAAGAAGACCGTCGCTTCCGCCCGGTGCCGTTCGCGCTCGGCGACCTCGGCCCGAAGAACCTGTTCCAGCCTCCGCCTGAGCACCGCAGGGATTCGGACGCCCTTGTAGAGCGCCTCGACCTCACGTTCGAGCTCGGCGGCCGGGACGTAGCGCGCTTGCGAGCAGCGGGTGCGGCCGGTGTTTCGCCCGATGCACCGGAAGTAGCCGAAGCGGCCTTTGGCAAGCGCGTAGTACATCTTCGAGCCGCACTCGGCGCAGACCAGCGTGCCCTTCAGGTAGTGATCGTGCTTCCAGCTCCGCTCCCCGCCGGAGGAATGCGCGTCCAACACGCCCTGGACCTTGTCGAACAGCTCGCGGGAGACGAGCCGCGGGTGCGTTCCTTCTCGGTCGACGCCCTTCCAGCGGACGACGCCGGCGTAGGCGCAGTTTCGGAGCATCCGGTGGATCGCGCTCACGCCCGGCGGGTTCTCCAGGCGGTTCCGCAGGCCCTTCTCGGCCAGGGCCTCGGTGAGGGAGGCGAGGGACAGCTCGCCCGTCGCGTAGCGCTCGAAGGCCCACACGACGAGCGGCGACTGTGGATCGGGCTCGAGCACCGACTCGCCGCGGCGCCCGGGGGCGTCGCGTCTGACGTTGCGGTAGCCGAAGGGCGCACGCCCCGGCCACCCCCCTTGCGCCGCCTTCTGGTCCAGGCCCTTGCGGATCTCCTGGCCGAGGTTGGCTGAGTAGAACTCGGCGATTGAGGCGAGGATCCCCTCCACAAGCTTGCCGGAGGCGGAGTCCTCCAGGCTCTCAGTGCGAGTGCAGCTGCACGCCGGCCTTCCGGAGCGCGGCCCGAACCGCAGCATGGTCCTCGAGGTTCCGGGCCAGCCGGTCGAGCTTGTGGACCACGAGGCAGTCGATGCTCGGGTCCTCGGCCAGGCGGGCAAGCATGGCCTGGAGCTGCGGCCGGTCGGCGGTGCGGGCCGACTCCCCACGGTCGACGTACTCGTCGGCGACCTCCCAGCTTCGATCCGCGATGAACCGGCGGCACGCCTCGGCCTGGGCGGGGATCGAGTAGCCCTCCTCGGCCTGCTCCTTCGTCGAGACCCGGAGGTATGTGACGGCCTTCACGGTGCCTCCTCCCGCCTCAGCTGCTCGGCGAGCGCGAGCAGCGCCCTCGCGAGAGCCCTGACGCTAGCATCGTCTTCTGACCCGACCCGCTCCTGGCTGACGTCGAGCGCGTCCTCCTGCTGTCCGCGTTCGTCCTCCGAGCACTCGCCGCTTCGCCCGCGCCGACGGGGGAGCCCGGCTTCGGTTGGCGCGTCCCCGCGCCGCGGCCTCAAGGCGCATGTCGGGGCGGAAGCGCAGGGAACCGGGGCGTAGTTGAGACGGGGGAGATCCTGCGCCGTGCGTCGGCATCGGTGAAGTAGCGCCCGAGGCAACGAGCGGCGCGGTACAGGTCTCGGGGTTGGGCGGGCAGGTCGAGGAGCGAGAGGCGATCGCCGTCGGAGGGTGGATGTCGCCACACCGGCCCGAGCACGCCGAGCTGGGAGAGCTGCTCCTCGCTCGCCACGTACAGCGGGAAGGAGGTCGCCAGCGAGCCGGGGACGTGCAGGCGCCCGATCGCGTGTCGAAGCGCCGAGCCGACCTCCCCCTCGCGCACCCCCTCCGGAACGATGAGAAGGAGATTCGAAAACCCGAGCAGCTCCTGCTCCGTCGTCCACCCCGCCGCGAGCCGGAGGTAGCCCTCGAGCTTTCGGGCCAGCGCGCCGAACGCCTCGGTGCCCCGGTCGTACTCGAGGTAGAACTCGCATGCCCCGTCCGGGTGCAGGTACCGCCCGAACCCGTCGGGCTTGACCTTCGCCGCTTTCGTGCGAACCCAGTGCTCTGGACGCCAGGTGACGAGACAGTGGCCCTGGTGGGCTCTGGAGGCCTCGGCGACCGCGCAGAAGAACGCGTTGACGCCGAGACGGTGGGCGAGCATCTGACTCGTCCGGTAGCCGTGATCGGGAACCCAGGGCAGGTCCGAGGCTCGGATGTCCTTCGCCTCGGCGATCGCGGCAAGGCCTTCCTTCGTGAGGAACCAGCAGGCCGGCGGCCTCCCCTCCCCGAAACCCCTCCCCACCGAGAACGATGAAACGAGGCCAAGATCTCTCAGTTCCTTCATCCGGTGTTGACACCGTCTGAAGGAACGGAAGTGCAGGCTCTTGATCTGGTGAGTGGAAAGGACCTTGTGCTCGAGCAAGCTGGGCAGGAGAGCGTGGTCTCGCTCATCGAGCGAGACCACGCGAACGTTTCGTTCTGCTCGAACCATATTCTGGGCACAGCTCCCCCCTCCTTCGGTGGGTGGCCTTCGGCCGAAAGGGCCCGTGACCTGGCCTTTTGCGCTTCCGCAGCCGGCGCCGTCGCGCCGCCCAAGCGCCGTCCTACACGGCAGCGGGGTAGCGCGACGTCGCGCCAGGACACTGGCGCGCAAGACCGCCAGGTCGACGGATCTTCAGTTCGTGCCCCGTGCTCACCTCCTTCATCGCCGTCGCGCACGGCTTCCTCAGCCGCCGCCGAGCTCGCCGTTCGGCATCCGGCGCGGGTATCCCTTCGGGGTCATCCACGGGGCTCACTCAGGTGCTCCGGTCTCGAGCGCTCGCCGTCCGAGCGCTCGCCCGGCCTCCCGTCTTCTCCGAGCGCGCCTACTCAATGAGGTGCCCGGGTTCGAGGCCGTCTGTTCGCTCGTTCGGCTCGCGTCTTTGACCGTCACGCCGGTGCTGCCGCGGACCTCCGCTGGGGGGCCCGAGCCGACCGCCCGTGGCGAGGGTGCCGTCGCCCTCGGAGCCTGCTCGCGGCGAACCAGTGGATCGCCGTGACTTCTGCTGCTGTTGTCGGGCCGATCCTGAGGGGTCCGAGTCCCCATTCACTCCCCATCGAGTCCCCTTTCGTGCCTGAAGCAGGGCGAGGCCCCTTCCGCCGAAGGGCGAGAAAACGTGGAGTCCCGGCAAAAGCTCGGATCTCCTACCCGGCCGAATTTGCCCAAGAACGTCGCTGATCTGGCCTGACCTACCGAACCCAGGGCGGTTCATTCAGCGTTCGTTCCCTCGGTCGCACTCTGTCCAGACCACTAGGTTCCCTGCCTAGAAGGAGCAAGGAGCGCGGAGGCGCCCGCTGACCGGCTCACACTCCTTTGTTACGACCGAGTAGGCGAGCCCTAGAACGTCCTGCCTCCA
>WNGB01007002.1_pt1 | contig 22769 bp, 20 predicted proteins | sample 5400681 | NCBI WGS metagenome assembly WNGB01 (sample SAMN13153367, study PRJNA577476) | soil metagenome | isolation source: 115 cm soil or saprolite under grassland replicate 2 | place: USA:California | collected 2016-06-15
GATCGGAGGGAGGCGGCAGACCGCCGCGCAGCGCGGAGTCCATTTCGGCGACGAGCGAGCGCAGGTCGCGCATCGCACCTTTCGCCGTGCTGCAGGAGCTCTCCGCGCAAAGGCACTTCTCTTCCGCGCGCCGGGCCTGCTGTTCGACGCGCGATCGAAAGTCCTCCCACGCAGTCGTATCGTACGGCGGATTCGCGAAGCGGCCGACGCCTGATCCCCACGTATCACCGGCTGCCACAGCGGCCGAAGCACAGTCAGCGCCCGGCGCTGCAGCAGGGGAGGCCGATGAGCTGCCATGATGCTCCTTCCACCACGGCATCCCTTTCGTCCAGAGCAGCACGATGATCGCGATGACGATCACCCAGGTGATGAGAGTTTTCATTGCTTCGTGATCGAGAGCGCGACGAAGCCGTTCATTCCGGCCTGTACGACGACGTCGACGCGATCGCCGACCCTTGGATCGCCGACGATTCTCGTTTGAGCGTTCACCTGCACGATGAAATCGGGACCGAGACCGACAGCGGGACCGATGACCCAGGAAGTGGTTCCGATGGATTTCACGACTCCGCTGATGTGCATCTGCGCCATCGGCGAGATCGTGATCGAGATCGCGACGTAATTGTGCGCCGAGTCGACATTCGCCAGCACGTCGACGGTATCGCCAACTTTCGGAGAACCGAGGATCTTGGTTTGCGCGTTGACGAGGATGGTGGTGTCGCCGTGGCGCGAGTCTGTGATGACCCACGAGTCGGTGCCGATGCTCTTCACCGTTCCGTGAAGCACCGTCGGCATCAACTGCGGTGTTGGTGCAAAGACCAGGATCGAGGAAGCAACGAGTGTCGAGCCGACGGCATTGGCCTGCACGAGCACGACATCATTGGCAGCGATGTCCGACAAATGGTTGAGCATGTGGCTGCCGCCGAAGCTCGTGTTCGCATCCGTGTGAATCGTCAGACCGAGGAGTTGCAGAGTTCCGGCAGAGACGTTGACCGACTGCACCGGCGCGCTGAGTGACACCTGCGGAATCGTGGTGACGACGACGCTGGAGGCTTCCAGCGATGTGCTCGATCGCAGCATCGCGAAAATGAGCGAGCCCGGTGTGATCGTCGCTCCTTCGCCGCGATCTCCAAAGATCGTCGCGTGCGAGACATCGATCGTGACCAGGCCGTTGGCGAGGGACACGTTCGTGCCGTTCACTGCGCTGACGATGCCGCTCACCGTCGTGCCGGGAATCGGCATCGGCATCGGCCCAATGACATGTCCTCGGCTCTGTGCGAACGCAGTGGCGGCGGCGAGAAGGATCAGTGCGGCAAAGATTTTCCGGATCATGCGCGAATTGTACGCCTCGAATGTGCGAGGAGCAGTGACGCGCTCACAACACCCAGAACCCCACAGGCAGTCCACAAGATCGCCGGGTGATGTGCGAACGTCAGCGTGCCCAGCGGGGGTCCGACGAGCATGCCGACGGACCAGGCGACGACGAGCAGGCCCATGTAGCGGCCGCGATATTTTTCCGGGGCGATCTGCGCGACGTATGCGCCGGCCATCGGAGAGCTGACCATTTCGCCGAGCGTCCAGACCATGACCGTGGCCGCGAGCGCGGGAACGGTGCGCGCGAGGCCGGTGAGCGCGAAGCCGAGACCGGAGAGAAAGTATCCGGTGGCGATCACCGGCGGCGGGCGAAAGCGCTGCACGAACGTGGTGATCAGCAGCTCGAAGCAGACGATGAGAATTCCGTTCGTGGACACCAGCATCCCGTACATGGTCGCGGGCAAGCCGACGGACTTCACGTGCAGCGCGAACGTCGAAGCCATCTGAAAGTCGACCATCGTGATGCAGACAGTGGAAAGAAGAAAAATCATGAAGGCCCGATCGTGGGAAGCGACGCGCAGCGCCTCGCCGAAGCGCTCCTCTTTCGTGTACGTCCGCAGGCCGTGCGGTAATGCGGCGATGGCGATGATTCCGTACCCGATGGACGTCAACGCGTCGCCGAGAAAGAGATAAAAAAATGAACGGTCGGCGAGGAAGCCCGCCGTGGCCGGTCCCGCGGCGAACGCGAGGTTCACCGCGAAGCGGTACATGCCGAACGCGAACACGCTTTGCTCGCGGCCGACGAGGTCGACGAGCAACGCGCTGCTCGCGGGGCGATACAGCTCCGCTGCCGTGCCGGTGAGATACGTGAGGATCAGAATCGGCACGAATGCGCGCGCCTGCGATAGCGCGAGCATCGATGCCGCGGAGGCGAACATCGAAATCACGATGGTGTTGCGGCGGCCGATGCGGTCGGCCAGATGTCCGCCTAACATCGAGGCGGTCATGTGCCCCGCCCCGTACGCGCCCACCGCCACGCCCGCCTGGGCCATCGAGTATCCGATTCGTGTCAGATAAAGTACGAGAAAGGGCATCACGAAGCGCGCAGCGAGCTCAATCGACGATGTCGTCGAGCGACTTTAGAAACCTCGCGACGATCGCCTCGTCGAATTGCGAGCCGGCCGCATCGCGGATGCGCCGCTCGGCTTCACCCCGCGGGAGTGCGGGCTGATAGGACTGCAGCGAGGTCATGGCCACCCAAGCGTCACAGATCTGGATGATACGCGAGGCGATCGGAATCGCGTGCCCGCTCATTCGGCTCGGGTAACCTTTGCCGTCCATGCGCTCGTGATGACGCAGAACCGCTTGCGCCACTTCGGAACCGAGGAGGGGCTCGACGAGAGCGGCGCCGACGATGGGGTGCTCGGCGAGACCGCGAAGCTCGTCCGCCGTGAGATTCGGCCGGCGATACAGCCGGTCGTAGTCGAGAAGACGCATCCCGATATCGTGGACCAGGCCAGCGAGGCGAACGGTCTCGATCTGCTGCGGTGACGCCCCGGCGATCGTCGCCAATCGTTCGGACATCTCGGAGACTTGCCGACTGTGGTCCCTGAGCTCGGGATATTTTTGAAAATCGGGCTCGAGAAGTTTCTCGGCGATCACCTGACGATCGCTGCGCGAGCTGGCAACGGCGAACGCGGTTTCGACGCTCTGCTCGATCTGGCGCAGGAACATCGTCAGTGCTCGGTGCGCCTGCGCCGCGGGAACGCGTTCAAAGGCGACGGTGAGCACGAGGTTGTCGCACGACTGCGGATTGACCGGCGCGCTCAGGATGGTGCCGATTCCGGCGGCGCTCACCGGTACGGGCTGTTCGCCAAACGGATAAAAAAGCTGGACGTGCGCTGTCGTCAGATCCACCTCTTTGTGAGCCACTCCTCGAAACCACGCCTCGAGATGTTTCTCCAGCATCTCCAGCGCATCGCCCGTCACGCCCGCGATGGCCATGATCGACTGCGGGCTGTCCACGTGACCGATCGCGCTGAAGGCCGCAAGCACGGCGCCCGGAATCGCCAGCGCAGCCGGAAGCAGAAGCTGAACGATTTCCAGATCCGACTCGGTCAACACTTTGCGTCGCGGAGCAGCCGGCGCAAGCTGGCGCTTCGCCATGACTTCGCGCGCCGTCTCGATCGCTCGCACTGCCGTCGCGGTCAAGTCGTAGCGCTGATCGGGCATCGTCACCGCTCTCGATTTCTGCATCGGCTCGGTCAGCGGCGCCGCAGCGAGATCGAACAGATTGCGCGAGGTGAGCAGTTGAACGAATTCATCCGCAATTTTCCGCGCCGCCGCGAGATCGGGGTCGCCGAACGGCTTTTTGCCCGCTTTGTCGCGCATGGCGATGAATCCGAGAAGCCTTCCGCGCGACAGAATGGGAACGGCGAGCAGCCGGTCGGTGCCCTGCCGAAAGAGAATCTCGGACAAACGCATGTCCGCGCCGAGGCCGTTGACGAAAAACGCACCGCGCTTCACCGCCAGGCGGTCGACGAGATCGTCGGTCGCGTTGACCAGTTTTCGGGCTGCGTCACTGAACGAATAGCTCGTGACCAGCTCGAATTGTTTCTCGTTCAGATTGTGGCCCGCGGAAAGATAGAGCGCGGCCTTCGTCGCCTGCACGTGCTCGACGCAACCGTAGAGGATCTGCTTGAGCTGCGACTCGAGCGCTTTCACGTCGTGCATCATGGGAGGAAATAAGTATAGCCATCCTCAGTCGAACTCAAAACGCAGGCGCATCCGCAAATGCGCGAGGATCGCGCCGGCGAGCGTACCGGTGCTGTTCCAGATGATGTCGTTGATGTCCGCGACGCGCGCGGGCAGAAAGTACTGCCACGCCTCGATCGCGCAGGAGAACGTCAGGCCGAGGAGGAGTGTGAGCACGTACGTTTGAACGGTCGGCCGATCGATCGTGTACAGCGTGATAAAGAGGAAGAAGCCGAACGGAATGAACAGCAAAGTGTTAGCAATAATTGGTACAATAATTAGTGATATTATACGCATCGAAACGGGTCGATGGGCAATGCGGTGCGTCAGGTGCCGCACGTCCTCGAACGGAATGGGATCGACTTTCGAGTAGCTCTTGCCCGACATCCACAACGTGGTGGCCGCGATGGCGATCGTCACCACGAGCAGCAGAGCGATCGTGATGGGCCGGCGAATGACGATGGTCGTCTGCATAGGACGAGGACTGAGGACTGAGGATGGCCGCCGAGGGCGGCGGCCCTACATGTAGGACCGCCGCCCTCGGCGGTCACCGTCCTCAGTCCTCAAGTACTACACATTCACGAACTTCCTGAAATCTACGTTGAGTATGAGCCCGATCGCCATGAAGAACATCATCGTCGCCGAGCCGCCGTACGAAATCAGTGGCAAGGGGATTCCGGTCACGGGCAGAAGCCCGATCTGCATGGACACATTGATCACCACGTGAAAGATGAAAAATGCGATCAGCGACAGCACCAGGAAGGTGCCGCCGCGATCGCGCGCTGCTTTCGCGACCGAGAGCGACTCCAGAATCAGAAACATGTACAACGTGAGCACCACGATCACTCCGACGAATCCCCACTCTTCGCCGAGGACGGAGAAGATGAAGTCGGTGTGACGGGCGGGGAGGTACTCGAGATTCACCTGCGTTCCGTGCAGAAACCCTTTTCCGGTAATGCCACCCGATCCGGTGGCGATCTTCGCCTGCATGACCTGATAGCCCGATCCGAGCGGATCGCGAGCGGGGTCGAGAAAAATCATGATCCGTTCTTTCTGAAACGGCTTCAGAAAATGCCATCCGAGAGGGAGGGCAACCAACCCGCAGAGCAGCGCGATCAACCAATACCTCGGCTTGATCCCCCCGAAGAACATGGCCACGCCGATGAGCGGAAAAAAGCTCGCTGCCGATCCGAAAGCCGGCTGCAGCGCGATCAGCAGCACCGGCCCGCCGATGATCGCCATTACGATGATGAAATTGCGCAGGTTCATATACGCGCGATCATTCGAGTCGAAATATTTCGCGATCAGCAGCGCGGTGAAAATCTTCATGAACTCCGATGGCTGAAATTGAAACCCACCCATGTGGATCCAGGACTTCACGTTGCGAGTGAGGCGTCCGAACACCAGCAGGTATACCAGCAGACACATGCCGAGCGCGTAGAGGAACGGCGCGATCTCCATCAACGCGTGGTAGTCGACGAAGATGAACAGCAGCATCAGCAGGATTCCGATCGACGTCCACAGAACCTGCTTGCGAAACAGCGGCGCGTCGGCAACGGAGTGCGTCGCGCTGTAGACGAGCATGCAGCCGATCGCGGCGATGATCAGCGCAGTGGTCAGCAGATTCAGATCGACGCGGGAGACAGTGCGTTGGATGGACATCGGTTGCCGGTTGCCGGTTGCCAGTTGCCTGTCCTTTGCGGGCAACCGGGAACCGGAAACCGGCAACTATTATCGGTTAGGCGGCTCCTGATTGTAGAAGAACATGCACGTGACCCGCTCCGTCGCATTTGGAAAGTCGGCCGGCAGCGGATTGAGCGGCGAGGAGAGCTCGATCGCCTTCTTTGCCGCGAAATCGTAGGGGGGCACGGTCGAGCTGCTGAGGATCGTCAAATCGGTAATCTGGCCGCTGCGATGGATGGTGAAGCGGATGGTGACCACGCCTTTCATGCCGGTCTGGATCAGCTGCGGCATGTTGTTGTACCAGTTCACGCGGATGCGACTGACCATCGACTGTGCGTAGTCGCCCCAGTTGTACCACTGCGATTCGAACGAGAGGGGGCCCGATTCGGCAAACCCCTTCTCACCGCCCTGCCCATTGAGGTCAACGCCATTCTGGCCGGTGCCGATCGAAGCGATCTTTCCCACCTCGCGAATCGCGTTGCTCCAGTTGATCCTGTTGGCCGCGCTCGCTTGTGTGGGGCGGTACTGGAATGTTGGGGTGGTCGCCGCCGCCGATGGCGCGGCGAGCTCCGATTCCGCAGCGGCCATCTGCCGGGCGCGAGCGGTCTCCTCAGCTCCCGACTTCGCCGGCGGAGTGTAGAAACCACCTTCGCCCGGCCGGTTGGTTGACTTGTCCCCGGTCGGGTTCGGCATCGATGCATGGCGGTTCGCATCGGAGTACGGAGCGGTGAGCCGAGCTGAATCGGTTTTTGGTCCGGGAGCCTCAGTGAACTGCGGATTCTGGCGAATCAGCTCGACGTAGTGCACCATCGGCGTTGCCCTATCCGCCTCAGTAATCGGGTGATAGTGGCGAACCAGGTAGATGATCAGCAGCGTGTGAACGAGGAGCGAGACGAGCACAGCGGCGGAGACTCCGCCGCGCCTCGACCCTTCCTCAACGACGAACTGAAGCTGCTCGGACAAGATTTTCTCGATTTGTCATTCCGAGCCGCGAAGACGGCGAGGAATCCCCTCCGCAAGCACGCTGGGGATCCCTCGCCCTCTGCGGAACTCGGGATGACACACGAAAGAAGTCAGGAAGGATTCATTTTCTTCCAGGTTACGCTCACTGCTACACTCCCGTTGAAATGTCATCCGCGGTCGTTCCGGAACCGCCCCCTCCGCCACCGCCCGTGACGGGCACGTCGTTCGATTTTCTGAAGCCGCTCACGTTCGTGTTCGACGATCCGCGATGGATTCAAAAGGTGCTCATCGGGGGTCTTTTCATCATCGCCAGCATGTTCATCATCGGCGCATTTTTTCTGTACGGATACCTCGCGCGGCTCGCACGCAACGTGATCAGCGGCATGCAGCACCCTCTTCCCGAATGGGACGACCTCGGCGAATACTTCGGCGAAGGCGCGAAGCTGTTCGTGGTCGGCCTGCTCTACGTCATCCCGGTCATGATCGTGGTGGCCATCGTCTTCGTACCGACGGTGATCATGGGCAGCGCATCCGACAACGAGACGGTCCGATCGATGGCCGGCATGTCGATGGCCTTCATGTGGTGTTTGATTTTTCCGCTCGGCCTGGCGCTCGCGCTGTGGATGCCCGCCGTTTTCCTGAGGGTCGTGGTCACCGGCAATTTCAAAGCGGCATTTGAATTCGGTCACATCTTCAACTTCATCCGCGCGAACATCGGCAATTACATTCTGGCGTTCATCGTGTGGCTCATCGCGCGATTCGCCGCCGGACTCGGATTTCTTCTGCTCTGCATCGGCATCATCTTCACAGCGTTCTGGTCATTGACCGTCGCCGCCTACGCCTTCGCCCAAACGTATCGCCTCGCCACCGTGAAATGAATCGCCACAACACGCGCATCGTCGCGGCAGTCATTGCTTTGATTTCTTGCGCGATCCTCGCCGCGAGTGTGTTCTGCACCTGGGCGATTGCGCACGGTGCCTCGATGCGCTGGCGTCTTGCGTTTCATGCGCTCTGCCACGGGATCCCGAGCCGGTGCCTCGAGCTGTGGAACGTGCCGATGCCGATCTGCGCGCGCTGTACGGCGATCTATGCCGGTCTGATCGGCGGCCTGATCGTGTTCTATTTGCTGCCCCGCATTCAAGCCCATGCCGCCCGACGCATCCTGGCGTTCGCGGTCATCCCGATGTTCATCGACGGCCTGACGCAGCTGGCGATGCTGCGCGAAAGCACAAATCCGCTGCGGATCGAGACGGGGCTGCTCGCGGGCGCCGCATTCGCGTTCTGGGCGCTGAGCGAAGTCGAAAGTCACGTAATTTCAACTGCTTGACGCTTCGGTAGCGCTGGTTTACCCTTCGGTGCTACTCCAGCCGCAGCATTACACTGAATGAAATGTCATTCCAAGGATCTCTCAAGGAACTGCCGCTTCCGGACATCATCCAATTGGTCAGTGTTTCGGGAAAGACGGGGAAATTCACGCTGACGCGCGATAACGATCGCGGCTACATTTTTCTCAAAAACGGTCAGATGGTTCACGCGGCGGTCGGCGATATGGTCGGCGAAGAGGCCATCTACGCGCTCGCGATTTGGAATCAGGGTGACTTTCAATTCGAACCGGGCACCGAGGCCGACCGGCAGACGATCACCAAATCGAACACGAATCTTCTGATGGAGGCCGCGCGCCGGCTCGATGAGTGGCGCGTGCTGTCGAAGAAGATCCCGTCGGTCGAATACGTGCCGGAGCTGCTCACGCGCGAGAATCGCCACGAACAGATCACGCTGAATCCGCAGGAGTGGGTGATCGTCACTCGCATCGACGGCCGGCGCTCGATCGTGGACATCGGCACAGAACTGAACATTTCCTCCTTCGAGGTCGCCAAGATCCTGTACGGAATGATCACGTCGGAGCTCGTCGCGCTAAAAAAAAAATCTGAACGCGGTTCCGATGAGGAAAACAGCGAGCTGATCGATCTCGCGGCGCGCATTCGCGCCATCGCTGAGGAGCTCATCGGCGAGTCGGCGCGGAAGACGATCGAGAAGCATTTTCTGCAGGCGCTCGACGGCATCATGAACGGCAACGGCGAACGCGCCGTCGACGCGATGGTGGAAGAATTCGGGAAGACGGCGTCGCTTCTTCGCGGCCTCGCGGTGAGCGAGCAGCTGCGCTCGCGAATCAGTGAACTGCGCGCTCCGGTGTAGGGCACGACCGTCGTGCCGCCGGAATTCGGCACGGCGGCCGTGCCCTACTAAAACGCCTGGCCGCTGGAAAACGACACGAGCCATCCGCGCCGCCCCAGCGGATCGCGATTCAGCGCGTAGGCGAGGTCGATCCGCATCAGATTCTTCGGCGTGCGCGGCAGGCCAACGCGAATGCCGATGCCGATATCCGTCTTCAGCGACATGAGTGAGGTGAAACCGCCGTTGCTGGCGTTGCCGGCATCGACGAACGCCACGATCGCCGGCGACGCGAGCTGCACGATTTCCCGGCCGAGGTAGAAGCGCTCCTCGAGATTCATGACGATCGAGCGGCTGCCTTCGAACATGTGTACGCGATAGCCGCGCAGGCCGGTCAACCCATCGGCGAAGAACTGCAACTCGGGATCGAGGCGCCATCCGCTCCGCATGCCGAAGTGTCCGACCAGGGTTCGCGGATGATCGTCCTCGGTGCGATTCACGTACAGCAAGTTCGCGCTGGCGATCGTGTTTTGAATGCCCGATGCGAACCGCGTGGCAAGCCCGAACGACGGCATCGCAAAAGAGTTTTCGCCGAAGCGAAAGCCTTCTGCGGCGCGAAGGTGGACGAACTCCGTCGTGGAATCGACGCCGAGAACGCGGGGAGAAAGTGCGGCGTCGATCGCGTAGGTGCGTCCCAGATTGAAGTCTTCGAAACGGAGATCTTTGTTGACGAAATTCAGCTTCAAAAAATCGTTTTCGGTGTGCTCGTAGCGGAGGAAGAGATATCGAAACGCGCGGCTGCTGCGGAATCCGAGATGGCCGCCGATCGGCTGGAAATCATCATCGATGAAGCGCAAGCCGGCGGTGAGGCGGTTCGCCGATTGATCGTTCGGATTCAGCGCGATGCCGTAGCCTGCGGAGTAATCGCGATGGTTTTGCGCAAACCTGGAGACCTCCACTCCCTTGCGATACATCCGATCGTTTTGTCTCAGCGCCGTGAACGCGGCATCGGAGGCCCACGGAGTGGCGAACGAAAAAAACGGCCGCCGCAAGTTGAACTGCCGGTTGTAGCCATCGGATGTGTGCGCGTATCCGAAATGCGCTCGCAGGTACGGAGCGATGAACGCCGGATCGTTGTACGCCAGCAGCATCTGCGTGCGATCGACGCCTTTGTTCCATCCGAGCTCGATGTCTTTGCCGAGGCCCAGGAGATTGTTCTCGCTCATGGTGGCGCCGTAAGTGCTCGTGCCGCCACGGCTGCCCGCCTGCGTCTCCGGCGCGATCGACCAGCCGTCCTGGGTCACCACTCGCACATCGACCACTCCATCGTGCGGAGCGGACGCGGTCACCGACGCCGACTTCAAAAACGCGAGCGCGCGCAGATTGCGTTCGGTTTCTTCGAGCCGTTGCTGTTGGTAGACCTCTCCCTCGTGAAAGAGGAGGAACTTCTCGATCGTTGGGCGGCGCGTCTCGATGTGCAGCCGGTCCGCCAGCCGGTAGAGCGACCCGTGCTTGGCCTCTGCCGACGAATAAACATCGAGCGTCTCCACGGTGATCTTTCCGATTCGCAGCGGCGGAGTCGGTTGGGCGTACGCAGTTGTCGTGATCAGAAATGCCAGGAGAGCGCTTCGCACGTATTATGACGATGATATCCTGTATTCACTATTCACACGATGTCCCGGAGGATCCATTGGACGGTTACAAAGGCGGCTGGATTGAAATCATCGCCGGAGGAATGTTTTCGGGCAAATCGGAAGAGCTGATTCGGCGTTTACGGCGCGCGGTCATCGCCCGGCAGCGCGTGCAAGTGTTCAAGCCGATCATCGATGATCGTTTCTCAACCGAGGACATTGTTTCCCGCGACGATCGCCGCCTGAAAGCGAGTCCGGTCGTCACCAGTGCCGAGCTTCTTGCGCGCGTGGAAATCGGCGTGCAAGTCGTGGGCATCGACGAAGTGCAGTTCTTCGATGCCGGCGTTGTCGACGTGTGCATGCAGCTCGCCGACGCCGGAATTCGCGTCATCGCCGCCGGTCTCGATCAGGACTACATGCGCCGACCGTTTGGGTCGATGCCCGCGCTGCTCGCCGTGGCTGAGGAAGTCTCGAAGATGCACGCGGTGTGTGTTCGATGCCGCGGCGCCGCACATTATTCACAGCGCGTATCCGGCGGAGACGCTCAGGTGGAGGTCGGCGACTCGTCTTACGAGGCGCGATGCCGCTCGTGCTACGAGTTGTACAGGGCGGAAGCGGCCGAAGAAGAGCCTGTGGTGCAGCTCACAATTCCGCAACCGGCATGACGTTTCTTGTCACCTCCCTCGAACCAAAAGTGGTTGTGGTCGCCCGCTGCAAAAACCTAAGCTTCAGAAAAACGGCAAGTTAGTCGATCCGCCCGCGTGGTATTCGCCTTGCGCCTCGGGTGTTGCTGTGAAAAGAGAGAGAGGCTTCACGCTACTCGAGCTGTTGATCGTGGTGATGATCATCGGGATCATCGCGGCGATCGCCATCCCCAATCTCATGACTGCCATCGAACGCTCACGGCAAAAGCGGACGATGGCCGATATGCGCAACCTTGCCACGGCGTGGGAGGCGCGCAGCGTCGAAACGGGCCGCTACAACGCGGCCGGCGCGCAGGTCCCGGGGATCACGAATGTGGTCGACATCAATGATCTGAATTACGCGCTATCGCCGACGTACATCAGAGTCATGCCTCGAGTCGATGCATGGCGGCACCCGCTGGAGTTGTACAGCAGTCAGCCGTGGGGCAACGCGGCGCCCTCGGCCGGCTACGCAGTCATTTCGCCGGGACGCGACGGCCGATTCGATACCGCGCCGACGACTGGCGCAACGACGCAATTCGACTGTGACATCATCTACTCAAACGGCGCATTCATCGCGTATCCGGAAGGGCAAGGGCAGACCAGGCAGTAGAAAGGACTGAGGACTGAGGACTGAGTGAAGAAAAAGACGCGACTCAGTCCTCAGTCCTCAGTCCTTTGTTTCTTTCTACTCCTCTTCGCGCCGCTGCACTGTCGCCGCGCGTCTGGAGTGGCGCAGGATCCGTTCGATCGCGAAGCCGAAGACGCGCTCGTCTCGTATCTCCGCATCAACACTTCGAATCCGCCGGGCAACGAGACGGCGGGCGCGCAATTCCTGCAGCAACTGCTCGTGAAGGAAGGCATCGATGCGAAGCTCGTCGGCGCGAATCCCGCGCGACAGTCGGTCTACGCGCGGCTCAGCTCCGGCACGAACGAGAAGGCGCTTCTGCTGTTGCATCACATCGACGTCGTTCCGGTGGCGATGAACGAGTGGACCAAGCCTCCGTTCTCCGGTTTGCGATCCGGCGGATACATCTGGGGACGCGGCGCGCTGGACATCAAATCGCTCGGGATCGCCGAGTTGATGGCGGTGATCGATCTGAAACGCCGCCACACTCCGCTTCGGCGCGACATCGTCTACCTCGGCGTCGCCGATGAGGAGCAGGGCGGCATTCACGGTTGCAAGGAACTGCTCGAGTCCCATCCGGAACTCTTCGCGAACGTCGGCTACGTTCTCAATGAGGCTGGCTACAACGAAACCCACGTCGACAAGGTCGCTTTTTGGGGCATCGAAGTGCAGCAGAAAGTTCCCCTCTTTCTTCGCATGCACATGAAAGGGCTGCCGGGACATTCCGCCTCTCCGCCATCCGACGGCGGAACGCTGATGAAGTTGATGAACACACTGGAGGCAGTGGCAAAGATTCCGACGCCCTATCGCCTGACTCCTGCAGTCGGCGCTTACTACGGCGCTCTCGGTGCCGTCAAACACGACGAGAAAGGCGAAGTGCTCCGTTCGCTGAAGCACTCAGTCGATGCAGAACGAATCGACCGTGTTCTCCCACCCGGATATCGCTCCCTGCTGCACGATACGATCGCCATCACGCAGATTCATGGAGGCATCTGCACGAATTGCCTGCCTCTCACCGCGACGGCCGATGTCGACATTCGCCTTCTCGACGATGAGAAATCGGACGCGATGCTGGCGAAAGTGAAGGACCTGATGCCGAAAGGGGCGGAGCTCGAAGTGTTGCTCGCTGCCGAGCCGGTGCCCGCGAGCTCGCCCGACTCGGACCTGTTTCGACTGCTCGTCGCAGACATGCAGAAGTCGGAGCCCGGCTCGGTCGCCGCCGCGATCGTCAGCGGCGGAACGTCCGACAGCCGCTACTTTCGCGCGCGCGGCATCAACGCCTACGGGATCGCACCATTTAAGGTGAATTATTATGATGCAGATACTGTGCATGCGAACGACGAGCGGATCCGGGCGAACTTTTTCGCGCAAGGTGTGCGGCTGACGCGCCAGATCGTGCGCGACTTCTGTGCCACTCCATGAGCCGCCGCGTCGCGTTCACCTTCATCGCCATCCTGGCGCTGGCCATGTTCGCGCGGCCGCTGATTCGCGGCGAAGTGTTCACCTTCCGCGACCACGGCGATTACTTTCAGCCGCTGCGTTATTTCACTGCCGTCGAGCTGCGGCATTTCCGTCTGCCGCTGTGGAATCCGTACAACGCGTCGGGAGAGCCGTGGCTGGCGAATCCGCAAACGGCGATTTTCTATCCGCCGTTCTGGATTTTTCTCATCGTGCCGTTCGCCCAGGCGTACGCCTTGTTTCTTCTGGCGCACTTGATCCTGCTGGGCTGCGGCGCATTTCTTCTCTTCTCGCGATTTGCGTCAGCGCGCGCGGCGTTCCTGGGAGCGATCGCACTCATGCTCTGCGGTCCGACGCTGTCGATGCTCGACATTCAAAACAACCTGACCACGTTCGCCTGGATCCCGCTGGTGCTCTGGTGCGCTCTCTCGGGAGCGCCGTCGATCGCCAGCGGCGCCGCGATCGCCATGTCGTTTCTCGCCGGCGAGCCGCTGTTCGCCGCAATCGGCGCGTTGATGTTCGCGTGTGTCATCCTGAGCCGCGAAGACGGCGAAGGATCTCCGCGGAGGAGATCCTTCGCTGCGCTCAGAATGACACTGGACACCGCCATCACCGCGTTTTGCCTCGCCGGAATCACGCTCGTGCCCTTTCTGGCGATGATTGCCGGCAGCGATCGCGCCGGCGCGGTGCCGGCGGACGAGGTGTTGCGAGACTCGATGTGGCCGGCCGACTGGCTGCGGATGATCGTGCCGGGGGCGATGACGCATCAGCAGTTCATTCCCATCCTTTACATCGGAATCGTGCCGGCGCTGCTGGCGATGATCGGCATCGCCTCCAGCATCCGCGTGCGCGCCGCGCGTCCCTGGCTGCTACTTCTCGCCGTCAGCGTTGTGATTTCCGCGGGACGTTTTCTGCCGGTCATCGGAGAGATGCTGGTGAAGCTGCCGGTGACCATCCTCCGCTACCCCGCGCGCGTCGTTCCCCTCGGTGCTCTCGCTCTCGTCGCATTGGCGGTCATCGGATTTGACCGCCTCAGCCGGTTCACCAGGTTTTTCGCTGCTCCGATCGCGATCGCGTTGATGATCATCGATCTCCTTCCGCGCGTCGCGCCGCTGCTGCGTAGCGGAGCGTTCGATACGCACGCCGTTCCGTACTCGCTGAACATCGGCCGCGACGGCAAGATCGCGCGCCTGATGCAGCCCGAGCGCGCATTCGATCGGAAGGTGTGGATCTCCGGCTATCTGAATCTTTTCGAGCGGAGATTCGACGCGTGGACCGCGGCGCCGGTGATTTCGGAGTCGTACCTGTTGCTTTACGAGAGTGCGCTGCGACGCCGCGACGTGCTCGATTCGATGTCCATCGCATACCTCCTGACCGCGGTTCCGCGTGGAATCGTCGCACAACGCAACCCGACCGCGTTTCCGCTCGCATATTTTCGCGACGCACGCGGACAAATCTTTCGTCCATCGTCGCTCGCGTTCACGACGAACGCGCTTTACGTGGTCGTGGATGCGCCGAGCGACGGCGTTGTCGTCGCCACGCAGCAGGACGCGCCCGGATGGGATGTCGACGTCGATGCGAAGGCGGCGACGAAGCAGCGCGAAGGAGTTTTTCGCGCGGTGCGCGTGACGCGCGGTCATCATCAGATCGTCTGGCGCTATCGGCCGCGCTCGTTCGTGATTGGAGCGGCGCTGACGATTCTGGCAATCGTGCGCATGCTCCTTTCGAAAAATTTTGTCAAGAGAAAATGGGCACGAAAAAATTTTTCATCGTGATCCAAAATTCTCTTGATGCAACAAACGAGAGGTGTAGAATCACGCCTCTCCAACTTCGGACAAGAGGATTTCCATGGTGAGCAGCATCGATGATCGCTTAAACCAGATCATTCGTGAGCTAATCGGAAACGGCATCACCCTAGAGCAAGCAGTGGAAGCCTTCGAAGGCAAGTACATCGTTGCTGCGATGTCGGCCAGCCGAGGCAATGTGACTCAGGCTTCGAAAGCGCTCGGCGTGCACCGCAACACGCTCCACAACAAGCTGCGCACCCAGACCATGCTCAATGGTTTCGCCGAGTCGATTCGTCCGGCACGTCGCCGCGTCTCCGCAAAACGCGTCTCCGCACCGAAGTCGAAGTCGCGTAGAGTGTAGCGGCGGGCTTCAGTCCGCCGATTCATGGCGCTGCAACGAACCGATCTTCAGCAATCGATCATCGATCTCCTCCGCAAGCGCGGCAGTCGCTTGCTCGGCGTGAAAGAAATCTGGGACAGGCTCGCCGATGACGATGCCACGCGCGAGCTGGTGGAACGCGCCGTCGAAGAGCTCGAGCGTGACGGTCTCATCATCGCCGTTCGCGGCAAGCGCTATTCCCTTCTCGAATTCACGCCCTATCACGCCGGACGCATCCGCGTGCATCCCGACGGTCACGGCACCGTTCGCGGCGCCGAAGGAGAGCCCGACGCCGACATCGACCGCCGCTCGATCAAGGGCGCGATGGACGGCGACCTGGTCGTCGTTCGCGTGGACAACAATCGCCCCGAGCGGCGCAAGGTGCGCAATCGTGACGTCGTCGCCGGCGAAGTCACGCGCGTTCTTCGCCGCGCGCATCGAACCGTCGTCGGGCGTTTTCACGAGCGCGAGGACGGCGGCTTCGTCGTGCCGTTCGATGTCCGGCTCGATCACGACATCCACATCGATGAGGACGCGACCTTCGCGGCGATCGAAGGTGAGATGGTCAACGTGGAGATCGATCGCTATCCCGATCGCTCCTCCAACTTTGCGCGCGGCCGCATCGTCGAGCGGCTCGGATTCATCGGCGACCCCGGCGTCGACATCGAGGTCGTCATCCGTAAGTTCCACATTCCACATCACTTCCCGCCGGATGTGCTCGCCCAAGGGGATGCCATTCCGCTGGAGGTGTCGCACGAAGAGCTCAAGAAACGTAAAGATATAAGAGAACATAATATCGTAACAATTGATGGCGAGACGGCGAAAGACTTCGATGACGCAGTCGAAGTTCGGCTCCTTCCGAACGGCAACTACGTCCTCGGCGTCCATATCGCCGATGTGTCGCAATATGTCAGAGAAGGAAGCGCCCTCGATGCGGAGGCGTTCGAACGCGGCACGTCGGTGTACTTTCCCGGCCGGGCCATCGCCATGCTGCCTGAGCGCCTCTCAAACGGAATCTGCTCGCTGAACCCGCGCGTCGAGAGGCTGACGTTCTCGGTGGACATCGAAATCGACAAGCGCGGCCGCTTCGCCGATCGCAAAGTGTACAAGTCGGTCATCCGCACGAAAGAGCGAATGACCTACACCGACGTCAACGCCATTCTCACGGAGAGAACTCCGGATCTCGAGCGGCGCTACGGCTATCTGATTCCCGATTTCGAACGCATGCACGCGCTCTACATGATTCTGCGCACGCGGCGTGAGAGCCGCGGGTCGATTGATTTCGATTTACCGGAGGCGGATGTTCTGCTCAGCGAAACCGGCGAGATCGAATCGATTCAGGCCAGCGAGAGAAACGTCGCCCATCGAATCATCGAGGAGTTCATGCTCGCGGCGAACGAGGTGGTGGCGCAGGAGCTCGTCTTCGCCAATCAGCCGGGAATCTTTCGCGTGCATCAGCAGCCGGATCCGCGCAAGCTCGAAGACCTCCGGGAGATCTTGAAAGAGTTCAAGCTGACGCTGCGCGGCGATGTGGAGGAGATCCGCCCCGGCGAGCTGCAGCGAATTCTGAAAGCGGTGGCCGGCACGCCCGAAGAGCGATTCCTCACCAACATCGTTTTGCGATCGATGAAGCGCGCCTTCTACTCCGAAGAAAATCTCGGTCACTTCGCGCTGGCGCTCGATCACTACTGCCACTTCACCTCGCCGATTCGACGCTATCCCGATCTCATCGTGCATCGGCGACTGAGCGAGCTGCTCCTTCACGGCCCCGCGCATGGCGACCGGCTGCAGAAGTTCGAGCGCGCGCATCCGATGTACGCGTCGCAAGCGAGCGAGCGCGAACGACGCGCGGAAGAAGCCGAGCGCGAAGTGCTGGAATGGAAGAAAGTCATCTTCATGCGCGACAAGGTGGGGGAGGAGTTCACCGGAATCGTGACCGGCGTCGCTCCGTTCGGACTCTTCGTCGAGCTCGACGAGATCTTCGTTCAGGGGATGGTGCCCATCGCCACGGTCGGCGGCGATTACTGGCAGTACAGAGAGCGCGATCACCGCCTCCGCGGAGAATCGACGCACCGCGAAATGCGCCTCGGCGATCACGTGCTCATCGAGGTGAAGTCGATCGATGAGGACCGCCACCAGATCGAGTTCCGTCTGCTGGAGGTCGCTGGCTCCCCGATTGCAACTCGAGAGCGGTAGGATTGACGTCGTCATGCCGGAATCGCGAATCAAAGCGCTGGTCGATCAGCGAGTCGCGCTCGAGTCGCGGCTGAAAAACGAGACGAGCGAGCTGTCGGATTCGCGCTCCCGCGTCTACGATCACGAGTACAGCGACTTGCAGAAGCGGCTCGCCGCGCTGTTCAAGGAAACGAAGAACGACGCGCAGCGCATCGCCATCATGCTGGAGATGATGCGCATTCTCGAGAATCGACTGGTCTATCTGCACAACTTCATCGTCGATGCCACCTCCGATCATCGAGTGCTGGCGCAACTGGTGACGCGCTTCATCGATCAGCTCGCGGCGGAGCAAAGCACGGTGCTGACGAAACTCGAGGCCACCTACTATCGCGCGGTCGCCTTCCTCTACGCCGGAGACGTCGTTCGCGCGCGCGACGGCTTTGCCGAAGCGTGCGCGTCGGAAGAGTCGGATGAGGCGAACGACATCAAATACAAGTCCTACGTCATGCTCGGCCATCTCTCGCACGAAGAGCACGACTACGCGAAAGCCAAGCAGCTCCACGACCAGTCGCTTCGCTACTCGCAGAACGCGAACGTGACCGCGCAGGCACTGGCGCTGAAAGCGCTGAATTCTTATGCACTGGGCGACGCGGACGACGCGTTGCATCTCTTCCAGGAATCGCTGCAGCTTTTCGATTCCAATCAGCCGTTCTTCAACTCGTACTTTTTCAGAAACGCGCTGCTGTTCTGCGGCGCGATCTTCTTCGATCGGCGTGACCTTCCGGCCGCGGAGCAGTACTACCGCCGTGTCCTCGACAGCGTCGAGCAGCATTCGTACGACTTTTTCGACGCGCTCACCCACCTGGGGCGCATCTACTACGCGCAGCAGCGATACGACGATGCCGCGGCGGCGTTCGAGAAGGCCGTGCAGACCCACCGCTTCAGCGAAAACGAATACCTCGTGGACACCTGGTTCTGGACCGCGCGGACGCATCTGAAGCGCAATGAGCCCAATCAAGCGCGCCCGTACCTCGAAAAAATCGCCGCGTCGGACGTGAAGTACGAGAAGAAGCCCCAAGCGGTGGAGATGCTGCAGAAGATCGCGTAGCCCTCACCCGCCGCTTCGCGGCACCCTCTCCCGCAAGCGGGAGAGGGACGTCGGCCCGAAGGGCCGGATGAGGGGCATCTATTGCGCCTTCACCACCACCGTGTCGCTGTAGGTGTTGAACAGCGACGTCACCCAAATCTCCGGACGTTTTCCGCGCGGCACTTCGAGCGTGATCGACTGATTCGTCGTGCCCACGACGTCATCCCCGAACATCACTCGCGCCTCCACCGGCTTTCCGCTCTTCGCGTCGTGGGCCTCGATGGTGACGACGTTTTTTCCCCGGCGGAGCCGCTCTGCTGGCGGCGACATGCTCACCGTCATCTGCGGCACCTCGGCCGCTAAACGAAATTGCCATGTCGGGTAACCTTCCGCCGTCGCCGTGACCATCGGCGGCACGATGTCGGAGTGCCCGCCGGCGTTTTGCACGCGTTTGAATTTCACGGAGTAGTCGAACGGATATCCGGTGGCCGGCAAGCCAACCGGATTTGCAGGCGCATAGACGATCTGATCTTCGAACTTGAACGTGACGAAGACCGGCAGGTGCGTGTCGGGATCGAGCGCATACCACGTGACTTTGCCTTTGAAACTGGCGGGGAGAATCTCGGGATTCATCCAGATCTCCAGCGGCTTCACGTGCGCAGCCGGCGGTGACCTCTTTGCGCACGCTTGTGCCGGAGCCCAAAACTCTTTCCAGTGAAGATCGACGCCGAGGAGCCACATTTCGAGGTAGTTCTTGCATTGCTGCTCGCCCGGAAAAAGTTTGTCGCAGACCGGCCGCACTTCTCCCGAGAGCACATCGTCGCAGAAGAAATACGTGTTGCCCGGCACGGCCATGCAGGACGCGTGGCGACGACAGGCGGTCTCGAACTCCTTCAGAATCGCATCGCGATGCGCGAGGACCCATTTCATGTCCAGGGTCAGTCCGTAAAAGTTGAACGCAGCGCTGGACAGTTCGGAGTCCGGGAACGTCCGGCAACTGTTCGCCGGTGCGCACGGCAACTGCACGAAGTCTTTCGGATAAAAGTCGTGCGCCTGTGCGAGTAGCGGCAGAGCGATGCTCATCAAGAATGGGATGTAGCGCCGCCGCCCTCGGCGGCGGTGGCCGGCGGGGGCGCCGGCCCTACATCGATTTCGGACGGTGAGGAGACGCATCCGTTGGGAGTATACGGTCGTCAGTGGAATCTCGTTACCACGAAGGCGATGTCGTCCTTGAACTCGTCCGTTGCTGAGAAGCCGCTCACGTCGTTGTAGATCGCGTCGTAGACGGAGTTCAACTCGGCGTCGCCATTGCTCTCGATCATGTTGATCACGCGATCGATCGAGTAGAACTCACCCGATACGGTGCGCCGATCCGTGAGACCGTCGGTGTACAGGAAGAGGGTGTCGCCCGGATCGACTTTCAACGCGCGCTCGTCGTATGCCATCTCCGGCATGGCACCGAGGAGCGGACTGGGATCCTCGAGGAAAACGGTTTTGCCGCGTCCAGGCTGAAAGAGCAGGAAACCTGGATGCGCGGCATTGCTGTACGAGAGATTGCCGTCAGCATCGACGCGAAAGAGCTGCGCCGTGGCGAATTGGGTCGGAAGACTGACGCTGAACAGAAAATTGTTGAGGCGGGCCATCAGATCCGACAGCCGTGTATTCGGATCCGCTTCGGTGTGAATGTAGCTCTTGAGCAGTGAGACCAGGATCGCCGCCGGAAGGCCATGGCCGGAAACATCGGCCACAAAAAGATACGTCATATTATCCTGCAAGAAATAGTCATAAAAATCGCCGGAGAGGGTCTCGCTCGGCATGTACGCCGATCGAATCTCGATCTTGGGTCCGCGAAAGCTGCCGGAGGGAACGAGAGCCTCCTGCACGCGCCGCGCGATCTGCAGGTCGCGTGTGATCTGCTGATTCAGGTTTCGAAGCTGATCCTGATATCGCTTCACGCGAAGCAGCGCCTGGAGTCGGGCCAAGAGGACCTCCGTGTCCGAGCCCTTGGTCACGAAATCGTCGGCGCCAGCGCCGAGGCCTTCGACAACGGTGCGGGCGGAGTCGGCGCCGGTCAACAGCAGAACGGGAATCGTCTGCAGTTGCGGATCGGATTTGATGCGCCGCGTCACTTCGAATCCGTCGATGCCCGGCATCCGATAGTCGATCACGAAAATGTCAGGCGGAATGCTCTTGGCCAGCGCGAGCCCCTCTTCGCCCGACGTTGCGGCGGCGACGGCGTACCCCTTGCGCTCCAGAAACCTCCGGATCACCTGCACGTCGTTGGCGCTGTCGTCGATGACGACGATCCGCTCGGGAGTGGACATCGATCACGAGTCTCAGATGCATGTTTTTGACCAGCCCGGTAAATGCAGTTGTCGGTTGTCAGTTGTCAGTGTCGGCCGGGTGGGGACAACCGACAACCAGCAACCGACAACTGTCTGTTACCCTCCCGCCGTTGAAATTGATCGTCGGTCTCGGCAATCCGGGAAGCGAGTACGCGAAAAGCCGTCACAATGTCGGGTGGATGATCGCCGACGCATTCGCGGCAAAGTTCCGCATCAAAATCGGTCAGCATGAAAAGGAGGCGCTGACGGGATCCGGTCGCGTCGCCGGCGGCGCCGTGATCATCGCCAAACCGTTGACGTACATGAATCGCTCCGGCGATGCAGTGACATTGCTGGCGAACGCGTATCGGGAAGCTGCGCATTCGCGAAAGCGGATCGGCGGGAACGCACAACGGCATGCGCTCGGTGGTCGCCTCTCTTGCCAGCGAGAGCTTCCCGCGCTTACGATTCGGCGTGCGCGGTGCGAACTATGCGGAGGATGGGCGGCTCCGCGATTACGTCCTCGACGATTTCGAGGAAAGCGAGCTGCCGATCGTCAGCCGCAGCATCGAGCGCGCTGTCGACGCGCTCGTTCTTTTCGCTCGCGGCGAGCTTCGCAGGGCGATGAACGAATTCAACCGCGATGCAGAATCCGATTCCCTCGAGACACCATGACCAATATCCACACCCTGGGCGAGCTGCGGAACTCCGGCTACAAAATCCGATCGATCAAAGACGAAATGCGCGAGAACCTGCTGGCGAAAATCGCTCGCGGAGAGAGGACATTTCCGGGCATTCACGGCTACGACCGAACGGTCATTCCCGCGCTGCACAATGCCATCCTCTCCAAGCACGACGTCATCCTCCTCGGCCTTCGCGGACAGGCGAAGACGCGCATTCTCCGCTCGCTCACCACTCTGCTCGATGAGCGCATCGCCATCATTGAAGGATGTGAGATCAACGACTCGCCTCTGCAGCCGGCGTGCAAACGCTGCCGGCGTCTGGCTGCCGAAAAAGGCGACGATCTGCCGGTGGCGTGGATGCATCGCGATGAGCGTTATCGAGAAAAACTCGCGACCCCCGACGTTACGGTGGCCGATCTGATCGGCGACATCGACCCGATCAAGGCGGCCAATCAGCGACTCACGTACGCGGACGAAGAAGTCATTCACTACGGCATCATTCCGCGAACGAACCGCGGCATTTTCGCGGTGAACGAGGTGCCGGATCTCGCGCCGCGCATTCAGGTCGCCCTGCTGAATATCCTCGAAGAGCGCGATCTGCAGATCCGCGGCTTTCCCGTTCGCATTCCCATGGACATCGTGCTGGTCTTCAGCGCCAATCCGGAGGACTACACCAGCCGCGGCAACATCATCACACCGCTGAAAGATCGCATCGACTCGCAGATCCTGACGCACTATCCGCAGAACCTGCAGACGGCGTTGCAGATCACCAAGCAGGAAGCGTGGCTCGACCGGCATGTCCAGACCACGATCGAGATCCCCGATTACGTTCGCGAGCTCATCGAACAGATTGCGTTCGTCGCGCGCGATTCGGAGCTCGTCGATCAGTCGTCGGGCGTCTCCGCCCGCCTGACGATTTCGGCGATGGAGCTGCTGCAGTCGAATCTGGAGCGCCGCGCCGCGATGACCGGCGACGCGCATGTTTTTCCGCGGCTGTCGGACCTGGCGATGGTGCTTCCGGCAATTACCGGAAAAGTGGAGATGGTCTACG
>WNGB01004014.1_pt1 | contig 22767 bp, 14 predicted proteins | sample 5400681 | NCBI WGS metagenome assembly WNGB01 (sample SAMN13153367, study PRJNA577476) | soil metagenome | isolation source: 115 cm soil or saprolite under grassland replicate 2 | place: USA:California | collected 2016-06-15
AAATCGTTCCGAAGCGTCGCGCCGAATTCTGTTTCAATTTCACGCCAGGTGCGAGATCGACAACAACGATGTTGTCGCGATGCGTGGAAATTTCAGCGATCTCCTGGCGCTTGCGGATAATTGCTTCCGAAACAAGAAAGCCAGCTGCCAGTTCTTCATCGTGACCCGGCGTGCGCATTGTCGTCGCCAGCGCTTTGCGCCCAATGCGAATCTCGAGCGGCTCCTCAATCGTGAGATCGTCCGGTTGATATTCCAGGTCGCCGTCGATTTTTCGGCGGATAATTTTTTGCGAATCGATCCCGCTTTCTTTCATGTGACACGAACTTCTCGATGTTATCATGGGTGCGGTGGAAATCTGCCATCTTTACATTTCGCCGGGCCACAATTTTGTCGGCCATCACGGGCGCGAACCGGACGACTGTCCTGCGATCGAAGTGCCGATGATCGAATGCGTAGCTGGTCGCGGTATTCGCGGCGACCGCTATTTCGATTTCAAAGATAATTACAAGGGACAGATCACATTTTTTTCGCTCGAAGTTTTTGATGAACTTTGCGGCAAGCTCGAGTTGCGCGATTGTTCGCCCGCGTTAGTCCGTCGCAATGTCATGGCGCGCGATGTCGATCTTAATGACCTGATCGGCCAGGACTTTGAAGTTCAAGGTGTTCATTTCCACGGCACAGAGGAATGCCGGCCGTGCTACTGGATGGACCGCGCCATCGCGCCCGGCGCGGAAGAATTTCTCAAAGGGCACGGTGGGTTGCGCGCGAAAATCCTGAGCGACGGCATACTGCGCTCCACCTTCGCTAACGGTCATCCTGAGCGGGGCGAAGGACCTCACCTACGAAGTTTTCGATTCGCTAAGGAGAGAGCGTAATCAATCAGCCTGTGTGAGGTTCCTCGCTTCGCTCGGAATGACGACTAAAACGAGAGAATGAACATCAGCGCAGCGTTGCTCGCCGGCGGCCAATCGCGTCGAATGGGCCGCGATAAAGCAACAGTCCTTTTTCGTGGAAAACCGCTTTGGCAAATCCAACTCGATCTCCTGCATAAATTGCAACCGGCAGAAATCTTCGTTTCAGCGCGAACTGATCCGGCCTGGCGACCGCCGGATCTGACGTTTGTGCCGGATGACTCCCCGTCGCGTGGTCCTCTTAGTGGATTGACCGCGACATTAGCTCGAATCCGGTGCAATCACTTGCTCGTTCTGGCAATCGACATGCCTTTTATGAATGAAAAACATCTGCGTTATCTGTGCGACAAGATCGAGTCAGGTCGCGGTGTTCTCCCGATGATAGGCAACCGGGCCGAACCGCTAGCGGCGATTTACCCAGTCGAAGCGCGTGTCGATTTTGTTAACGCGCTTTCCGGAGTCGATTTCTCAATGCAAACGCTAACAAATCAACTCGTGAAAACGGGAAGGCTACGCGTCATTCGGGTGTCTGAAGAAGAGCAGCCATTTTACCGGAATCTCAACGAGCCTGATGATTTGGATGATCGGGCTGGTTCGCTAATTGCCTTGTAAATCGAACTGATCGAGCATTGTCGCGCGGCTGCAACGTGCGCTCCGCAATCGATCGCGCCACATGAACTGGATCAAACGGGTTCTGAGTCTTTGGAATCTTGAGAATATCAAGGTCGTCCGGCGAATCATCGTCTCTGTCGTTGGAGCGACCGTGTTACTGATCGGGATCGCGCTCCTCGTCTTGCCGGGTCCAGCGTTCATCGTTATACCGATTGGACTCGCCATCCTTGCTACGGAATACGCATGGGCGCGACACTGGCTGAAAAAAGTTCGTCAAATCGCCAGCGGCGTTATTTCGGGCAGCGCGCCAAATCAGAACCGCCAAATGCGGGATCCCGTTCGCCCCGGGGAGACGCATAGGGTCGAGCAGGATTGAGATTGTGCGACAGGTCGCCAACGGCAATCATCGCGGCTGAATCCGCATGGCCACCGAACTTCCGATCGACGAAGCTGCGGAATCAGCGGGGTCGGCTTTGACCGTGTCTCCAGAACGCGCGGATGAAATCTTCCTGGAAGGACCGCGCTCACGTTTTGAAGAATTCATTACGCTGCTCAGAGTGGTGCGCGATTTTCTGCGCGGTTTTCGCACTCTGCACTTTGTCGGTCCATGCGTGACCGTGTTTGGCTCGTCCCGAATCAAGCCCGACGATCCGCATTACGAGCTGGCTCGAAAAATGGGAGCGGCTATCGCCCGACTTGGATTCACGGTAATGACCGGCGGTGGCCCTGGCATCATGGAAGCTGCGAATCGCGGTGCCAAAGAAGTCGGTGGCCGCTCCGTTGGGTGCACTATCGAGCTTCCGTCTGAGCAGCCGGCAAATGCTTACCTCGATCGCTGCGTGCGGATGCATTACTTCTTCGTCCGCAAAGCGCTCCTGGTTAAGTATTCCTACGCCTTTGTTGTCATGCCCGGCGGCGCTGGGACGCTCGACGAATTGTTCGAAGCCGTGACCCTGATCCAGACCGGGAAAATCAAAAACTTCCCGATCGTGATCATGGGAACCGATTACTGGAAAGAGCTGATCGGTTTCATCGATAAAATGGCGGAGCGCGGAATGATTGCCGCCAAAGACCTAAGACTGATCTACGCGACCGACTCGATCGAAGAAGCCATCACGCACATTCGCAGCAAGGCGATTGAACCATTCGGGCTTAAACGCGTCGCACGCACCCGGCGCTCTTTCCCGTGGCTCGGCGAACGCGGCTTACTCATTGGCGAGAAATAGCTCATCGTTCCCTTGGCTAGGGTACTAGGGCGCTCGACCAGGGAAAAGAAACGCGTGTGCTGGAACTTTTAAAGCGTCAGCGCGCGCGGTGGACGCGCGCTGTTAAGGTTCTAAGTTGATTAGGGCTTCAGGACGAGATCGAGGCCGCTGGTCGAGCCAGGCACGCCCGTCGTCATGAAGTCGTAGTGAACGGCTGTTGTCAGGCCGGGAGCGGGTTTGCCAAACCAGCCGATGTCGATGCGACCATTCACCACGCGACCAAAGCCTGGGCCGCGTGGTTTGGTCGGGATGAGTGCCGAGGCTGCGTTAACAAAAATCTCAGCGGTTTTTCGTCTTTACCTGGACGACGTTGGAGTTGGGACTCGTACCGTTGCCGTTATACGCTCGTACCCGATAATAATAGAACGTACGCGCGGCCAGCCCGGTAACATTGTAACTCGTCGTGTTGCCAACATCCAAATTCTGATACCCAGGTACGTAATTGACAAAAGAACTGCTCGTGGACACATCCAACCGGTAACCTGTCGCGCCACTTACGCTGCGCCAGTTCGCGGTGAAGCTGCTGGCAGTCACGTTGGTTGCCTTTAGCGCCCTTGGAGCCGCTGGCGTCGGCGCCGGCGTAGGAGTAGCCGTCGGTGTTGGTGTAGCTGTCGGTGTTGGCGTAGGTGTCGGTGGTGGTATTGTCGCGCAGTCGCCAGGTCCGGCCGTGTTATCGATGAAGCCGGAGACTGTGCCACTGAAGGGCGATGACGTTGTATTCCCGGTGGCATTCACTACCACCACGAAGTTATGGCCCGCGGGAACAGTGAAGGAGTAGGTCGCTGTGTCGACCGTAGTCCCTAGGCCGACAATACCACTGTCGCCCAGGTAGTTCGCGTCGATGTTGGTCGGATCGTACACCTGGTCATAAGCGACGCTTTCGATGTCACCTGGCCCACCGAGTGTCGCGTTGATCGTCACGGTGTAGCAACGAGGCCCGCCGGACGTGTTGGTGAACGTAAACGTTTCGTAAGCGTGCGTTCCTGGGAAACCACCGCCGGGGCTGCTCTTAGGGGCGGAGCAGGTGCTCGGGCGGCCATCCCGGCCAATACGATCGGCCTGCGTCGGATCACTCGCCGTGAGCTGGCTGGGCGGAATAGTTTGATCCGGACCGCCGGCACAGGTCGGGATGGTGAACGAGATCGACTTGCTTCCGCTCGCGTAAGTCAGGTTAAGTGAAAGCGCGATCGGCGTGCCGCAGGCGAATGTATTCGAGACCGAAATCTTGAACGGCGTCGCGTTGGTACTGCTGCCATCGATCAACATGTCTGGATAGGTGGAGTTTGCGTCGACAAGGGTGACGCCCGGAGTCGTTGTTGTGAGCGTGGCTGAGATCCCCGTCTCTTTCGCGCAGCCGTTGTTTTTGACGCCGAGATTGAGGCGCACACATTCGGCGCGGTTGACGATGCCGTTGTTGTTGCCTAGCGAATCGTCAATGGTGAAGCCGTTCGCCTCGAGCTTCGACGTGCCAGTCATTTGGAAGTTCTGGGTAACGGTACCGCCACCCGGCGGTGCGACCGTTGCCGAAGCAGGCGTCGACGACGTGCAGTTGCGCGCGGGGTCTGCGGCCGTGGCGGTATAGCTGCCGGCTGGGACGAGAATGGTGTAAACGCCGCTTGCGTTACTCGCGCCCGCGTAGCCGTTGCTCAACGAAACGGTCACTCCAGAAATCGGAGCCCCTGTTTCCAATGAAGTGATTGTGCCGGTGACGGTGCCCCACAAACCCGCCGCTGAGACGCAGGATGGGAATTTGAAGGCGGCGATCCGGGTTGACCAGTTGAAGCCGCCATTCGTCTTTAAGTACTCGTTCGTATAATAGAACGTGCATTGGTCGATCGGGTCGAGGGTCATCGCGCTGTAGTCGCCCCAGCGATTCCCGGCACCTAACTGGACGCCGATGCCGGCCTGCATTGCAATCTCGGCGCCCATCGTGTTAATAGGATCAGTAGCGAGACGGCCGGTGATATAGACACCGGGCTTGATCGTCGTCCTGCTCGATTTGCTGTAGCCGAGCGCGATGTTATCATCTTTATCCATCGCGATCGACGGCAGCCATCGGTAGTTAGTATCGATATCGTAGTGCCCGGATTGGAAAAGCGTCGGCGTGGTCGTTGAACTTCCAGCATTGCGGAATTCGAACCATTCTACAGCTCCGTGGTTGCTGTCGCTGCTGTCGGAGGGACCACTGACGACGAGCGATTCCTGCGGCGCGGCTTGAGTGCCGTTGTTGCGGTAAGCCAACCGATGCATGTAGTGGTTCCCAATGTTATCGACATAGTCCGTCGTGGCCGCTGGTGAAGGCTCCGGCACACAGGCGCGGGAGGTGTTGGGATCGCCTACGCACGGTGCATTGCCGAGGCCCTCCAGGATGGTAGGACCCGCCGTTACAATCATCGTTGGATTGGGGTCCCACGTCACCGCCACTCGAAACGAGTCGGTTAGTTCCGTGAGCGTGAAGTTAGGGCCAAGGACAAACTCTGACTCGCCCGCAGCCGGCGGAGTTAAACTGTCGAGATCGGCGGGCAAAAATCCGTATTCCGCTCCGAGATCCTGGCTCTGCATGCGGGCTGCAAGACCAGCGATCATTTTCGCCCGCTCGAAAACGTAAAGGCGGCCCGTAGTAAAGGTGCCGGAAGTGGCGTTGAACACATGCGTGCTCATGTAGTAGCCATCGGGCCATACGGCCGTGTGCGGATAATCCACGAAGTTCACCGGATCGGTCTGGAAGTCGTAGAGGTAGTAGTCTCCCGTCGCGTCCGATGTGGCGGAAACAGCGATGCACTGGTGTGAGTAGTCGGTTTGCCCGCCTCCGACAACGAACTGCGAGAGCACCCAGCGACCAGCCAGGATGTCATAAGAGACCACGGGGTCGCCGTCATTGTGCGACGCGCAGAGGCCGCCCAAAGCCTGGAAAAGAGTATTACCAGCAGCGGGACCGTACAGGAGGGCGCCGGTGGTTTTGTCAAAGACGGCGAAGCTGGTGTTGTTCCATTGCACGTATTGCGTCGAGCCCACACGGCCGTTCACGTCCGGGGGATTACTGGAAGGCGAAAATCCAGCGAGACCCACGCCGACGCCATCGAAGCTGAGCCCGGTCGGGCTCGGCGCCGAGGCCAGCGGCCCCGCGTTAGTCTGGATCGGCCCCTTGGGACCGCCACTTCGCGTCGGAGGCTTGGGAGGAATCGGTTCCAGATGATAATGATTCGTGACTTTCGCCGGATCGATCGGCCGCATGTCCCGCAACTTCCCGCTGCGAACTGCCGTGACCGGGTGCAGAATCTGCACCGGGCCGGTGTAGGGGCCTGCGGGCGGTTGAGTTACCCCTGGCGGTCGCTCTGCCGGATACTTGTCCAGTTTGACCGCGCCACCTGGTTGTGCTCGTGACTGTATGCCGACGCTCGATGCCAGCCACGTCAGCCAGCGGGACGAACGAATCGTCTGTATGTTGTTGTCGGGCTGCGGCGCGCCTGCGAGGGCGAACAGCGTGAGCATGCCTGCGGCGAGGAACAGGAGAAATGCGGCGAAGACTCGCAAGTGGAAGAAAGCTGCGGAACGGGAATTTTTTATTTTCATAGCTGAGGATCTCCGAGGCGAATCACAAACCGGTCACCTGCCGGTCACGTGAGACGCCAAATGTCGTTCGTTTCAGACAACTATCCGGTTGTATCTTTCCCTGGCGTGTACGTCAAAACTTTTGTTCTCGCAAGGAGCCTACGCCAGGGAGCGGTTCAGCGCATGCCGCTGTCGGCAGTCCAGTTCACCTTGGTCACCTGGCCAGCGACGACATCAGCCTCGAACCGCCAGCGGCCAATCCGCGGAGGTGCGCCTTCTCTCAGGATGACGTAATGACCGGGTGGTAACGCGACTTGGAAGCGCCCCTCGCCATCTGTCGTGAAGGTCTTCACGGTGGCATCGCCGGCTTTAATCGCGAACTGCGCGTTACGCACAGGCGCAACACTCGGCTCCTCATCTTTCCTGATCGGTCCGGGGCGGGTCGGCGAGACGACAATCGTGCCTTCTATTCCGCTCGTGCCTGGAGGCGGTGTTGCCACGGCTGTCATGGAAAAGAGCGCGATAAGCGTCGCTCCGACAATCGAGATGTGCACGTGAGCCATCCGTCAATATCGCGCGCTGGCTGATAAACACGAGAACATCATCCCCCCATCAGTAATGGCTCGATTAGCAAAACGTCCGGGTGATGTTTTCGGATCAGTTCTCCCGCGTCATAGAAACCATGCGCCCCGCCGCAAACATGATACCGCTTGTCGCGTCCGACGATGCTGGCCATCCCCTCTTCACTGACACGAGTGTCCCACCACCACCACGACCCGCAATAATGCGGACACCGCGCGAGCTGTTGCGCTTTTTTTCAACTGTTTGCGAGTCTAAAAAGGAGCTCAGGCCCGTTGCAATCATTTAATTGCGGTTTCTGCGAAAAATCTTCGAAGGGTCGCGCGCGATCCAGGTACGGGCCGATTGACCCAACCGACTTCGCTCAGGGCAGGCTCTTAATCGCCTGTTGCTAGTGGGGCGAGACTCTGCCGAGCCGACGAATCCTGAAATTTATTTCGCTCAGAAGATTGTTTCGGCGAGGCGCCGAAACCAGCACGCGAGGCGCGTGCGCTCCCCCGGACATTATTTCGTCAATACACGCTGCCGCGCGCGCCAGGATTCGACAAATCAACCACAGCTGTTCTACTTTCCAGTTCGCATCCGATGACCAAAACCGCGCCCGCCACACTCATTTGTCAGATCTGCAAGAAACCAAGGTCGCCGCATGACGGCATGATCGCGGAATTGATCCGGCCATCGCTCGTTGAATTCATTAAGAAAAGCGTGCCCGATTTGGACGACAAAAGTTTTGTTTGTTTGGATGATCTGGGCGAATTCCGAAAAAATTATGTGAAAGAAGTCCTGCAGGAGGAGATCGGCGAACTTTCCACGCTGGACCAAGAAGTCATCGAAAGTTTGCAGGAACACGAAATCCTCTCCAGCGACATCAGCAAACAATTCGAGACAAAGCTCACGTTCGGGGAACGGCTATCCGATCGGATCGCGTCATTCGGTGGAAGCTGGCGATTCATCATCCTCTTCGGCGCGGTGTTGTTCGGCTGGATCATCCTAAACGCCATTTTTCTGCTGAATCGCGCGTTCGATCCCTATCCATTCATTTTGCTGAATCTGATCCTCTCAACCCTCGCTGCGATTCAGGCGCCGATCATCATGATGAGTCAAAACCGGGCCGAGTCGCGGGACCGGTTACGCGCGGAAAACGACTACAAAGTCAACCTGAAAGCCGAGCTCGAAATCCGGCACCTCCACGAAAAAATCGATCACCTCTTGCGGAAGCAATACAATCGGCTGTTCGAAATTCAGCAGATCCAGATCGAGTTGCTCGAAGAAATCGGCCGGAAACGGAATGGCTGATTGTCGATCTTAGCGATTCCGAGACAACTCGGCCCTGCAGGCTTGATTTTTTGCGCTGAAAAATCTCGAGTGGGCGCCCAAATTCCTCTTTAACGATTTAACGCGTGGCCAGACGCCCAATTGGCAGCGATTTTCCACTGGCTGTTGGTGGGATTGAGATTCCAGGTCGCGCTGCCGGCCCAAACTATTTGCAGCATGAGCAGGAAAAGAATGCAATTAGCGCGAGAAATCCCTTCAGCCCGGGAGAACGGTAAGTTCTCACACCCTCAGTTCAATCAGGGAATGCAGACGAAGTAAAGCCTGATCGGCTTCGGCGATAATCGATACGTAGTCAATGTAAGGTGATTAGCCGCCGCCCGCGCCTACGGCGGACCGAAGGTTCCGATTTCCGAAGTGTCGACGATCTCGAAATGGCCTCCACCGGCCGCCAAAATCGTGCCGTCGGAAAGCAAGGTCGCCGAATGCCTGGCTCGGTTCTGATTGAGGTTGCCGCTGAGAGTCCAAACCCCAGTCGCCGGATCGTAAGTCTCCACAGGCGCATAGAACAGATCAGAGTTCGTGTTCCCTCCGATGGCTGCGACCTGGCCGCTCGGGAGCAAGGTGACCGTATGATCGTAGCGCGAGAAATTAAGCTGGCCAGTGAGCGTCCATGTGTTTTGCGCCGGGTCATACACTTCGGCGGTGTGCGAAGCTGGGGCTCGGTCATGCCTCTCCCTGAACCCGCCTGCGACAAGAACCGAGCCGTCGTTGAGCAAGGTCGCCGTGTGAGCGTGATGCCGCCTCTGCATGATTGCCGACGCCGTCCAAGTCCCGGTTGCCGAGTCGAAAATTTCGGAGGTCAGGGGCGAAGCGAACCCACCCGAGACCAGAACTCGTCCATCGTTGAGTAAAACCGCGGCGGCACTGCCACGAGGTTCAATCATTCGACCCGTGCCCGTCCATCTCCCCGTCCTTGGATCGTAAATTTCGGCGCTGCGTAGGGCGTTCAAAATCCCTGGACGGATCCCACCCGCTACGAGCACCCGTCCATCGTTCAGTAACGTCGTTGTGTGTTCGTAGCGGTCATCGCGGAGATCAGGGGTATAGCTCCAAAGACCTGTCGCGGGATCGTAAATCTCCGCACTCCGGAGCTCGCCGCCAGCGTCAAAGTTGAAACCTCCCACAACCAGAACCCGCCGGTCATTCAACAAGGTAGAGGTGTGCTTTTGCCGTGCCTGGTTGAGATGCGCGACCTCTCTCCAGGTTCCGGTTGCCGGATCGTAAAGCTCTGCCGTGCCTATCTCCTGGATTCCATTGTTTACGGCTCCCCCCGAGACCAGGACTCCCCCATCGAAAAGCAAGGAAGCGCCATGGTTTGTCCGCCTGTGGACGAGGTCGCCCGTAAAAACCCAGGTCGAATCCTGTGCGGGCAAATCTCGCGCGATGCACTGTAACGCAGGAAGCGGCAAAAGCCCGAGCAGCAATAGAGAAGCTATTTTCGTGCAATAACGAGAGAGCCCTGGCAGGCCCCGACAGCTAGTCAAAGGGGAATGAGTCTTCATAGGTTGAATATATCACGAAGTTGGTTTTTGTTGAATACCGCAGCTTCGCTCCCAATTTCAACGCTGACGGAGTGTGGCTCAGCGCAGGTCGCAAAATTCGACAAGACCAACACCAGCCATCGGCACCGCCGCTGTAACCACGCATCAATAGGCATCGTGCGCACTCCGAGGGCGGGGCATCCGGATAAAGCGGCAGAAAAACTTCGACTGTGAAAACTTGGTTGGGCGTCAGGTCACGGGGTCGCGATCGTCTCCGAGTATTCGGGGTATTCGGCCGGATTAATCAAGATGCGGCAGGGGATTTGACACCGTAAATGCTCTTGCGACGCGCGTTATTCGATAAAAATTGTTTCTTCAGCGCTTCCACCTGGGCTGACCGCGCGAATGGTCCATTGGCCCGGCGCCACTTCCCAAAAAAATCGGCCATTGGATTGCGGTGCTATCTGCGCGCCGTTGACAAACCACTGGACTCGATCGCCAAGCGTGGCGGTGAGCTCGATCATTTGCTGCGAACGGGGCAGCCCGGGATCGATTTCGTAACGAGCATTTGCGACCGGATTTGTGATGCCCGCCTTCGGTCGTGCGTGAGCGCCACGCGTGTTATTGCTGCTCGCGCACCAACCTGCGTATTCAGCGGGCAACAGCAATTTCCCATCTGCACCGAACCAGTTCACGGAGTCTTCCTTCGGCTCGGTTCCTTTCAAGAACAGCTCGCTTATTCTCGACGCGCTGAGACGCGACGCCAGCAACCCGGTCTCCGCGCAGATTTCGCGCCGGACGAGCCGTTCACTTTCCTTCGGTGGATCGAGCGGACGATCTCGCCGCAACAATTCGCGCATAATGTCCGCCCAAAGCGGCGTGGCCGAACGAATGGCAAATGTATCGCGCATCGGCCGGCCATCAAAGTTTCCCGCCCAGACCGCGACCGTGTGCTCTTTATCGAAGCCGACTGTCCATGCGTCGCGGAAGCCGCTGCTCGTTCCAGTTTTTGCGGCGATCCGTTCTTCAAAAGCGAGCGGGGAATGCGCACCGAAACTTTTCTGCCTCGCATCGTTGTCGGACAAGATGTCGGTTATGATCGTAGTCGCGTCGCTCGACGCGATCCGGGTCATGGGATGATGCTCGGCAGTGAGAAATTTCGCCGGCATGGAGATGCCGTCCCGCGCCAAACCCGCATAAGCGCCGGCAAGGTCGACAAGACGAATCTCGGCATTGCCCAGAACGAAACCCGCGCCGTAGTCATTTAATGTTCGCGGAAATTTGAAGCCCCATTTTTCCAACTCGAAGAAAGCCCCGCGCGCGCCGAGCTGGCTCAGGGCAAAAACTGCGGGAACATTGAGCGAGCACCCGAGCGCCTCACGCAAACGCACCGGACCGAGATAACGATGATTGTAATTTTGCGGATCGTAATCCGCGTACTCGCCGCGAATGGCCTCGGCGGTGTCAGGCAACAAGCTCGCAGCGGTCAGAAGATGTCGATCTATGGCGGCGAGATAGACGAACGGTTTTAATGTGGAGCCGCAACTGCGCGGGCGCATCGCGCCGTTGACCTGGTTTGCCGCATAGCTGTTCGAACCGACCATCGCCCGCACCGCGCCGGTTTCGTTATCGAGAATAACCATCGCCGCCTGCGTGATGTCGTAGCGATTCAGTGCAGCAAGGTGGGAGCGAACAAATCGTTCTGTGGTATTTTGCATATCGAGATCGAGCGACGTCCTGACCGTGCCGCGCAGCGACGGATTTCGTGCAACCACGGCATCGACAAAATGCGGCGCCAGATGCGGCGGATCGAACCGTCGCGCGACGGGCGCAGATCTCGCCAGAAGAGCTTGCTGTTCAGCACTGATCACGCCCAACTGCGCTAAACGCGCGAGCGAGCGCTCATATTTTCGAGTCGCCAGCTCGGGATGTCTCCAGGGATTGAATCGAGTCGGCGCTTGTGGCAGACCGGCGAGGAAAATCGATTCGGCCAGAGTAAGGTCGCACGCGGATTTACCGAAGTAAGCACGCGCAGCTGCTTCGGGCCCAAGCCGGCGATTGCCGTAGCTGCTTCGATTCAAATATTCGGTAAGGATTCGTTCCTTGCTCCAGCGTCGCTCGATTTTCCAGGCAACGATTGTTTCGCAAAACTTGCCAAACCAACTGCGCCGTTGCCGGCCGGAAGCCATCTTCACCAGTTGTTGTGTAATGGTTGATGCGCCCGAAACGATGCGATGCGCTTTCAAATTTCGTGTGCACGCCGATGCCATCGCCCACCAGTCGACGCCTGCGTGTTCGTAGAAGCGATGATCTTCGAGAGCGACCGTCACGCGTGGAAGCCACTTTCCCAGTTCGTCGAGTTTTCTCGGCAATTGCGCGCGCGCTTCAGGCGAAGCGATCTCGGCGATTTCGCGGCCGCGACAATCGAGTAGCGTAAGAGTTCCGATGGGCGATTTTTGTAGCTCGTCCGGGATTGGCAGCGACCAAACGATTGCCATCGCCAAGACGATTCCCGCACAAACTGCCAATGAGGGCAAACGCAGAGCTTCGGGGAGCGCACGCGCCCTCCCCAGACGGATTAATCGCCGGAAATTACGCATAGGCTTGAAGGCGATAACCCGGAGAAACGACTGTCGTACATCGGGACAACTTGCGTGGCCGGCCATCGAAACGTGCCAGCCGCCGTCGCGCGCGCCAGCACCGAATACGTGCCCGATCCCGGCTCAAATATGTCGAAGTAAAGTAGTGTGGACCGGTCGCGCATTTCCGAGTACGAAAGGGTGAGCGCTTTCTCGGGTTGATCGCTGGCCGGGATTTCGAAGAACTTTCCGATCATGGCGAGATTTGGGTTCACCGTCTCAAGACCGGCTGGCAGCGAATCTTCCAAAGCGACGTAGTTTTGCAGCTTTCGCGTATTGATCCGGTAGGTCACGAGAATTTGGTCGCCGAGTTTGAATGGCGCATTTATCTCGCCAGTGCGTTTCGGCTCAATCAGATTTCGCACGACTCGCTCGACGCGAAATCCGCGATCGACGCGATCGGTATCGACTTGATCGGTCGAATACTCCGCCTGCAGCAAAAACGATAGCGCCGTTTTGTTCAGGCCCTTTACCAATAGTTGACTGTCGATCTTGCGATCGAGCCATGCCTCGGAGCGGCCATTTTTCGAGACAACGCCTTTTGGCTCGGCAGCGCCTAGCGCCTCCGCTTTCTCCGTGCCGATCATCGACTTGAACGCGAGCAGCAACCAAAGGTTTTCCTGCGTCGAAAGCGCGGCCGAGGAATCCATCAACGCCAGCATTCGTTCGCGGACGCGTTGTTTCTTTTGCGCGGTATAAAATTTTGGCGCAATCGTGTCGAACGCGAGTGCCCAAATTGCCTCGGCACGCGTCATTGAACCAAGCGTCGCTGGATTAAACGCGCGTTCCTTGATCGGCACATCGATTTCTTTGAGCAATTGCTCTTTCTCGCGCGGCATGATGTTTTGCCGCTGCAGCACCATCGCCAGCAGCGCGCGGCCTTCATCGCCGCTCTCGTTGCGTCGCAGGTACAAATCCTGCGCAACCGCGCTGAAATCTTCCTGAGACTCATATTGCGTCAGCACGAAGAGCGCGAAGCATTTCTCAAACGGCGAACCGCCAGCTTGTCCGTTCACGATTTTTTTGAGCGCGCCGGCAAGCTTGTCGCGTAATCCTTCCGGCGCTTCGAACCCGGCGTTGACCGATTCGTTTACCGCCCAGAATGCTTCGCAGGTGACGAACAGATTTGGAGCATCACTGCCCGGCCAATACGGCAGCATGCCGTCAGCTAACAGCGAGTCGTTAAATTGTTTCATGCCGCGCTCGAGGACTCTTCGGTACTCCGCCTCACGCGCCTGCACGTCGGGCAGATACGCCAGTAAATTGGCGAGAAGACTGTAACCGAGCAGCTTGGTCGAAATTTGATCGAAGCAGCCGTGGGGATATTCAAGGATGACAGGAACGCCCATGATCTTCGGCAGCCACGGCGAAGTCGAAATCGTGGCGCTGAATGTTCCGTGCCCGTGTTTCCACGGTTCGGGCATTGCACTTCGGGCATCAAATTGCGGCCCGTTAAAAGGCCCGGCGACGCTTTCCTTGCGCACGATCGTGGGCGGCTGCATCGGCAAAGTCAGCTCGACCGCATCGGACATTTTCGCATCCGATTTTGCCACCGCCTCGAACCGGATCTTCGCCGGGGTTAGATTGACATCTACGACCTTCGCTCTGAACCGGAAAACCGTTGGCGCATCGCGCTTGGCAGTTTGCGTCGCGCTGGCATCCACGAGCAGTTTGCAACTCGCATCCGTTACACAACGCGCCGTGACCTCTTCTGAATCGGAAAATTTTTGTTGCACCACTGCGCGCAACTCAACTTCATCGCCATCGCGAAGAAAACGTGGCAAAGCGGGATTAATGAGAAGCGGTTTTGAAACTTGCACCGTCGCGCTGGCGTCGCCGCCAAATTGATTCGCTTTGGTCTGGCCGATTGCCACAACGCGATACGTCGTGAGATTATCCGGCGCGGCGAAATCGAAAGTCGCTTTGCCATCGCGGCCGGTCTTCAAACTTCCTTCCCAGAACGCGAGCGTCCGAAATTCCTTGCGCAGGTTGGTGACGTTCGAGAGAGGTTCTTCACCGCCATCACCGATGATGAATCCTTTTTCGGTGAGACTCTTCTGCGTGATCTCTTCGATGTAATTCTGAAGCGACTGATAGCTGCGGACGGCAAAAGGATTCCGAGGATAAAAGCCGGCCAGAAGATTCGGGAGTTGCCAATCGCCGAGTTTTAACACTGCATCGTCAACTGCGAAAACGACAAGATCGACATCTCCAACCGGCTTGCCTTCCGACGTAACCCGCACTTCGCCGTGGACGGTTTCGCCTGGCTTCACCGAAGTGTTTGCGAGATGCGGCTCGATCTTTAGTTCGCGATCCGGCCGGCGCACTTCGATTTCGGATACAGCAAAACGCTCTTGCGGCAATTGCTTGTCACCCCCCGGTTTAACGAGATAGATCGAGACGGTTGCATTCGGCGCATATTCCTTTTTGATCGGCAGCTCGATTCGGCCGGCGTTGCCGGGCACCGGAATGAGAAGCGTATCGAGAATTGCGTCGGTTTCGACCGAGACCCACGCGACGCCGCCGAAAGGCGCCTGGATCGATAACACCGCTTTTTCGCCCGGAGTGAACGCCTCGGCACGATGTTCGATCTTGAAACTTGTTTCGTTCTGGACCGGAAGTTCCGCGGGCTCAACGCCTGTCAAAGTGGTTTCGTCACTGACGAGTGCTGCCTTCCGATCTGTTGCGCTGGCCGCCACCACGTAACGCCCGGTTTTGCTGGCCGGAAAAAGAAATTCGGACGGCGTTTTCGTCTCCTGGGACGCGACCTTTGCAAACTGATCGGTGTTTCGATAACGAGAAACGAACGGCGCGATCTGCTCTTTCGTCGTCTTCGTTGTCACATGAAAAAGATCAACACGAACCGGCACGCCCGCGACTTTGGCATCCTCCTTATCGACGGCGTCGATGCTGACATTGACACCGCCATCTTTCCCCAGCCGCTCGGTCGCCTTGATGCCCAACCGCGTCGAATTCGAAAAAATGGCAGCCATCTCGCCGCCAACGATCGTTTGACCATCAACGGATGTGACTTCGGCGCGCCACGAAACATTGGCGCGACCGATCGCCGGATTGTCTTTGAATGGAGATTCGCACACCAGGTTTGCGAATCCGTGTCCATCCAGTTTCGTGTCGCCTTCAATTGTCTTGGTCTGTTCGCTGGAGGGATCGAGACTTGGACCCACTTCCGGGTAAGCGTTATACCGTCGCTTGTAATCGTCGGCCTCGCCCCCGGATTCGGCCGAGACGGTCCAGGTCGCTTTCCAATGGACGCGCGCGCCCACGTTCGGCGCTCCGTGAAAATACGCGGACGACACATGGGCGTGCGCCGTTTGGCCGACCCCTGTTTCCGCCTCCACTACGACCGAAAAAACCGGCACACGATACTCCTCGACGCTGATCGACGCTCTGCCGTCATAGTCCTCGCCGGCGATTTGGCAGCGAATTTCGAAATGACCGAGCTTCGATTTTTCCGGAATGTTCCATTCCGCTTCCCATCCGCCATAACTCGAAAGTTCAGCGGTCCCCTCTCCTACCACGCGATCCTCGTAACCCTGCGTGACGCGCCAATTGACAATGGATTGCGCCGGGATGGTGAGGCCGGCGGCAGCGATATTGCGCACGATTCCTTTCATTTTCACCACCTGTCCTGGCCGGTAGAGATTGCGATCAGTAATGATTTCGGCATGCGGTTTTTGCGGTGACGCGTATCCCCCGCCACCTGACGATGAATAGGTCGAGCCATCGGCAAATTGGATCGCCGGTCCGTTCGCGGTATCGGCAATGAAAAGATGAGTGCCCGGCTTTTTCTCTGGAAAAATTTTGTCGCGAAGAAAAACGGTTATTCCGTTCTTGTCGGTCACGGCGCGATCCAGCTCAATGTTTTCAGTGGTCACGGCGCGGACGGTCATTCCCGGGACCGATTGCGCATCGGACATTTTCGTGACGCGAATGACTGCGGTGGCCGGCGTCCGCTTTTGAGTGAGAATGAAATCGCTGCTGCAAATGATCGAACGGTTGCCGACGATTCGGCCGTCCCCGAGCTGCGCGCTCGCCTCGAACAGATAAACCCCGCCTAACGACTCGCCGTGTGAACCGCTGCAACGCACATCGCGACGCGTCTCCGTATCGCCGATCGTCGCCTCGACCGTGCCTGTGGAGACAACCGGCAAATTGAACGCTTCGACAAGCAATTCGGTTTGGAACTGCTTCTTGAAACCGGTCCGAGGATCGATAACCGCTTCTCCGGTGACCGGATCGATCGCATTTTTGTCAAAATCGCGCACTCTCGCAGTCACAGCCGGCAAATTCTCCAGCGGAATGCGCGCGACCTTCCATGTCACCGGCGGGGTATTGATCTGGAAAAACGAGAACCGCAGCTCGGGCCGCGCACGCAGAAAAATCTGCGAAGCCGGGAAAACAATACATGGCTCTTTCGGATGAAACGTTGCGCCCCAACGCGACTCGGCGGCAAGACCATAGCCACGCTCGCCTTTCAATTCGGGCGAGATCGTCACGCGATAACGTTGAATGAGATCGAATTGTCCATGCACTTCGACTTCATCCCGGCTGGCGAGAAGCCGCATCCCTTTCACGGCGGGCTCAATTCGGATCCGGTCCGGAGTGGCTTCAGCCGGATCGATATCGTCGTTGAATTTGATCCGGATGACCGGCTCGTCGAGTGCATGGTTAAACGCGGCAACCCACTCGACTTTAAGCGGCTCGGTCTTGCCGACCGGAATAACCCTTAAATATGGCAAAGGCTGCCGGCTTTTGGCGTCGAGCAGACCATTAACGATGAGATCGTAGGTGTGGCCCACCGGCAGCGGCTGGCGCGGTTCGACGCGAAAATCTTCCGCTTCCGGCTGCTCCGTCAGCTTCTCCTCGGTCTGCAGAATCACGTCGACCGGAAAACGCTGGCGCGAATCGCGGTCCTGAAAGTAAACGTGCTCAGCCACTTCGGTCAGCCGCACGCTGTAGCTGGATTCGAGCGGGATTTGCGGTAGCGCATTGAGCTTTTCGCGCTCGGAAAAATCGCCCGAAATCGTAAACGGCGTCGCGGTAAACTCTGCGCTCCAGCCGGGCGCAACAACCGGCTTCCCGCTAACGTCTTTCAAATCGCGCGCAAGCGTGAGCCGATGTTTTGCTCCCGCGACCACGCCTTTCACAACAAACACGCCTTCGGTCTGGCTCTTCCACAAAAAACTGCCTTCCATTTTCGGTTTGCTCACGAACGGGCACGGCTGGTCGCTCAGGTCGATCTTGTCTGCGGCCACCATTGCGCTCGGAAATGAAATCGTGACTTCTCCGCCCGGCGCGATTTGGCCTTCGCTCGGCTCGATCACCACTCCACCCGCGTCCGGTCCGCCGCCGGACGGATTCGCCGTGACGAACTTGGCATTCGATCTTTCCTCGCTCGGCGCCGAATGGAGATTCATCAGGCCGAAGCATGCGGAAAAGAGAATGACGATCGCCTGTTTCATTCTCACGTCCGATCCAATTCGCGGATGCGTTTCAGGTCCGCGTCCGCCTTGTCGATCTGGCCAATGCACCGCTCGCAATTCTCCCGTGCCCGCAGTGCGTCCAGCGTTTCGCCGAGCTTCAGCGAGCGTGTTTGCGATTCGATCGCCGCCGGAAAATCGGCACGCTTTGCTTCGAGCACGCCCCGGTAGTACCAGGCCGCCCCATCGTTCGGATTCAATTCCGTTGCCTTGATGGCGTGGATCAGCGCTTCTTTCGATTGGTCCAATGCATCGAGATCCTGCGCAGCTTCGAAATGCGCCGCCGCCAATTTGTCATCGATTGCCAGCGCAGCCCGCGCATCGGCCAGGGCGAGTGCGAACTGGCGCAGCTCGCGCAACGTCTTTGCCCGCGCAGCCAGCGGTTCCGATTTCTCGGGACTCTGCCTGATCGATGCGTCTTCGTCTCCCAGTTCCTGCAACGCTTTTTCGCTTACGTGCCGGGTCCCCGCCGTGCGAGCAAGCGCCGGGCCGACTTGTAACTTTGCAGCATCGTCGCCGCGTCTAACGTCCAGAAGCGCTTCGCCAGTCTGGATGCGCGCCCGCATCGAGGCCGACTCGAGCTTCATAGCATGTTCGCAATCATCCAGTGCCAGCAGTGGACGCTCGGCCAGTGTAAACAATCGCGCGCGTTCGAGCAGGAGTGCGGCGTCATTCGGAGATGTCGCAATCCGCGCATCCAGCGCTTTGATTTCGGGCAGAAACTTTTCAAGCCGCTCGAACTGCGGCAACCATTCCTTCACCTGCGCGTCACTACTGTCCATCGTGTTCGCCTTTGCCATGTCCGCGTAGGCGGCGTCCCATTCGTGCAGGCGTAAGAGTGTGCATGCACGAAAAACACGGCGTGCTGCGGTATTCTCCGCCGCAATGGCCTTACTCCGATAAGCCACATTGTCGGTCCAGCGCGCCTGATCGGCGCACAAATCGGCGAGTTTATCGTACGTGGTCGCCGCGTCTGCCGCCGAAGGTTTCTTCGCTAAAAATGCGAGCCAATGCCGCTCGGCATTTGGGTAATCCTTGCGTTGCGCAAAAATATCTCCGCGAAAATCTTCAATCGCGGCGGGTGGCCGTTTCACGGCTTTTTGCCATGCGTCCAGTGACTTTACGGCGTCGTCGAAGTCCTCGGCTTCAAATTGTGCCTGCAGCAGCGTCTCCCAGGTGCCGGACTCATTCGGAGCGATCGCGACGATTCGTCGGCTGAGCTCGATGATCGCGGCTTTATCGCCAGCTTCCTCTGCCTTCGAAAGTTCCGTGTGCAACCGCGAAAGATCACTGCCTGCAGCGCGCAATGAACTCGTCGCGGACAGGAGTAGAAAACTGAATATGAGTACTCGGGCGAGGATGCGCCATCTTGGTCAACTTCCTGTCGCTTTCAATCAATTTCCGATTGAACAGTGCGCGCTTGTGCGGGTTGAGGGAGTTCGATGGCGCAGTTTCGCTTGGAGAGATTCGTTCCAGCGGTCTAGAATAAGACCCGATGGCGGCGGTTACGCTGCGGCGGCGGGCGTTTAACTTCATTGCATGATGGATTGGACTACATGCCCAGCGGTGGAGCGTTCCGCAGACACCCTGAGCGGCGCCTGGCGATTCAAGAACACGCGGGTACCGGTAAAAGCCCTTTTTGAGAATCTGGAATCCGGGGTGACAGTCGATCAGTTTCTCGACTGGTTTCCTGGCGTGAATCGCGAGCAAGTGCTCGCCGTCCTCGCTTTTGCTGAAGAAAGTTTGGCAGTTACCTAACCTCAGTGCGCGTCCTGTTCGATCAAGGAACGCCGGGATTCCATTTCCAATAAGATCGGAATACTCATTCCCGTTGCGCAACATTGACGAAGATTCCGATCGGAGCGAAAATGTTTGCATGAAAACGACGGTGAATATTCCCGATAAGGTGCTACGGGATGCGATGCGGCACACCAAAGCAAAGACCAAGCGGGAGGCCATCGTCAAAGCCCTCGAAGAAATGAACCGCCGCCACAGCCAGGCGGAGTTGCTCAAATATACCGGCAAATTCGAGTCGCTCATGACGAACGAGGAGATCGAGGCGATGGAAGAGGATGACTGGAAAAGCTGGACAGCCTTCCCGAAGGGCGCGGCGGTTTCGAAAAAGAGAAAGTGAAACTTGTCGATACTTCGAGCTGGGTGCATCAAATGCGCCGTAGAGCCGATCCGATCGTCCGCGCGCGAGTAGAGCAGTTGCTAGCAGTCGGGCTGGCAGCCTGGTGCCCGATTGTGCGGCTGGAACTTTGGGCAGGCGTCAGTAACGAACAGGAGCGCGTGGCTCTTCGCGAGTATGAGCAACGCGTTCCGGAATTGTCCATTAACGATGACATCTGGCAGAGCGCTTGCGAATTGGCTGACCACTGCCGCAAGGTAGGCAAACGAGCGCCAGCCAACGATCTGCTCATCCTCGCTTGTGCTCGTTATCACGGCGTGGAATTGGAGAGTGCGGACGCGCACTTCGATTTCCTCAAGGGTCTCTAATCGGAGTGTCCTGAGGGGTTGCCCGGCGCCGAAGCAACGAATCTCTTTTGGAGCGCGATAACTGGCGCAGATTTGCGCGGACAGTGTTGCTGCGGTTCTTTCCGCAGTCCCCCAATCCGCAATCCATATTTTCAAATGCCTCGTCAATACACGTTGCAAAGCGCGCCGAGATCGACATCGATCCATATCGATTACGCGGCGGAGCTGAATAAGCAGCAGCTTGCGGCGGTGACCGCGCCGCCGGGTCCGCTTCTTGTCATCGCCGGCGCGGGGTCGGGAAAGACGCGCACGCTCACCTATCGCGTGGCCTATTTGCTGGAGAACGGAATCGATCCGCGAAATATTCTGCTGCTCACGTTCACCAACAAAGCCGCGCGACAAATGCTCGATCGCGTTGCGAATTTGTTGCCGGTCGATGCCAGCGGGCTTTGGGGCGGGACATTCCACTCGGTGGGAAATCGGATACTGCGCCGTCACGGCAGCGCTCTTGGTTATTCGAGCGGGTTCACCATCATGGATCGCGAAGATCAAAAGGATTTGATCAACACGGTGGTGGCAAGCGCGGGAATTGATCCAAAGGAAATCCGGTTCCCGAAAGGCGATGTGCTCGCCGAGATTTTCAGTTTCGTCGTCAATACAGAGAAGCCACTGGAAGAATTGCTCGCGGAAAAGTTTCCTTATTTCCTGACGCTGCTCGACCAGATCCGAGACGTGCACGACCGCTACGAGAAAAAGAAGAAGACGACCAACTCTTTGGACTTTGACGACCTGCTCGAAAAGACGCTGTCGATGTTTCAGCAGCACGAAAGCATCGCGGAATTTTACCGGCGACAATTTCAATTCATCCTCGTCGACGAATACCAGGACACGAACAAAATCCAGGCTGACCTCATCGATCTCCTCGCTCGCGATCACAGGAACGTAATGGTGGTGGGTGACGATGCGCAGTCGATCTACTCGTGGCGCGGCGCGAATTTTCAAAATATCCTCGAATTTCCGAAGCGCTATCCGGATGCGCAGGTATTCAAGATCGAGATGAATTACCGCAGCGTCCCGGAGATCCTCGAAGTGGCCAATGCGGCTATCGCTGCCAACGTTCAGCAATTCCGCAAACACTTGAGCGCAACGCGCCAATCCAACGCCGTAAAGCCGGCGCTGGTGGCGCTCAATGATGGCGCCGAGCAAGCGCAATTCGTTGCGCAACGAATCCTCGAACTACGCGATGAAGACGTCGAGCTAAGCGACATTGCCGTGCTTTATCGCGCGCATTATCACGCGATTGAATTGCAACTGGAGCTTTCGCGCCGCGGAATTCCCTATCAAATCACCAGCGGCATCCGGTTTTTCGAGCAAGCGCACATCAAGGATGTAACCTCATTCATCCGATTCGTGGCGAATCCACGTGATGAAGTTGCCTTCAGGCGAATGGTGAAATTGCTTCCCGGCATCGGGAATCGCACTGCGGAAAATCTTTGGCGCGCCTGGGAAGGTGGTCTGGTTGTAGCCGGGATCGGTGATCCCGGTTCTGAGAATACCTCAGCCCCGGCCGTGGTCAGCGACCCCGGCTACAATTTCGGCGAGCGATTGCTGGCGGTGAACGTGCCGGCCAAATCGAAGAAATCGTGGACGCAACTCGCCCATACGCTGGACGAAATTGCGCCCGGCGGGCAACCCAACCCGCCATCGGAGATGATCAGGTCCGTGGTCGAAGCCATTTACGATGATTACGCAAAGGTGAATTTCCCGAATTACGAATTGCGACGCGAGGACCTGGATCAGCTCGCGGTGTTCGCCCGCCAATTTAAGGATGTGCATGAATTTCTTTCGCAACTGGCGCTGATCAGCAATGTCGATGCGGAAGCGGCGCCAAACCAGACGAGCGATAAGGAGGCGGTAAACCTTTCCACGGTGCACCAGGCCAAGGGGCTCGAGTTTCATACTGTGTTGGTGATCTGGTTAACGGACGGCATGTTTCCAAGCAGCCGATCGCTCGACACGCGGGATGCGCTCGAAGAAGAGCGGCGTCTGTTTTATGTCGCCATCACGCGCGCGCGCGACGAACTCTATCTCACCTTTCCGCACATGCGGTTAAGCGGAGGTTACGGGGATGTTTTCCAACGGCCATCGCGTTTTCTAAAAGAAATTCCTAACCTACTCGTCGAAGACTGGCAGGTGCAGAGAAGTGGTCGTTAAAAAGGTTAGAAGAGTTACAACGTTACAACAAAACCCTTTTAACTCTTGCAGCTTGATCGCTCATGAATTTATCGCCGGAGAAAAAGATCGCGGGAATCCTTGTGCCATTGTTTGCGGTGCGGGGCGAGAACGATCTTGGCATCGGCGATCTCGGTGCGCTGCGCGAGTTTATTGATTGGGCCGCCGGAATTGGATTCAAG
>WNGB01006335.1_pt1 | contig 22767 bp, 20 predicted proteins | sample 5400681 | NCBI WGS metagenome assembly WNGB01 (sample SAMN13153367, study PRJNA577476) | soil metagenome | isolation source: 115 cm soil or saprolite under grassland replicate 2 | place: USA:California | collected 2016-06-15
CACGCTCGTAGACCACCACCGCCGGGAAGGTGTCGCTCGGCGTGAACCGCTTGGCCAGGTCCACGACCTGGGTGGACTCGGCGTTCTTCGGCAGCCAGGCGGACGCGTCGTTCTTCTGCGCGCTGTTGAGCTTGCCCGCCAGCGGCTGCGCGACAAACAACACCGCTATCCAGAAGGCGAAGACGAACCACTTGGTCCATCGTCCACTCGGTAGGCCTGCGATCCTTCCCACCACGCCCATGACATCCTCCAGAATTCGCCATATCCATACACGCGCGCTTGATACTATCGCCGCCCCCCGACGCCGGCGGGATGCTCGCTATCCCTCGCGCGGGACAAATGGAAACGTAACCCTGCGGGACTGTCAACCCAAGATTTCCATTCTTGCACCAGGAAGACGGATTCAAGACGATCGGCCGGTGATAGCGCGCTTCTACGACGATCCGTATAACTGCGACCTTCTCGCCGTCGAGCAGGATCACCCGGCCACGCTCGGGTCTGCGCGGTTGGGTGGTCGTGCTCTGCCGCGCCCGTGCAGCTTTGCCGCGCAGATCGCTCCACGAATCCCCCAAAACGGGCGCCCGAGCGACAAGTTGCGCGGCAAAGCTCCACGACATCCAGCGCCTCCCGTCAGCGGTGTCCCGGGAGATTCTGTCGTCATCGCCAGCGTGCGGCGAGAAGACGGGAGCCTCGTATCCCGCCCCTGGTCAGCGACGCTCGGGCCATGAGAAATCCCACATGGCAATGGCAAGTGGGTGCGCAATCCTCGCTTGCAGCATGGAGCGACCGTAGCAGCGCTGCTCTCTTGCCAGAAGTGGGCATGAAAGGTGCTAAACTCACCTCCAGTGTACCCGGTTGTCCCGCCCAAGGTTGAATATGCGTTGACCGCACTGGGGCTGTCACTTCTTGAGCCATTGCTGGCTCTCTGCGAATGGGTGGACGATCACTGGGCGCGGATGCAGACCGCTGCTCAACGGTTCCAGGGCACGACTTCAGTACCACCTGAGCCGCGGGCATGATGCGGGTCGCCCTGCACACACGGCTCAGGCCAGGCGCGGAGGCCGCCTACGAGGCGGCGCATCGCAACGTTCCGGAGGAGTTGACCGCCGCCATCCGCGCGGCGGGCGTGCACTCATGGACGATCTGGCGCAGTGGCCTCGACCTGTTCCACGTGGTCGAGTGCGACGACTACCGCGCCATGCTCGCCAGGCTCGAGCAGCTGCCCGTGAACGTGGCCTGGCAGGCGCGCATGGCCGAGCTGCTCGACGTGGTCCACGACTACTCCGGCGAGGCGGACGCCGAGCTGCCGGTCGCATGGCGGCTGTAGGTCAGCGGCCCGACCAGGCGGGACCGTCCGGGAAGCGGTGCCCGTCAAGCGCTTGCCGGGTCATGGCGGCGTAGCCCGGCGAGCGTGGCAGCAGGTAGCGGCCGCCGACGACCCGTACCGGCTCGACGAAGTGCTCGTGCAGGTGGTCGATGTACTCGATCATGCGCTCGTCGAGCGAGCCACTCACCGCCACGTAGTCGAACGCGGACAGGTGCACGACCAGCTCGCAGAGGCCGACGCCACCCGCGTGCGGGCAGACCGGCACGCCGAACTTCGCCGCAAGCAGCAGCACTGCCACGACCTCGTTGACCCCGGCGAGGCGGCAGGCGTCCACCTGACAGGCGGCAACCGCGCCGGCCTGCAGGAGCTGTTTGAACATCACGCGGTTGTGCACGTGCTCGCCGGTCACGACCCGGATCGGCGCGATCGAGCGCGCGATGGCGGCGTGGCCGAGGACGTCGTCGGGGCTGGTCGGCTCCTCGATCCACCACGGCTCGAACGGAGCCAGCTCCCCCATCCAGGCGACCGCCTCGGGCACGCTCCACACCTGGTTGGCGTCGAGCATCAGCCCGCGGTCCGGGCCGAGGGCCTCGCGGGCGATGCGCAGGCGCCGCAGGTCGTCCTCGATGCTGGCGCCGACCTTCACCTTGACGTGGGTGAAGCCGGCGGCGACCGACTCGTGGCAGCGGCGCCGGAGCTTGTCGTCATCGTAGCCGAGCCACCCGGGCGAGGTGTCGTAGGCGGGATAGCCGCCGGCGGCCAGCTCGCCCTCCCGCTCCCGTCTGGTGGCCGCCTTGACACGCAGCAACGCAAGCGCCTCGTCGGGGGTGAGCGCGTCGGTCAGGTAACGGAAGTCGACCAGCGCGACGATCTCCTCTGGGTCCAGGTCGACGAGCAGCTTCCACAGCGGCTTGCCGCGCGCCTTGGCGTACAGATCCCAGACGGCGTTGACGACCGCCGCGGTGGCCAGGTGGATGACGCCCTTCTCCGGGCCGAGCCAGCGTAACTGGCTGTCGCCGACCAGCCGGCGCCACATGCCGCCCATGTCGGCGAACAGATCTTCGGCCTTCTCGCCGACGACCACGGGCGTCAGCGCGCGGATCGCCTGCACGCAGATCTGGGTGCCCCGGCCGATGGTGAAGCAGAACCCGTGCCCCTCCAGGTCCGGATCGCTGGTGCGGAGGATCACGTAGGCGGCCGAGTAGTCGGGCGCCAGGTTCATCGCGTCGGAGCCGTCGAGCCGCAGCGAGGTCGGGAAGCGCACGTCGACGGTGTCGAAGCCGGTGATGACGACTTCGGGCGTGGCGGCCCCCTCAGCGCGCATCACTCAGCCCTTGACCGCCCCGACGAGCAGGCCGCGCGAGATGACCCGCTCGAGCCCGATCGCCAGCGCGATGACCGGAAGGATCATGATCTGGATCAGCACCGACATGTACCACCACTGCGGACCTCGGGTCGCGTTCTGGGCGGCCACGGTGAGGGGCATCGCGTCGACGAACGCGGCCTCCTCGAGCTCCCACGGAAGCCGGTTGAAGTAATCCCTCATCAGCCACACGACGATCGGCAGGTTGGTTGCCGCGTAGGTGATGATCAGCGCGGTCCGGGTGTCGAGCAGGCCGAGGTGCTGGAACAGGACGTAGATCGGGATGACCACCGCGACCGGCGGCAGGATCCGCTGCGAGATCATCCAGAAGGCGATGTCGCGGTTCGACATGGTCCGCTTGAAGCGGTGGCCGACCGCGCCCGCGAGCACGGCGAGGCACGCGGCGGCCACGACGATGGCCAGCAGCGGCGGCACGCCGAGGCCGATTGCGACGGCGGCGAGAACCAGCCAGCCGGCGAACAGCGCGATCACCCCGATACGCGGCCGGTACCGGAAGCGGATGAGGGCGTAGGCGGCGGTCGACCCGAACAGCATCGCGAGCGCCGAGCTGCCCACGGCGACGATGATCGAGTTCAGGTACGGCCGCAGGGTGTCGTCCCTGAGGTCCACGAAGATGTAGTGCCAGGCATCCAGGGACGGGTGGAAGTCGACGAAGGGGAGATAGACAGGCCCCTTGTTCACCTGGATCGGCAGCTTGAACGAGGTGATCGCGAGCCAGTACAGCGGGAACAGCACCACGAGCGCCCAGGACCCGAGGATCAGGTACGCGACCAGCTTGCCACGCGGTGACAGGTCCCTGACCGAGCGGCGCCGGAACGGGTGCCGAACCGTCCGTCTCCGCAGCCGTGGCGCTGCTTGCCTGCTCATCGGCTCATTCCTCCGCGAACCGCCGTCGCAGGAGGCTGACGTAGGCCACTGCGACGAGGGTCACGATGAACAACAGGGAGTAGGCGACCGCCGCTGACTGGCCGAGGTCGAGCGTCCGCCAGCGGACATAGGCATGGAGGCTCAGCGACTCGGTCGCCGTTCCAGGGCCGCCGTTGGTCAGCACGTTGGGGAGATCGATGATCTTGAAAGCCTCGATGAGCCGGATGAGGATGACGGTCGTGCACACCGGCAGGATGGCCGGCAGGGTGACGTGGCGGAAGGCCTGCCAGCGGTTGGCGCCGTCCACCATCGCCGCCTCGACGGTCTCGGGATCCTGGCTCTCCAGCGCGGCCAGCAGGACGATGAACATGAACGGGGTCCACTGCCAGATGTCGCCGACCATCACGGCGACCCTGGCGCCCCATGGGCTGTTCACCCAGGAGAAGTTGGTGAGCCCGAAGGCCGCCCAGAGCGGCTCCAAGGGCCCTTTGCCGGTGTCGGTCACCATACGGAACATGTAGGCGACGCCCACGGGCGTGATCATCATCGGCAGCAGGAACACGACCCGGAAGAAGCGCTGCCCTGGAAGTCCCTGGGTCAGCAGGTGCGCGAGGCCGAGCCCGAGCAGGAACTGCGCCGCGATGCCCACGGCGACGTAGACCAGCGTCACGACGACGGTGCCCGGGCGCCCGCCCTGGGCCAGGAGCGTATGGGTCACCAGCCACAGGCCCCCCGCCCCGAGGAGTGCGACCACGAGACGAAAGGCCATCCCCGCGACTGGGACGCCGCCCCGCCAGGCTTTGAGGAGCCCCCAGCAGAGCGCCGCGAGCCCGGCCACGAGGACCAGCCATCCCAGCGGTGTCAGGGGACGCGCCAACCCGAGGAAGTGTGTCCGCTCGCCCCCGAACAGCAGCTCGCGGAAGTTCGCGAGCCCGATGAAATGGAACGCGAATCCACCCCGCACCAGCTCCAGGCGGGACAGGCTGATGTACAGGGAGGCGAACAGCGGGAAGACCGACACGAACAGGATCACGAGCAGCGCCGGCCAGATGAACGCGGTCCGGATCGCGAAGGTCGGGCCGAGCGCAGCCCGCGGTCCGGTCGTTCGCGCCTCGAGGCCGCCCCGCGCGGTGGCGGGGCGGCCTCGAGTCAGCCTTCCAGCATCCATTGACGGCTATCGCTGGATGTTCAAGCTCGCGGTATACGCCTGCTTCTGCTTGTCGCGTCCCTGATCGTTGGTGAGCTTCTCCCAGCCCGCCTCGATCTGCTTCATGGTCTGGTCGACGTTGAGCTCTCCCGCCAGGAACTGCGCGAGCGCGGTGTCGAGCACGACGCCCTCGTACTGGGCGGACTTGGGGACCCGCAGGTCAAGGATCATGTTCGGGCTCTGGAGGCTGTCGCGGATGGCGCCGAGGTAGTTCTTCGCGGCGTCCTCGCTCATCCCGGCCTTCACCCACAGGTCGATGTTGTCGAACTGGGAGACCCGGTACGGGTTGAAACCGGTCTTGCCGAGCGTCACGTCGACGTTCGATTCCCCCGGCGCGCTCATGTAGGCCAGGAAATCGTAGGCGGCATCCTTGACGTCCTTCTTCGCCGCCGCGTTGATGGCGCCCGACCAGCCGCCGAACGCGGCGAAGGGGGCATGGTTGACGCCGTCGACCGCACGTGGGCACGTCGTGGTGCTGCAGTCGGCGAGCTGGCCGGTCGCCCGGTCGAGAACCCGCCGTGATCCGGGGAGGATCACCGACCCGACCTTGTCCTGCACGGTCGAGGTCTTCGGGTCGATGGCAAGGGTCCCGATGTCGCCCCAGTCCATCGAAAGGGCGCAGCGGCCCGAGGTGAACAGCCCGCGCGTGTCGCCGACGTCGAGGTTCAGCTCGCCCGGAGGCGCGTACTGCGTGGTCTTCTTGTAGATGTCGAGCGCGGCCGCGAACGCCTGGTTGTTCACCAGCGGCTTCATGGTCTCGACGTCGAAGAACGAGCCCTGGCTGGTGCCCTGCGTCTGCAGGAAGGAACCGGCGATCGCCCAGAACATCCAGTAGGACTGGGCGGACCGCTTCTTTGCGATACACGAGCCGTAGTCGGGCTTGCCGTCGCCGTTCAGGTCCTTTCCGCTGTACCTCTGGGCGATCGACAGGTAGTCGTCCCAGGTGACCGGCGGCTGCAGCCCGTCCTTCTTCAGCAGGTCGCTGCGGTAGTAGACCATCTGGAAGTCGCCGTCGACCGGGATGGTGTAGGTGTGGCCCTGGTAGGAGGCGCTGAAGTCGCGGAAGAAGGGGGCGATGTCGTTCCACTTCAGGGCCTGGTCACCCTGCACGCGATCGCCGATGTCCTCCAGGTAGCCGGGTGGGACGAAGTCCCCCATCCACTGCGGATCGAAGATGAAGGCGTCGTAGCTGTTGGTCCTGGTTGCCATGTCGGTGAGGATCTTGTCGTACAGATCGCTGAAGGGGACGGTCACCACCTTGATCTTCGCGCCGGTGAGCCGCTGGAAGTCGGGCGCGCGCCGCTGGAGCGGCTCGGCGATCTGCGGCCCGGTGAACGTCAGGACGGTGACCGAGACGCCTTCGTGGGCCTTCGCGCCAGCCTTCTCCGTGGACTGCGACTTGCCGCTACTGCAAGCGGCGACCAACAGCGCCAGCACGGCGATGCATGCGGCCGACCAGCGGAATCGACGGTTGGTCATGCTGTCCTCCTCTCACGCTTCACGCTCGCTCCGCCTCTGGCGTCTCCTGCCCATCTCGCCGTGAGATCGCGGAACGGCGGCAGGGGGACGCGCACCGGGCGCAACCCCGCCCCAAGCCGCATCGTCGCTCCCTCCTGACGCTGGGCCGCCCTCGGCCGCCAGGCTCCGTCCTCCGGAGAGCCCTACCGTAGGTCAACAGACATCCAATGTCTAGCTTCCAGCTTTTGGTATAAATGTTCTGAAGAACCAGCCTGGATGCGAGGAACGTCGGATGATCAGTTCCGTGGTCAGGACGGAGACATCCGATGTCTGCAGCATAGCTGCTTCCGGGCGCAAGCTCTACAGCACCGTCAGACGATCGCTCTAGCTGTTGGCTGGTTGGCGTCGGCCGTTCGCGTCGTCGGGCTCTGGGTTGCCGTTGAGGGAGGCGCTGAGCAGGGCGGTCCGGTGGTCGTAGGCGGCCCGGGCGGCGTCGATGTCGGGCAGGTGCTCGTCGGCCCACTGCAGCAGGCTGCAGACGGTGGCGAGCAGGGTATGGCCCATCGGCGTCAGAGCATAGTCGACCCTGGGCGGCACGGTCGGGTGCACCGTGCGGGCGATGAGCCCGTCGCGTTCCAGCCCGCGCAGGGTGACGGTGAGCATCCGCTGGCTGATGCCGTCGATCATGCGGCGCAGGTCGCTGAACCGTCTGGTACCGCCGCCGAGAAGGTGGATGACGTACAGCGACCACTTGTCGCCGATGCGGCCGAGCACCTCGCGGGCCCGGCAGCCGCTCAGCGGTCCCAGGCTACCGGCCGGGTCGGGTGGGTTCATGGTTCTCCCCGCGTAACCAAGGCATCTTGAAGTGCCGCCTTCCTGTCTCCCTCATGGTCGGCCATCATTAGGCCGGTTACAAGAGAGAACCAGGGATACAAACGGAACCAGCACACGAGGGAGAACCAGCATGTCGACCACTGCCGTCGAGATCCCCGGCTACATCGCCGGCACCTGGACGATCGATCCCGTCCACTCCGACGTGGCCTTCACCGTCCGCCACATGATGGTGAGCAAGGTCCGCGGCCACTTCACCCGCTTCGAGGGCGAGCTGGTCCTCGCCCTCGACCCGGCCGCCTCCACGGTGACCGCCACGATCGACCTTGCCTCCATCGACACCAACAACTCCCAGCGCGACGACGACCTGCGCTCGGCGAACTTCCTCGAGATCCAGGCCCATCCCACCATGACCTACCGCTCGACCGGCATCCGCCACAGCGAGGACGGCTTCGACGTCGACGGGGAGCTGACGCTGCACGGAGTGACCCGGCAGGTGCCCCTCGCGTTGGACGTCAACGGGTTCACCCGCGACCCCTTCGGCGGCACCCGCGCCGGGTTCTCGGCCACGACCGAGATCAACCGCCAGGACTTCGGCATCACCACCAACATGCCCATGGACGGCGGTGGCGTGGTCGTCGGCGACAGGATCCAGATCTTCATCGAGATCGAAGCGGTCCTCAGCCCACCCCAGCGGCCAGACGGCGCCTAGCACCAGCTCTCCACGCCCCAGTGCAGCTCTGCCGCGCAGATCGCTCCACGAACCCCCCAAACCGGGCGCCCGAGCGACAAGTGGCGCGGCAAAGCTGCACCCACGCGGCAAAGCAGCCCCCGGAACCCACACCACGCACCACTGTGGTGGTGGCCGCCACCGTTCTGCCAGAATCTGCCGACATGGGCGGCGGCGGAGCGCCGAGCGGGGCCGGGTGCGGGGAGGGTGGCGATGGCCAAGAAGAAGGACCGCGACGGGCGCGAGCGCCGCGACGGCGCCGGGGTGGTCGAGCGGGCCGAGGCCGCGGGGCTCGACCTGATCCGCTTCCTGTACGTCGACCACGGTGGGGTCGTCCGTGGCAAGGCGACCTCCCGTTCGCGCCTGGCCGAGCGGCTCGGGACGGGCATCGGCCTGACGCTCGCGATGCAGGCCATGACCATGCTCGACGAGCTGCAGCCGGTCGAGGGGATGGGGCCGGTCGGCGAGATCCGCCTGGTGCCGGATCCGGGGTCGTTCGTGGCCCTGCCGTACGCGCCCAGCGCCGGCGCCATGGTCGCGGACATGGTCAAGCTCGACGGCCAGCCCTGGGAGGCGTGCCCGCGCAGCTTCCTCAAGCAGGCCGTCGCCGAGCTGGCCAGGGATGGCTTCGCCCTGGTGGCCGCGTTCGAGCCGGAGTTCACCCTTGGCCGGCGGGAAGCGGCGCCGAGGCGGGAGCCGGCCGCCGCGGCGGAGCCCGCGGAACCCGCGGTGCGGCAGGACCCCGCCACCGAGAGCGAGGGAGCCGCTCTCGACCGGCTGGTGCCGATCGACAAGAGCCTGTGCTTCTCGAGCACCGGGTTCGGCCTCGCCCACGACTACGCGATCGAGCTGGTCCGGGCGCTCGAGGCCCAGGGCCTGGTGGTCGAGCAGTACCACCCCGAGCTGGGTCACGGCCAGCAGGAGCTGTCGATCCGGCACGCGCCGGCCCTGCGGGCGGCCGACAACCAGGTCTGGTACCGGGAGACGGTACGGGGCGTGGCCTGGCGCCAAGGCCTGTGGGCGAGCCTGGCGCCCAAGCCCATCCCGGACCAGGCGGGCAACGGCGCGCACCTGCATGCCTCCCTGTGGGACCTCGACGACAGCGGCGCGCCGGGAGCGCGCAATGCCTTCTACGGCTCGGGCGACCGCCATGGCCTGTCCGACCTCGCCTACCACTTCATCGGCGGGCTGCTCGCGCACCTGCCGGCCCTGGTCGCGCTGACCAGCGGCAGCGTGAACAGCTACCGGCGCCTGGTGCCGCAGTCGTGGAGCAGCGCCTTCACCTGCTACGGCATGGACAACCGCGAGGCGGCCGTGCGCATCGCCTCGCCCATGTGGGGTCTTGACGAGCCCTCGACCAACCTGGAGCTCAAGCCCTGCGACTCGACCGCCAATCCCTACCTGGCGCTGGGCGCCTACATCCACGCGGGACTCGACGGGATCCGCAACAAGCTCGACCCTGGCGCGCCGACCAACGTCGACCCGGCCAGGCTGTCCACCTCGACCAGGCGTCGGCGCGCCATCCGGCGCCTGCCGGAGTCGCTCCCGGCCGCGCTCGATGCGCTCGAGCAGGACGAGCTGCTCATGGAGGTGCTCGGGCCGCTGCGCCGCGCCGCCTACCTCGCCGTCAAGCGCGGCGAGGCGGCCGCCTTCGCCGCCCACGGCACCGCCTATGAGTGTTATCACTACTTCACGAAGTTCTGAGCACCAAGGAAGGAGACGCAATGGCCGCGGTGGAACCTGCCGCAACAGGCGAGCTGCTCTCCGAGCGCATCGCCGGCGGCATCCTGCCAAGGGTTCTCAACTCGTTCGACATGGTGGCGATCTTCGTAGCCATCGTGCTGTTCATCACCAACGCCGCCGTCATCCAGACGGCCGGCCCGAGCGCGTTCGGCTGGTGGATCCTGGGGTTCCTCGCGTTCCTGATCCCGAGCGCGATCGTCACCGGGCAGCTTGGCATGATGTTCCCCGGCGAGGGCTCCATCTATCTGTGGACCCACAAGGCGTTCGGCGCGTTCTGGGGCTTCTTCGCCGGCTTCTGCGCCTGGTGGCCGGGCGTGCTGGTGATGGTCGCGACCGGCACGATCACACTCGCCTACCTCGGCTACGTCTTCCCCGGCACGATCGGTTCCTGGAGCGTCCAGGTCCAGGGCCTGCTGATCATCGGCTTCGTCCTGCTCTCGGCGGTGCTCGCGGTCCTGCGCTTCCGCGTGACCCAGAACATCGTCAACGTCGTCTTCGTGCTCTACGGCGTGGCGATCGCGCTCATGCTCATCGCCGGTATCGTGCACCTGGCGGGCGGCAACCACGCCGAGGTCGATCCCGCCCAGTTCTCGGCGTGGGCGCCGTCGAAGCCGACCGGGCTCAACTTCACCAACTGGACGTTCTTCGGGCTGGTCATCCTCGCCCTGCTCGGGGTCGAGGTGCCACTCAACATGGGTGTGGAGATCAAGGACACCCGCTCCATCACCCGCTACCTGTTCTGGGGCTCGCTCGCGGTGATGGCCGCCTACCTGGTCGCCACCTGGGCGGTCATGGTGACCGTGCCGGCGGCGAACGGCCAGTCTGCCCAGGTCACCGCGGTCGCTGAGGCGGTCAAGGTCTCGCTCGGCAGCTTCTGGGGCGACCTGGTGGCGCTCATCCTCGCCAGCTTCTTCCTGTTCATCACCGTGGTCTACAACTACTCGTTCGCGCGCCTGATCTTCGTGTCGGGCCTGGACCGGCGCCTGCCCAAGGTGATGAGCCACGTCAACGCCAACAAGGTGCCCGACGTGGCCGTGATGATCCAGACGGTGGTGGCTGCGTTGTTCGCCCTGCTCGCCTTCGTGATCCTGCCGACCGCCTCGGGCGGGGCCAAGCCGGTCGACGTGCAGACCAAGATCTACGACGTGCTCCAGGCCGCCGTCACGGTCATCTGGTGCGTCTCCATGGTGGTGCTCTTCGTGGACGTGCTGATCATCCTGCGGCGCTACGCCGACCAGTTCGAGCGGCGGCGGCTGGCGAACCCCGCCGTGTTCTGGGTCTGCTCGGTGATCGGCGCGCTGGCCGCCCTGATCGGCATCATCGCGACGCTGAGCGGCTCGTGGACGCCGCTGATCTCCAACGACACCGGCACCATCTCGGTGCTCGGCGCCGAGATCTCCTACGGCAGCTGGTTCTGGTGGGTCGGCGGCATCGCGCTCGTCTCGATGGTGGTCGGCGCCCTGCTCTACCTGCTGGGCCGGCGCACCGAGGCGCCCGCTGCCCGGCATGACCCGCTCCCGGCAGCCGGCCCGGGCGGCTGACGCCAGCCGGCCACTCGATGGACGACGAGCGACGGGGCACGGTGGCGGGCGGGCCGCCCGCCACCGTGCCGTTCGTCGACCACCACTGCCACAGCCTGCTGCGGAGCTGGCCCGAGGCATCGGCCTCCGAGTGGCCTGCATGGCGCCGATGCTTCACCGAGTCCACCGATCGTCGAGTGCTCGCGCGCGACGTGCCGGACCTGCTCGGCTACCGCCGCTTCCTGACCGCCCTGGCTCCGCTGGTGGGTGCCGAGGGGAGCGGCGAGCTGGCGGTGGTCGAGGCACGCGACCGGCTGGCCGGGGCGGAGCCCGAGGCGTACCTGCGGATGCTGCTGGGCAACTGCGCCATGGCCGCCCTCCTGGTCGACACCGGCTACGGCGGGCCCGGCACGCTGGCGCTGGACGAGCTCGAGCGCGCCACCGGCCGGCCGGTGCGCGAGGTGGTGCGGCTCGAGTCCGTGGTCGAGGCGCTGCTCGGCGCGGGCGGTCGGGCGACCCGCTCGCTGGACGCCCTGGCCGAGGCGTTCGAGACGCGGGTCGGCGAGGCGATCGAGGGTGGCGCGGTGGCGCTCAAGTCGGTGCTGGCCTACCGCGCCGGCCTGCGCCTGCCCTCCAGCGGCCCGGCCGAGCTGCGGCGCGCGTTCACCGAGCTGGACCTGGCAGCGCAGGCACGCCGTTTCGACGATCCGGTGCTCGAGCCGTTCCTGGTCCGCCGCGCCGCGGAGCTCGCCGCCGCGCGCGACGTGCCGCTGCAGTTCCACACCGGCTTCGGAGATGCCGACATCGACCTGCCCCGCGCCGACCCGGCGCTGCTGCGGCCGCTGCTCACCGACCCGCGCACCGAGGCGTGCCCGGTGGTCCTGCTGCACTGCTACCCGTTCGCCGCCGGAGCCGCCTACCTGGCCGGGCTCTACCCCCAGGTCCACCTGGACCTGTCGCTGGCGATCCCGCTGGCCGAGCCGATCGCCGAGCGACTGGTGCGTGAGGCGCTGGGCCTGTGCCCCGCCAGCAAGCTGCTGGCCGCCTCAGACGGCCACTCCTTCCCGGAGATGCACTGGTGGGGCGCGATCGTCTGGCGCCGCGCGCTGGGGCGCGTGCTCGCCGCCGAGGTGCGCTCGGGCGGCCTCGACGAGGCGGCCGCGCTGGGCCTGGCCGAACGGCTGCTCGGCGGCAACGCCCGCCGGCTGTATCACCTGGGAGCCTGAAGCGACTCGGGCGGCACGAGCCGGTACAGCAGCCAGCCCTTGCCGGGGTCCTTGACCAGTGAGCACCAGTACACCTGGCGGTTGCCGTCGACCCTCCTGATCAGCTCGCCGGAGTCGGTCTCCAGGCGGCTGTCGGAGCGGCCCAGCAAGGCAACGACCGTCCAGCGCCGGTCCGACTCGGCGTTGACCTTCAGGATCGACACCGGCAGGTGCAGGCCGACCCAACGCTCCTGCTTGCGGCGCAACGTCTGGATCTCGGAGCGGTCCTTGCGCAGCTGCGGCGAGTCGGGCGTGTAGATGCCGCGGAGGATGCTCACGTCGAGCCTGATCAGGGCCTGCTGCCGCAGCCCCATGATCTGCTGGAAGCGCGCGGTCACCTCGACCCGCTCGGCGGACTGGACGGTGTTGACAGTGGTCTCCGGCGGCGTCGGCGTCCTGGTCGCCAGCACCCCTACGGCACCGCTGGAGAACAGCACGACCAGGACCAGGCCGACGAAGAACAGGCCGACCAGGCCGCCGCTGTCGCGGCGGCGCATGGCACGACTGTCACGATGGGTTCGGATCAGGCCGGCAACACCCCGCTACGGCGCGCCTGTGACCGCTGCTCGGCGGCCAGGCGTCCGAGGTCGACGTCGTCATGGGCAACGAAGCGCATGGCCTCGGCCAGGCCGCGATGTCCGGCCTGCTCGGCGACCAGGCGGTGCATCTGCTGCGCCACCGTCCGGTAGGTCGGGTGCCCCTGCGGCGTGGAGCGCAGCTCAACCAGGTGCATCAGCTCGCGGGCGTTCATCGTGATCGCGAAGCGTACGCGATGCGCCATGCTCACCGCGTACGGCGCCTGTGCCGGATGATGCGGCTCGAGCGCGCGGTACAGCGCGGCCAGGTCGCGCATGCGGGCGCCGTAGCGCTCTCCCAGACCCGCCGCGGCCACGTCGGCCGGCAGGTCGTAGCCGAGGTCGGGGGTGAGCCGCTGCCACACGATGGTGCACATGCGGTGGCGCTGGAGGTCGCGGAAGGCGCCATAGTCGCAGACCACGTCGAAGGTGTAGACGGCGCGCTCGAAGGCGCGCCCGGGGCGGTGGCGGCGGTTGCCGCGCTCGCCGACGTAGGCGGCCAGCAGGCGGGCCCGGTCCTCGGCGCCGAGCCTCGCCACCTTGGCGGCCACCTCCGCCTCGCCGCTGCGCAGCACCGGGTAGGCGATGGCGGTGAGCACCTTGTCCTCCGCGGCCGGGTCGGACTCCACCAGCCGCACCGACGGCCCCTCCTCGGCGGGCACCGGGTCGCCGAGCAGCGCGTCGACCACCTTGACGGTCTCCTCGGCGGTCTCGGCGAGGTAGCGCGACCACGCCACCCCGCGGTCCTCGCGGTCCACCCTGGTGAGGAAGTTCGGGATCACCTGCCGTAACTCGGCCAGCAGCAGGTCCGCGTAGCCGCGCGCCTCGGGCAGCGGGTTCGCGCGCAGCCGCAGCAGCAGCGCCTCGTACGCCTGGCCAGAGGCGAAGATACCGACGTTGGAGGTGGTCGCGGCCGGCAGCAGCCCGCGCAGGGCGTCGAGCGCCCGCGCCTTGACCGCCCGCCGCCAGGCCGCGTCGCCGGCGCCCGGGTCCCGGGGCAGGACCGTCCCGAGGTGGTCGGTCAGGGCCGGCGCCAGCTCGGCATAGGTGGCGAAGACGTCGTCGAGCACGCGCCGGTACTCCGGGCCGGCATCGGGGTCGGCCTCCACGTCCGGGTCGAGATGGTAGCGCCAGCGCCCGCCCGGCCGGTCGGTGTAGGACACGTAGCGCGTCGACTGCTCCATGTAGGCCGCCAGCCGTCCCCACTCCAGTGCCTTGGTGAGCAGGTTCGAGGCTTGCTCGCAGGCGACGTGGGCGCCGGCGAGCTGGGCCACCGAGTCGTCGCCGTAGTCGTCCAGCACCCGCTGGTACAGCGCGCCCGCCCGTGCCTCGCCGACCGACGGGGTGCGCGGCGCGGCCTCGCCGGCCACCTGGTCGTGGAACTCGTCCAGGAACAGCCGGCGCAGGCTCTTGCCGCTGCGCGAGTAGCGGGCGAACAGCGCGCCCTTCACCACCTCCGGCAGGTTCCGCAGAGCGAACACCGGCCCGTCGGTGTTGCTGAAGTACGGCGCCAGTCGCCGGCGCTCCTCGTCGTCGAACGCCTCGACCCGGTACGGCGGCTGCCTGCTCATCGCCATCACAGGTCGAGGACCGGCTCGAGGCCCACGGTGAGGCCGGGACGGTTGGGGACCGCGCGCAGCGACAGCAGCACGGTGGGCATGAAGCTCGAGCGGTCCAGGGAGTCGTGACGAAGGGTGAGGACCTCGCCCTGGCCGCCGAAGATGATCTCCTGGTGCGCCACCAGGCCGGGCAGGCGCACCGAGTGGACGTGGACGCCCTCGACCTCCCCGCCGCGCGCGCCGGTCACCAGCTCGCGGCTGGGTGCGGCAGGCGGGCCCGGCGGGGCGGCCAGCGCGGCACTCCAGCTCTCCCTGGCGGCCGCGATCGCCTGGGCGGCACGCATCGCGGTTCCAGACGGGGCATCGGCCTTTCCGGCGTGGTGCAGCTCGATCACCTCGACAGCCTGGTAGTAGCGGGCGGCGATGGCGGCGAAGCGCTGCACGAGCACCGCGCCGAGCGCGAAGTTGGGCGCCCACACGACGTTGCCGTTGCGCTCACCCTCAGCCAGGCCGCGCAGCTCCTCCATGCCGGAGGCGGGCAGGCCGGTGGTGCCGGAAACCAGGTGAACGCCCGCGGGCAGCAGCAGCCGCGCCGCCGCCAGGGTCGCATCCGGCAGCGAGAAGTCGACGACCGCCTCGACTTTGGCGTCGACCAGATCCCGCGGTGCGCCCAGCACCCGCATGCGGGCAGGCGCCTCGGGCACCAGCTCGCGCAGCTCACGCCCGGCGCTCCCATGTCCGGCGACCGCGGCGACGAGCTCCAGGTCGTCCGTCCCGAGGATGGCACGGCAGGCGGCCTGGCCCATCCGCCCGGTCGCGCCCAGCACACCGACCCGCATGCGCCTTCGCCTCCTGACCGTTCAAGTACCCAGACGGCGAGTCAGGATACCGTGATCCGCTTCCTGTCAGATCGCGTGTGTGCCCGTTATATCCGAATCGGCCGCACCCAGGTGCGAGATTCATCGTTTCGGTATGCACGGGCGCTACCCTTGCGTCATGCTCGCGCCGGTTGATAACGAAGCGGTGGTTCTTGCCGTCCTGGCCGACCGCTACGGCCTCCCGATGGACAGGCTGGTTCCGGGGGAGATCGCCATCGCGGAGGTGCAGCACCCGAGCCTGCCAGTGCGGGCGTTCACCCGCCAGGGCGGGGCGGTGCTCGCCGTCGCGCCAGAGCACGCCGCGCTGCTGCGACGCCTGCTCGACGGCGCGGTCAACGTGCTGCCCCCGCTCGAGCGCGCCGCCGCGGAGCTGCACGGTCACCTCTTCTCCGGCGTCGCGCGCACCGGCGTCGCGATCCCGCCACCGACGGTCACGGTGACCGTGCTCGACGCCACCGACCCGCGCCTGCCCGACTGGGTCATCGGGCACTTCACCGGTGAGGCGTGGGTAGTTCTGGACGGGGACGGCAAGGTGCTGTCGAGCGCCGTCCTCAAGCGCTACGACGACCGCTTGCGGGAGATCTCGGTCGGGACCTCCGAGCGCGCCCGCAGGCGCGGGCTGGCCCGCTCCGTGGTGGCGGCCGCAGCCCGTCACGTCCTCTCCGAGGGCCGCGCGGTGCTCTACAACCACGCCCCGGACAACTTCGCTTCCGCCAAGGTCGCCGAATCGGTCGGCCTGCACGAGTTCGGCCGCTACCATGCCATCGTGCCTGATCGTCGCATTGGAATCGAGTACGGCGAGGACGACTCAACCCCAGGCGCTACGTAACGATTGGGCTCTTTGCTGTCGCCCGATTTGCCGCACCCTGCGATGGGGCTTCATTATGCTGACCCGTCCACGACCGGAACAGCTGAGGGGGCTTACCCGTGGTAAATAAACTGCTGGCCTACCTACCGCGGGGGAATACGCTCGACGCCAAGGTCTGGCGCAGGCGCCACCTGCTCCTGCAGTGGATACTGCTGCTGCACGTGCCTGGTCTGTTCCTGTTCGGTCTGGGCGTGGGCCGGGGGCTGACTTTCACGTTCTGGGCGGTGGCCCCGCTGGGGCTCTGCATCGCGGGCGGCATGCTCACGCAGCACCGCCGCTTCGCGTCGCTGTCCATCACGGCGGGGCTGGTCTACTGCTCGGCTGCGCTGGTGGGGCTGTCCAGAGGATCGATCGAAGCTCACTTCCACTTCTTCGTCATGATCGGCTTCATCGCCCTCTACCAGGACTGGGTACCATTCCTGTGGAATATCGTGTTCACGGTCGTCAGTCATGGCGTCGGCTCGATCTGGCAAAGCAATCTGATCTTCAACCATCCGGCCGGACAGACGAACCCGTGGGTGTGGTCCGGTATCCACGGGCTCGCCGTTCTCGCGGCCTGCGTCGGCGTCGTCCTCTTCTGGAGAACCACCGAAGACGAGCAGCAGAAGACGCTGACGCTCAGGACCAGGCTGGCTGACGCGGAGATCAGCCGCCGCAAGTTCACCTCCGACCTCCTGGTCAACCTCGCCCGGCGCAACCAGAGCCTGCTCTACCGGCAGCTCGGCGTGATCAACCAGCTGGAGGAACAGGAGAAGGACCCGGACGCGCTCGCGGACCTGTTCCGTCTCGACCACCTCGCGACCCGGATCCGACGCAACGCCGAGAGCCTGCTGGTGCTCTCAGGCGAGGACGCGCCGCGTATCTGGAGCAACCCGGTGCTCCTGGTCGACGTCGTGCGCGCCGCGATCGCCGAGACCGAGGACCTGGACCGGGTCGTATTCGACATCGAGGAGCGCCTGGCCGTGTCCGGCAAGGCCGTGGCCGACCTCACCCACCTGCTGGCCGAGCTGGTCGAGAACGCGGTGCACTTCTCCCCACCCCAGGCGAGGGTCATCATCCGGACCCGGCCATACCTCCAGCTGCCCGGGGGGCAGGTGCTCGCGATCGAGGACTGGGGGGTGGGCCTACGGCCCGAGGACCTGGAAAACGCCAACGAGCTGCTCGCCGACCCGCCCGAGGTCGACCTGTCGGTGTCGCGGCGGCTCGGGCTGCACGTGGTCGCCCGGCTCGCCAGACGCCACGGCATCGGCGTCTCGCTCACCCCGACCCCGGGCTGTGGCGTCACCGCGGTGGTCGTCATGCCGCCGGAGCTGTTCTCCGATGAGGCCGCGACGCCAGTCGGCCAGCCCGACGATCAGCCTCAGCCGGTGCCTGCCATGGCGGCGGCGCGGCCCGCGAAGGCGGTCCTTGCCGGGTCGGTGGCTCCCAGTGCGATGCTGGCGCAGCCGCCCGTGAACAGCTCCGCCTGGAACAGCTTCCCAACCAACGGCCCCGAGGCCAACAACTCGCAGACCAACGGCTCCAGCTTCTCGAGCGGCTTCGGGGACGGCGCCGACACCCCGACCTGGCCCGGCTGGTTCCCGGCCGCCGACAGCTCTGGGCAGAACCCGGAGACGCCGGCGCCGGCCAGCTCCCCGGCTCGGCCGCTTCCGGTGGCGCCGCCGATGCCCGCAGCTCCCCCGGTGCCGCCGGCACCGCCTGCCGCCCAGGCGCCACCGGCCGGGCCGGCAAGCAGCCCGGCGCCGGATGCCGCCGGTGGGTTCGGGTCGCGGCTCAGCCGGCGCGTGCCGCAGGCTCACCTCGCCCCTGAGCTCCGCCGCGACGACGCGGCCACCGGCGACAACGTCACCGCCCCGGGTCCGCCGGCTCCGGACGCCGCCCAGACACGGACCGCGCTGTCCCGCTACCAAGCCAGCCGGCGAGCCGCGCGGGCGATCGTCGAGGGGACCGCCACCGATGACGACGACCCGTCTGCCTCCGGTGGTGACTGGGCGTGACCGCCCTCGGCGCGGTCGACAGGCGGCAGCTGGACTGGCTCCTGATCGACTTCGCGAAGGGCACGCCCGGGGTGATGCACGCCCTGGTCGTCACCGGCGACGGCCTGCCGCTCGCCGCATCGGAGCGCGTCGACGCCAGGCTCGCCGACCACCTCGCCGCGGTCACCTCCGGGCTGGTCAGCCTCGCGCAGGGTGTGGCCCGGTCGCTCGCGGCCGAGCCGATGCGGCAGACGGTGGTCGAGATGGCCGGAGGCTACCTGTTCGTGACGCCGGTCAGCAGGGCCTCCTCGCTCGCCGTCTTCGCCGACCTGCAGTGCGACATGGGCATGGTGGGCTACGAGATGACGCTGCTCGCGGCGCGGGTGGGGCACGTGCTCACGCCGGCGCTCCGGGTCGGGCCGGACGGGAGAGTGCAGTGACCTCGGGCGGCAGCTACGGCGGGTCCCGCGACGACCGGGTCGTACCGGTGTACGCGTTCACGCAGGGACGCACCCGCACCGCCGGACGGGAGCGGGAGCTTCCGATCGAGGCACTGGCCACCTCGACTGAGGTCGCCGGCCAGCACGGCATGACCTTGCAGATGGAATGGCGGGCCATCGTCCAGATGTGCGCTCGACCGATGTCAGTGGCGGAGATCGGTGCGATGCTGCGGGTGCCGATCGGGGTGGCACGGGTGCTGGTCGGCGATCTGGCCAACGCCGGCTATCTGGTGGTGCACCTGCCCAAGCCCGCCGAGCGCGACGGTAGGCCGAGCCAAGCCGTTCTCGGGAGGTTGCTGGATGGACTTCGCGCCCGCTGAGACCTGGTCGCAGCCGCTGGCTGCCGATCAGGAGCTCATCCCGCTCAAAGTACTGGTGGCTGGAGGATTCGGGGCCGGGAAGACCACGTTCGTCGGGTCGGTGTCGGAGATCCCGCCGCTGACGACCGAGCAGGACATGACCGCCCTGTCCGTGGGCGTCGACGAAACCTCCGCGGTTCCGGCCAAGACCACCACAACGGTGGCGATGGACTTCGGCCGCATCACGGTCGACCGCGAGCTGATCCTCTACCTGTTCGGCACGCCTGGTCAGCACCGCTTCTGGTTCATGTGGGACGAGCTGGCACGCGGCGCCGTCGGCGCGGTCGTGCTGGTGGACCTGCGCCGGATCGACGACTGCTACCCCCCGATCGACTATTTCGAGGACCGCCGGCTGCCATTCGTCGTCGCCCTCAACCGGTTCCCGGGAACCGACGGGTTCACCGACGACGCGGTGCGCGACGCCATGGCGCTGCCGCCCGGCTGCCCCCTGGTCCGGATGGACGCCCGCGACCCCCGGTCCTGCCTGACCACCCTCACCGCCCTGGTCGAGCACGCCCTCGCCCGCAGCGCCGCCTGACCCCCGCTACGCCTCGCGCGGCGGGGTCGGCTCCGACGTCCAGTCCTCCACCAGCGCCTCCGCGGTCGCGGCACCGCTCGGCACGCGCCCCTGACCCGCCTCGATCAGGGCGACCGCCTCCTCTGGCGCGGTCGCGACCTGGAACAGGAAGCCCTCGCCGCTGGTGGCGAAGCCCTGATCGATCATGGCTCGCACCATGGCCAGGAACGGGTCCCAGTAACCGGCCACGTTGACCAGCACGATCGGCCGATCATGCAGGCGGAGCTGGCGCAGCGTGAGCACCTCGAGCAGCTCCTCCAGCGTGCCGAAGCCGCCGGGCAGCGCGATGAAGCCGTCCGAGCGCGCATCCATTTCCGCTTTGCGCTCCCTCGCCGCAACCAGCGCGATCCGGCGTCGATGCCGGATCATCCGACGAGCTGTCCCCGGCCGGCAGCTACGACCGCCAGTCCGAAGCACCGCGCGCCTACGACTCCTTCTCCCCCGAGAACCAGCGCCGCCTCAACCACCAGGCCGCCGCACGCGACGGCGAGTACATCCCACCCGAGTTCGACTTCTCCGACCTCGACCTCTCAGGCCGCAAGGACGTGTACCGGCCTGGGTTCGAGAAGGCCATTCGCGCCCTGCTCGACGGGCGCATCAAGACGCTCTACGTCGCCAAGCTCGACCGGCTGACCCGCAAGGGCATGGGTCACGTTGGGCTGATCCTCGATGAGCTGGAGAGGGCGGGCGGGCGGATCGTCTTCGTCGCTGAAGGGCTCGACACCTCCAAGCAGGGCGCGCGGCAGGTGATCGCCATCCTCGCCGAGCAAGCCCGCGGAGAGTCCGATGCCATCTCCTGGCGCATCGGCGAGTGGCATGCCCACAACCGTCGCATGGGGCTCTGGAAGGCCAAGCGCCCCTTCGGTTACCTCGTGGTCGACGGGAAGCTCAAGCCGCACCCCGTCGAGGCCCCCATCGTGCGACGGGTAGTCGAGGACTTCCTCAACGGGGCCACGCTGCGCAGCATCGCTCGACGGCTGAACGACGAGGGCATCAAGCCACCGCGCGTCGCCATCTGGTACGAGGAGGGGCGGGCCAAGGGCCACCGCGTGAAGAAACCCCAGACCGACACCTGGAGCTGGAACGGCGTCCAGAAGCTGCTCACGCAGCCGGTTCTTGCTGGGCTGGTCTCCCACAAGCGCAAGCTCGTCTATGACGAGAACGGCGATCTCATCTTTGCCGGGGAGGGAATCGTCACCCTCGCCGAGCGCGCCCGCATCCTCGCCGAGATGGAGCGCCGCAGCACCATGGTACGGAACGCACGTCGGGTTGAGCGCGTCGGCCAGCGCACAGGCGGCGGGCGGCCAGCCAAGTACCTGATGACGGGCTTCGCGCGCTGTGGAGAGTGTGGGGGTGGCGCAGCAATTTGGACCCAGCGTAAGCAAGGCAAGATCTATCAGTACTTCCGCTGCTCCGCAAAGGCGCATGGACAGGACTGCCGAGGCTGCGCCCTCTTGGCCGATCGTCTGGAGGACGAGGTCGTCGGCCGGCTTCGCGCGAAGCTCACCGCCCTGGAGCTGGGCGATTCGCTGCTTGATGAGATCGCCGAACGATGGTTCGCCCAGAGGCTGCCGGACCAGGAGGCCGATCGGCGCATCCTGGAGGAGGCCAGAGACGCTGCCAAGGCTCGAATCGCCGATTTGTACGGCGCCCGATACGAGCGAGGCGAGTTCTCCAACCGTGACGAGGTCGCCACCTACGAGAACCTGATGGAACGGCTCAGGGGCCAGCGCGACGCCGCGGAGGCGGCGCTCGCGAAGCTCCCACCGCGTCCGGAGTTCGACGTGGCTACCCTGGTCGACGGCGAGCTGAGCGCAGAGGTCTGGCCAACCCTTCCGCTTGCTCGCCAGCGGTTCCTGCTCAGCCTCGCCGTCCACCAGGTGTGGATCTACAGCCCGGACGTGCCGCTGAGCAAGCGCATCATCGTCGTCTGGCATGGCCAGGAGCCACCGACCCCACGCCGAGGCGGCGGCAACGCGGGCTTAGATTTGGGGCGAGTCGAAGGCGGAGTGCTGAGAGATCCCTTCCCAAGGGTCACTGGCGCGTCAGGACGATAGACACCTCCAGGGCTGTGCGTGACTCTCACGGGCCTCCGTGGTCCAAGTCGGGCCTCGGGAGACGCTTCGATCAACGTCCGCCCCGCGTGCGGCCAAGCCGCCATGCAGCGATCACTGCGACAGCAAGCACTGACCATCGCCGCCACCGAGCTTGACGGTCGTCATGACGATGCACCCGTCGGATATCGGCGATTGCTCTACCGTACCCTTCCACGCGCTCCGACAACTCTTGTGATCGCTGTTGCAGCTCCTGCGCTCGCTGTTGAGCAATCTCAAGCTCCCTGGCTAGGCCCCGCTTTCGCACAACTGGTTGTGCCATCAATCCGAGAAGGAGACCGACTGCAACACTTGCCCACTGAGGAAGCTGCTCAACAAGAAACCTCGACAGCTCGTTGGTCACTGTAACTTCGATAGGGGCAGTCTGCGCAGCGACTGCGGGCGCGTCCAGACGCCATCCAACGCTGCCGGACGACTCTCGGAACTCTGGCGCTGGGGTGCCATCAAGCTGAACAAACGGGCGTGACATTCTCCCGAGGTGAACAAAGAGAACGGCAGGAGGAGACGAGCGATCGTCTCTAGCTGAATCACACGGTTTGCACTCAGAGTAAAACGAACCTCGTGCAAGCCGTTCTGAGACAACTCCAAGACGCTCGCGCTTGGGTGTCGATCGACTCCGAACGGCAAATGAAATCGTGGCCGCCTTGCCAGCGCTCTTGGGTGGGACTGTCATGCCCACCGCAAGGATAGCCCCACCCGGCTCGGAACTCGGTAGAAGCTGATCCGGCGGCGGCTCCCGAGGTACAGCACCAAGGAGAACGCCTGGAACTTGTACGAAGGCCGTGATTCGTTGTGGTCGTGGCGTAGGATTCGGGCCGACAGCGATATTGATGAAGCCGCCCCATTCCGCAGTCCCAGTGAGAAACACATCAACTCGGCGTAGAAGGTATGAAGTACCAGCCGGACCATCTGTACCAAAGACAAACGGTAGTTCATCTGCTTGGGGCGACCGATATGAGTCTCGCTTAGTACTGCGTTTTCGAAGTCCGTGTGGGGTTTCATGCCGCAATGGTGAGCTGCTCGCTCTCA
>WNGB01004311.1_pt1 | contig 22750 bp, 22 predicted proteins | sample 5400681 | NCBI WGS metagenome assembly WNGB01 (sample SAMN13153367, study PRJNA577476) | soil metagenome | isolation source: 115 cm soil or saprolite under grassland replicate 2 | place: USA:California | collected 2016-06-15
CCTTCAGCTCGGCGATCGCGACGTCGACCTGCGTCGCCGTGCGCACGAGCCGCTCACGCAACGCGTCGGTGTCGAGCGTCGCGAGATCGAGCGCGATGTCGATGCGCACGGTAACCAGGCGATCGAGCAGCGCGAACAGCCGCTCCGGAGGAACCCTCAACTCGGTCGTCATCGTTACTTTTTCTTGATTGTTCCAGATGCAACAGAACACGAACGCGCGGCGATACCCCCAGAATCGTTATGTACGCCAAGCCACAAACGCAACGGGGTTTTGCTGCGTCGGTCATCAGCTTACCTTGTTTTCGGACAACGCGAGATCGGAGCCGCGGCGCCAATCGCGTAACGTGTTCGGCGGGACACACAGGAGCCGCCAGATGACGACGCCGTGCAAGCCCCATGACAATCGCCTGCTCGCCGCGATCGCCGCCGCCGACCTCGAGCGGTTGCGCCCGCATCTGGAAACCGTCGAGCTCTCGAGCTCGAGCTCGGCCGTGCGATCTACGAGCCGGGCAGCGAACTGCCGTTCGTCTATTTTCCGACGACGGCAATCATCTCGATCCTGCATCTGACGCAGAGCGGCGGCTCGGCCGAAACTGCGGTGGTCGGGCGCGAAGGTGTGGTCAGCATGGCGACGTACCTTGGCGGCGGGTGGACCGTCGGTCGCGCCGTGGTCCAGATCGCCGGGACGAGCGTGCGCGTTCCGGCGTCCGTGATTCTGCAGGACTTCGAGCGAGGCCGCGACGTGCGTCGCGTGCTGTTGCGCTACACGCAGGCGCTGCTCACGCAAATGGCGCAGACCGCCGTGTGCAATCGTCATCACGAAGTCGCCCAGCAGCTGTGCCGCTGGATCCTCACGATGCTCGACCGCGTGCAGACCCCCGAAATACCGATGACGCACCAGCTGATCGCCGACATGCTCGGCGTTCGCCGCGAGGGCATCACCGAGGCGGCGCGAAAGCTGAAGCACGCAGGCGTGATCGAGTACAGCCGCGGGCGCGTGCGCGTGCTCGATCGCGCCGGCCTCGAGGCGTGCGCGTGCGAGTGCTATCGAGTGGTCCGCTCGGAGTACGACCGGCTGCTCAACGGGAGCGCGTAACGGTTCGCGCGTCAGCGCCGGCGTCGCGAATGCGGCGAGCGCGACATCGCAGAAGCGGGTGCGCCGAGCGCCCAATCCGCGCGCGACACGGCGTCGATCCACCATGCGAGCGCGTTGCCCGGACGCGTCTCGCGCCACGCGACGTGTACGCGCAGCGGCGGCGGCGGCGACTCGACGCGCTTCGCGACGAGACGGCCGAGCGCGAGGTCGTCGGCTGCGACGTGCATCGGCAGGAAGCCGCAGCCGAGTCCGAGCACGTGCGCGGAACGCTTGGTGTCGAGATCGGGCACGGTGAGCGTTTGCTGCCCCGCGACGATGCCGAAGCTGCGCGGCGGCAGCCGGCGCGAGGTGTCTGCCGCGACAACGGCGCGATACGCTGCGATCGTCGTCTCGGACAGCGGCTCCGCAGCGCCGGCGAGCGGATGCTTGGGCGCGACCACGAACTGCAAGACCGATTCCGCCAGCACGCGAATGCGATAGCCGCCCCCGGGCGGCGGATCGCCGGACGCGCCCAGAACGAGGTCGGCACGAGCTTCCGCAAGCGCGTCCCACGCGCCGCCGAACACTTCGCGTATCAGGCGCAGTCGGGTGTGCGCGGCCGACTGCGAATCGCAATACGCATAGAACGCGCCGACGAGCGGCCACACGCGATCCCACGGAATGATCGCGTCGACCGCAACGGCGAGCTCCGTCTCCCAGCCGGTCGCAACGCGCCGCACGCGCTGCTCGAGGGTTGCCGCGGCGTCGAGCAGGCGGCGGCCCGAATCGAGAAGCTCCCGGCCGGCGGGCGTCAACGTCGCGCGGTGCGAGCGCCGATCGAACAACAGCACGTCGAGGTCCTGTTCCAGCTTCTGGACCTGATAGGTGATGGCGGACGGTACGCGATGCAGCTCGGCTGCCGCAGCCGCGAAGCTGCCCCGGCGTTCGATCGCATCGAGTGCGGTCAGCGCATCGAGCGAGAGCGGCATGTTGAAAATAATTGATGGACTACACCGGAATTATTCGCTATCCACGGCGGATCCGCAAGATTAAGATGCGTTCCGTATCGGGAACAAAAGCTCGACGACCGCTTTGCAGGAGTTTCGAATGATTACGCTGAGACCCGCCGCCGAACGCGGCCATAAGAACCACGGCTGGCTCGATTCGTTCCACAGCTTTTCGTTCGCCGACTACTACGACCCCGCCCATATGGGTTTCGGCCCACTGCGGGTCATCAACGAGGACCGCGTGCGGCCGGGGATGGGATTCGGCACCCACGGGCACCGCGACATGGAAATCCTGTCGTACGTGCTGGAAGGCCGGCTCGAGCACAAGGACGATATGGGTAACGGATCGATCATCGCCCCGGGCGACGTCCAGCGGATGAGCGCCGGCCGCGGCGTGCTGCACAGCGAGTACAACCCGTCGCGCGAAGCCGGCGTGCATTTCCTGCAGATCTGGATCGAGCCGTCGGTGCGCGGCATCGCGCCCGGTTACGAGCAGAGCCACGTCGACGATGCGGCGAAGCGCGGGCGTCTTGCGCTGATCGCGGGACCGGCGGGCTCGGGTGCGGCGGTGACGATCCATCAGGATGCGCGAGTCCATGCGGCGTTGATCGACGGGGCGGAGCAGCTCTCGCACACTGTCGCGGCCGGACGTCGCGCCTACGTGCACGTCGTGCGCGGACGCGTCGAAGTCAATGGAGTGGCACTTGCGGCGGGTGACGCCGCGAAGATCGAGAACGAGGCGAAGGTCGAGCTCGCGAAAGGCGATCGCGCCGAAGTTCTCCTGTTCGATCTCAATTGAAAACGGAGGCATCAATGGCACTGGAATGGACGAGGCACGGCGAGACTTCGATCTCGACCGCGCACAGCGAATCAATGGAGTGGACGAGGGACGGCGGCGCCCTGGTCGGCCGCGTCCTGCTCGCCGCGATGTTCGTCATCTCCGGCTGGGGCAAGCTGATGGGGTTCAGCGACACGGCCGGGTACATCGGAAGCCGCGGGCTGCCGCTGCCCGAAGTGCTCACGGCGATCGCGATCCTGTTCGAGCTGGGCGGCGGGCTCGCGATCGTGCTCGGCTGGAAGACGCGCTGGGCGGCGTTTGCACTCGCGATTTTCCTGATCGTGATCACGCCGATCTTCCACAACTACTGGGATGCGGCGCCCGACATGAAGATGTCGCAGCTCATCAACTTCCAGAAGAACTTCTCGATTCTCGGCGCCATGCTGTTGCTCTACGCGTTCGGCCCCGGCCGCTACAGCATCGACAGAGGGTAGCGGCGCGAGCGGCCGGCGAGGGGCCCCGAGTGCGAAGCACGCGGGGATCGCCGGCAAACGCGAGGCGACGCTTGAGGCCGATGATTCGAGCGTCGCATTGCGGCAAGCGTGGTCGAGACCAAACAGCGCCGGTTCCATCGATTCACATAGCCTATCATCATTATTGTATCAATCGATTGGACTTATGACATGTTCGCCCCTAGAGTGGGGCCTGACGCATCCACTTTAGGAGACTGCCATGTCAAACCTTGCCGAATCGCGCCGGTCCGTCGGCGCGCCGCCGATCGACACCGGCATCGGTGAATCGCAGCGCGCGCGCATCGCCGAGGGGCTCGCGCGGCTGCTCGCCGATACGTACACGGTTTATCTCAAGACGCACAATTTCCACTGGAACGTCACGGGGCCGATGTTCAGCACGCTGCATCTGATGTTCCAGACGCAATACAACGAGCTGTGGCTTGCGACCGACGCGATTGCCGAACGGATTCGTTCGCTCGGGTTTCCGGCGCCGGGAACCTACACCGAGTTCTCGAAGCTCGCGTCGATTGCCGAAACGTCGGGGCAGCCGAACGCGGACAGCATGATCCGGCTGCTCGTCGAGGGCAACGAAGCGGTCGTGCGCACCGCGCGAAGCCTCTTCCCGCTGGTCGACGAAGCGCACGACGAGCCGACCGCCGACCTGCTGACGCAGCGGATGCAGATCCACGAGAAGAACGCGTGGATGCTGCGAAGCCTGCTCGAGTAGTGAAGCCGCGCTATTCGCGGCTGCGCGAGTCGAGCCAGATCGTCACCGGGCCGTCATTGACCAGCGCAACGCGCATCACCGCGCCGAAAACGCCGGTCGGAACGGGCTTGCCGAGCTCGCGCGCGAGCGTGGCGACGAACGCGTCGAATCTCGGCTTCGCTAGCTCCGGGGGCGCCGCCCCCGACCACGATGGCCGGTTGCCTTTTCGAGTCGACGCGTACAGCGTGAACTGACTCACGGCGAGCACGTCGCCGCCCGCATCGAGCACCGAGCGATTCATCACGCCCGCGTCGTCGTCGAAAATGCGCAGGGCGATGATCTTGCGCGCGAGCCAGTCGCGATCGTCGTCGGTGTCGTCGCCGGCGACGGCGGCGAGCACGAGAAGGCCTTCGCCTATCGCGCCGCTGACGCGTCCGTCGACTGCGACCGACGCCTCGCGCACGCGCTGGATGAGCGCCCTCACTTCTTGACGACCTTGCGGTCGACGTCGCTGACGGCGCCGTTGACGAGCGTCACCGTCGTGATCGTGTCGGGATCGCCCTCCGCCGGCAGCCACGTCCAGCGAAGGCTGCGCTTCTGCTTGTTGCCCGATGTGACGTCCGGCGCGCCGAGATGCAGGAGCAGCTCGGCCTCGCTCATGCCGACGCGGACGTGCTTGCGCTGCGCCGGATCGCCGCGCAGTTTCGCGTGCTTGTCGGCTTTCGCGCCTTTCGGCTCCTTCGCCGCTCGCGCCGCGGGCGGCGCGGATTCGCGGGGCGCAGCGTTGTTCGGTCGACCCGGAATGATCGACAAGCTCGGCGGGTCGGTGTCGAAATTGCGAAGCTCCTTGCCCGGTGGGCACGGCTCGTCCTGGTAGATCGGCGTCGAATTCGCACCGGCGCATTTGTACACCGCATGCGCGACGATCGGCTGCGTGAGCGCGAACACCGCGAGCACGAGCGAACGCGCGGCAAGACGATGCGGCAGGGCAGGTGTCACAGCTCGCATGAATGAAGGACTCCGTTGTCCAACGAAGGCCGATGCGGTCACAGGCATTACCATAGCGCTTTTCGCAGCCGCACGTCGCTACGCCTTTCGATGGACCCTCGCCTCGCCACTGCCGCGCGTCTTCGCGATATCGCGCCTTTCCATGTGATGGAAGTGCAGACCGCGGCGCGCGCGCTCGAAGCGGCCGGCCGCAGCGTTGTGCACATGGAAATCGGCGAGCCCGATTTCCCGACGCCGCCGCAGGTGGTCGCCGCCGCGCAACGTGCCATTGCACATGGCGGTGTCTACTACACGTCCGCGCTCGGCCTGCCGGAGCTGCGCGAGGCGATCTCGCGCCATTACGGTGATCATTACGGCGTCGACGTGCCCGCATCGCGGATCGTCGTTACCGCCGGATCGTCGGCGGCGCTGCTGCTCGTGCTCGCGCTGTTGCTCGACCGCGATGACGAAGTGCTCCTCGCCGATCCCGGGTACCCGTGCAACCGGCACTTCGTGCGCGTGCTCGAAGGGCGTCCGGTCGGCGTTGCGGTCGGCCCGCAGGCGAACTATCAGCTCTCCGCCGATTCGATCGAGCGCAACTGGACGCCGGCCACGTGCGCCGCGCTGATCGCATCGCCGTCGAATCCAACGGGCACGACGGTCGCGCACGACGAGATGACGCGAATCGCTCGCGTCGTCGATCGTCTCGGCGGACGGCTGATCGTCGACGAGATCTACCTCGGCCTCACATACGACGGGCGGCCGCGCTCGGCGCTCGAGCTCGCGGGCGCGCACGCGCAGGACATCTTCGTCGTGTCGAGCTTCTCCAAGTACTTCAACATGACCGGATGGCGGCTCGGGTGGATCGTCGCGCCCGAACGGCACGTGCGGGACATCGAAAAGCTCGCGCAGAACCTCTACATCTCGCCGCCGACGGTGTCGCAGCGCGCCGCGCTCGCGTGCTTCGAGCCGGCCACACTTGCGCTGCTCGAGGAGCGCCGCCGCGAGTTCCAGGCGCGGCGCGACCGCCTCGTTCCCGGCCTTCGCGACCTCGGATTCGGCGTGCCGGTGACGCCCTCGGGCGGATTCTTCGTCTACGCCGACTGCTCGGCGTTCGCCGCGGACAGCGAGGCGTTCTGCCGCGACGCGCTCGGGCACGCCGGCGTCGCGATCACGCCCGGTGTCGATTTCGGCAGCAACCGGGCCGACGCGCACGTGCGTTTTTCGTATACGATCGGGCTCGCGAAGATCGAGGACGGTCTCGCCCGTCTGGGTCAATTCCTGCAACGATGATGGATTCGATGAAAGTCTGGATCAGTGGTGTCTTCGCCGCGGTTGCGCTTGCCGGCTGCGGCTATGCGGAGTTCTATTGGCAAGGCGTGAGCGGCCAGGTCGATCTGCTCACGCGCGCAAAGCCCATTTCGGAGGTCGTCGCGACGACCGACGATCCCTCGCTCAAGGACCGGCTGACGCGCATCCAGCAGATCCGCGCGTTCGCAAGCCACGAGCTCGGACTGCCGCAGAACCGCAGCTACACGCGTTATTCGGACCTCGGGCGGCCGTTCGTCGTGTGGAACGTGTTCGCGACGCCGGAGCTGTCGCTCAATCCGCGCGAGTGGTGCTTCCCGGTCGCGGGCTGCGTGTCCTACCGCGGCTATTTCAACGAGGCCGAGGCGAAGGCGGAGGCCGAGCGGCTGCGCGCGAGCGGCGACGACGTCTACATGAGCGGCGTGCCCGCGTATTCGACGCTCGGCTATTTCGAAGACCCGGTGCTCTCGACGTTCGTGCGCTTTCGCGAAATCGAGCTCGCGCGGCTGCTCTTCCATGAGCTGTCGCACCAGATCGTGTACGTCAGGGACGATACGTCGTTCAACGAGTCGTTCGCCGTCGCGGTCGAGGAGGAGGGGTTGCGGCGCTGGCTCGACGCGCAGCAGCGCGTGCGCGACCCCGCGGAGATGGCGCGGCTCACCGAGGACGCCGCACGCGCGCAGCGGCTGCGCTCGGACTTCCGCACGCTGATGCGCGCGACGCGCGAGCATCTCGGCGTGCTTTACGCGAGCAACGCGACCGAGGCAGACAAGCGCGCGGGCAAGGCGGCCGCGTTCGCGACGATGCGCAACGAGTACGAACGGATGAAGAGCGCATGGGGCGGCGCTCCCGCGTTCGATCGCTGGTTCTCCGCCGGGGCGAACAACGCCGGCATCGCGGCATCGGGCCTGTACAACGACCGCGTGCCGCAATTCGCTGCGCTGCTCGCTTCCGAGCATGGCGACCTGCCTCGGTTCTACGCGCGGGTGAAGGAGCTTGCGGCTCTGCCGAAGGCGGAGCGCGAAGTGACGCTCGCGCGCGTCACGGCGGACGTCCAATCCGCGCAGGCTCGCTGACGCGCCGGCGTAACGGTCGCACACGTCACGCGATCGTCATCATCACCGGCGCATGATCGCTGGTGCCGACGTCGGTTTGGACGACGCAGCTCGTCGCGCGCGCGGCGATCGTCTTCGACGCGAGGATGTAGTCGATCCGCCAGCCGATATTGCGTTGGCGCATGTTGCGCCATGGCGGCCACCACGTGAAAAGGCCCTCGTTGGCGGGATCGAGCGCGCGACCGATGTCGACGAGATGGCCGCCGAGGAGCTTGTCGAACAGCTCGCGCTCCTCGGGGCGCTGCCCGATGATCCCCGGCTTTCGCTCCTTCGGGTGGACGTCGATTTCGAGACGCGCGACGTTCAAGTCGCCGCAGATCACGAGCTCGCGTCCCGCATCGTGCAGCTTGCCGGCCCATGCGGCGAGACGCTCGAGGAATGCGAGCTTGGCGGGGTAGTCCTTGCCGCCGTTCGGCACGTAGACCGATGCGACAACCCAGTTGCCGATCTCGATCCGGACGATGCGCGTCTCCATGTCGAACTCGGGGTGACTCCATTGCGGATCGGCGTCGAGCAGGTGCCGGCGCACATGCAAGGACACGCCGGAATAACCTCGGCCGCCGTGCCAGTACGCGTGGTAGTCGGCGAGCTTGCAGCGCTCGGGAATTTGCGCCGGCTCCGCCTTGATCTCCTGCAGGCAGACGACATCCGGCTTGTCGCGCTCGAGCCAGTCGCAGACCTGCGCCTCCCGCGCGCGAATGCCGTTGACGTTCCAGGTCGCAATCTTCATCGCGGCGCCTGTCATCGCTTTTCGGCGACGTAGGGCTTCGTGAGCTTCGCCGGATCGACGAGCCGGTCGTAATCGGACGCCGACAGCAGGCCGAGCGCGACCGCCGATTCCTTCGGCGTCGTATCGTGCTCGACGGCATGGTGAGCAACGCGCGCTGCGTTGTCGTAGCCGATCACCGGCGTGAGCGCGGTGACGAGCATCAGCGAGCGCTCGACCATCTTCGTGATGCGCGCGCGGTCGGCCGTCATGCCTTCGACCGCATAGCGATGGAAGTTCGTGCAGCCGTCGGCCAGCAGCCGGATCGACTGCAGCACGTTGTGCGCGATCAGCGGCTTGTAGACGTTCATTTCGAGATGGCCGCCGGCGCCGCCGAGCGTCACCGCGAGGTCGTTCGCGATCACTTGCAGCGTCAGCATCGCCATCGCCTCGCACTGCGTCGGATTGACCTTGCCCGGCATGATCGACGAGCCGGGCTCGTTTGCGGGCAGCACGAGCTCGCCGAGCCCTGCGCGCGGACCGCTCGCGAGCAGCCGGATGTCGTTCGCGATCTTGTGCAGCGACGCGGCGAGCGTCTTGAGCGTCGATGAGAGCGCGGTGAGCGCGTCGTGCGCGCCTTGAGCGGCGAACTTGTCCGGGGCCGGGACGAACGGAAGGCCCGTCAATGCGGCGACTTCGGCGGCGATTTCGCGATCGAAGCCCGGCGGCGCGTTGATGCCCGTGCCGACCGCGGTGCCGCCGGCCGCGAGCTCGTAGACGTCGAGCAGCGCGTGGTCGATGCGCGCGAGATCGGCGGTGACCATCGACGCGTAACCGCCGAACTCCTGGCCGAGCATCAACGGCGTTGCGTCCTGCAGATGCGTGCGGCCGACCTTCACGATATCGGCCCAGTCGCGCGCCTTGTCGGCGAGCGCGTCGCGAAGGCCGATCACGGCGGGAACGAGCCGTGCGACAACCGCTTCCGCCGCCGCAACGTGCATCGCCGCCGGGATCATGTCGTTCGACGACTGCGCCATGTTGACGTGGTCGTTCGGATGGACCGGGCGCTTCGAGCCGGGCGGCTCGTCGGCGGCGCGCGAGCAGAGATTCGCGATCACCTCGTTCACGTTCATGTTGAGTTGCGTGCCGCTGCCCGTCATCCAGACGTGCAACGGGAACTCGTCCGGATGGCGGCCGGCGAGGATGTCGTCGCACGCCGCGACGATCAGCTCGGCGAGCTCGGCGAGAAGCAAGCCGGACCTCGCGTTGACGCGTGCCGCGGCCTTTTTGATGATCGCGAGCGCGCGCACGAGCTCGCGCGGCATTCGCTCCTCGCCGATGTTGAAGTACTGCAGCGAGCGTTGCGTCTGCGCGCCCCAAAGGCGGTCGGCGGGCACCTCGACTTCGCCCAGGCTGTCGGTCTCGATGCGCGTGTTCGTCATGGCGTTCCTTCGGGCGACGGCAGGCTTTGTGCGGCTTCGGTCCCTCATTAGATCGCTCGCGCGGCGAAAGATCGAGCCGGTGCCGGTCCGGGCAGATACCATCTTGTTTTCCAAAGGGAATCACCGTATAATTTTTGATTCCCTTGCCTCACCCGCTTTGCAGACGGGGAGGCCGCCGGCGACAGTTACCCAACTGAGCGATCGCCCAACCAGACCACAAGGAGCATTCTGCATGCGTCACTACGAAGTCGTGTTCATCGTGCATCCCGACCAGAGCGAGCAGGTGCCCGGGATGGTCGAGCGCTATCGCGCGATGGTCACGAGCAGGAACGGGCGGATTCACCGCCTCGAGGATTGGGGCCGGCGCCAGCTCGCCTATCAGATCGCCAAGATTCACAAGGCGCACTACGTGCTGATGAACATCGAATGCGATGCCGCGACGCTCACCGAGCTCGAGCACGCGTTCAAGTTCAACGACGCCGTGCTGCGCCACCTGATCGTCGCGATGAACGAGGCGGTCGTCGCGCCGTCGCCGATGATGCGCGAGGAGAAGAAGCCGCGCGAAGGCCGCGAGGGACGTGAAGGTCGTGAGGGCCGCGAACCGCGCGAGCCGCGCGAGGTTCGCGAGCCGGCGCGCGAAGTCCGCGAGCCCGTACGCGAAACGGCCGAGAAGCCGGCGGCTTGACGCAGGCGGCACTGAATCGCGTGACGCTCGACGGCACGCTGACCGAGGCGAGCGCGCTGCGCTACACACCGGCAGGGATCCCGGCATTCGACGGCGTGCTGCGGCACGCTTCGAGGCAGCCGGAGGCGGGCGGCGATCGGGCGATCGACTGCGAAATCGCGGCGGTTGCCTATGGCGATCCGGCGCGTGCGCTTGCGAAGATCGCGACCGGAACGACGCTGCGCTGCCACGGCTTTCTCGCGCGCCGCTATCGCACCGGCATCACGCTCGCGCTGCACGTGAACGAATTCGAATTGACGCAACGAGACTGAAAGGAACACGACCATGCCAAGACCAATCGGCAGAGGCAAAGGGAAAGGGAAGGACGGCAAGAACACGAAGCGGCGGGAGCGCGGCAACGCGCTGTTCAAGCGGCGCAAGTTCTGCCGCTTCACCGCAGAAGGCGTCAAGCAGATCGACTACAAGGACATCGATGTTCTGAAGGACTTCGTGCAGGAGAACGGCAAGATCATGCCGGCGCGCATCACCGGCACGAAAGCGCGTTATCAGCGGCAGCTCTCGACCGCGATCAAGCGCGCGCGCTATCTCGCATTGCTGCCCTACACCGATTTGCACTGAGCGGGATACAACATGCAGATCATCCTGCTCGAAAAGGTCGCGAACGTCGGCAACCTGGGCGACGTCGTCAAAGTCAAGCAAGGCTACGCGCGTAATTACCTGATCCCGCAAGGCAAGGCGAAGCGCGCGACACCCGAGAACATCAAGCAGATCGAGGAGAAGCGCGTCGAGCTCGAGCGCATCGCCGGCGAGAAGCTCACGCAGGCGCAGGAGCTCGCGACGAAAGTCGAGGGGCTCGCGTTGTCGATCACGCAGAAAGCCGGCGTGGACGGGCGCCTCTTCGGCTCGGTCACCAACATTGACGTCGTCGAAGCGCTCAAGACGCACGGCGTCACCGTCGAGAAATCGGCGGTGCGGATGCCGTCGGGCCCGCTGAAGCAGGTCGGCGAATACCCGATCACGATTGCGCTGCACACCGACGTGCTCGCGCACGTGAGCGTCGCGGTCGTCGGCGAGACGATCACCAGCTGACGCTCGCCCACCCGCGAAATCGGTGACGGGGGCCCGCAAGGGCCCTTTCGTCACTGATTCGTCCGAACGGTGGAGCTGCGAACGCGCACGCGCGCGCGGCGCGGCGGTAGAATGCACGTGCCCACGCCGACGCGCCGTCGGCGTTTTTTCCGCCCCCAATGCCCGACGATCGCGAAATCGAAGCACTGAAGCTGCCGCCGCACTCGCTCGAGGCGGAGCAGTCGGTGCTGGGCGGCCTGCTGCTCGACAACGAGGCCGCCGATCGCATCGGCGACGCGCTCGGCGCGCCTGATTTCTACAGCGAAGCGCATCGGCTGATTTACGCGCATGTCATCCGGCTACTCGCCGACGGCAAGCCGGCCGACGTCGTCACCGTGTCCGAATCGCTCGCGTCGGTGCAGAAGCTCGACTACATCGGCGGGCTCGCGTATCTCGGCGCGCTCGTGCAGAACGTGCCGACCGCGGCGAACATCCGTCACTACGCGGCGATCGTGCGCGAGCGCTCGATCCTGCGCCAGCTTGCGGCGACCGCCGGCGAGATCGCCGACGCCGCGTACAACCCGCTCGGCCGCAGCGCGCGCGACGTGCTCGACGAGGCGGAAACGAAAGTGATGCACATCGCCGAGCAGGGCGCGCGCGGCCATCAGCAATTCGCCGAGCTGCCGAAGCTGCTTGCGGAGGTCGTCGATCGCATCGAGCTCTTGTACAACCGCGACGATCCGTCGGAGGTGACGGGCATTCCGACCGGCTTCAACGATCTCGACCGGATGACGGCAGGATTGCAGGAGGGCGATCTGATCGTCGTGGCTGGAAGGCCGTCGATGGGAAAAACCGCGATGGCGCTCAACATCGGCGAGCACGTCGCACTCCACGCGAAGATGCCCGTCGCAGTGTTCTCGATGGAAATGGGCGCGACACAGCTCGCGATGCGCATGATCGGCTCGGTGGGGCGACTCGATCAATCTAAATTGCGCATCGGCCGACTGACAAGCGAGGATTGGGAAAAGCTCACCGTCGCGCTCGGACGGCTCAATGACGCGCCGATCCTCGTCGACGAAACGCCTGCGTTGACGGCGATGGAGGTGCGCTCGCGCGCCCGGCGACTGCTGAAGACGTACGGCAAGCTCGGCCTCGTCATCGTCGACTATCTGCAGTTGATGCAGGCGACGGCGACCGGCGAAAACCGCGCGACCGAGATCTCTGAAATTTCGCGCTCGTTGAAGGCACTCGCAAAAGAACTCAAGGTGCCGGTAATGGCGCTTTCCCAGCTCAATCGCTCGCTCGAGCAGCGGCCGAACAAGCGGCCGGTGATGTCGGATCTTCGTGAATGCGTGACCGGCGAGACGCTTGTCTGTCTCACGGATGGTCGGCGCATCCCGATTCGCGACCTCGTTGGAACCACACCCGACGTGTGGTCGGTTGATGAGGCGCAGAAGCTCACCGCGGCGCGCGCCGAGCTCGTCTGGTCGAAAGGCGTCAAGCCGATATTCCGGATTTCACTCGCGAGCGGCCGCAGTTTATCGGCAACTGCCGAGCATCGATTGCTGAGCCACGACGGATGGAGCCGCGTGAGCGAGTTAAGCCCGGGATCCCGACTGGCCGTGTCGCGAATGCTGCCTGAGCCCAAACAGCCCATCGAATGGCCCGATCATGCGGTGATCCTGCTTGGCCACCTCGTCGGCGACGGAAGCTATGCATCGCGTCAACCGTTGCGCTATACGAGCGCGTCCGATGAGAACAGCGAGGCCGTCCGCGACGCCGCAATCGCGATGGGTAGCACCGTCAAGCGAGCGGAAGGTCGTGGCGCATGGCATCAATTGCTGATCAGCGGAAACGGCAACCGCTGGCATCCGGCGGGTGTAGGGGCGTGGCTGAAGTCACTCGGGATAGCGGGGCAGCGATCGCATCAAAAGCATCTTCCCGCCGACGTGTTCCGTCTGGACAAGCGCCAGATCGCCCTTCTGTTACGACATCTTTGGGCGACCGACGGCTGCATCTCGCTGCGTCGTGCCGGCGCAAAGGGATCGCCACGCGTCTACTTCTCGACCTCCAGCCGCGCGCTTGCCGACGACGTCGCGGCGCTGCTGCTTCGGATGGATATCGTCGCCCGGTTGCGCGAAACGATACACAACGGAGGACGTCCCGTTTACAGCGTCGACGTCGCCGGCGCCGAAAATCAATTGCGCTTTCTGAACGACGTCGGCGCGTTCGGACCCCGCGTCGCACCCGCCGATCGCCTGAGGGCCTATCTCGCCAATGTGAAGTCGAACACCAACGTGGACACGCTTCCCATCGAAGTGTTCATGCAGGTGAAGGCGTCGATGGGTATCCGTGGTATTACGCAACGCGAAATGGCGTCGCTGCGCGGCACCTCATATGGTGGGGCTGCCCATTTCGCGTTCGCGCCGAGCCGCGCAACGGTTGCTTCATATGCTCTGCTGCTCGATGACACGATGCTCGCGCGGTGGGCGCAGCCGGAGCTGTATTGGGATCGCATCGTGGCAATCGAGCCGGCGGGAGAGCAGGAAGTCTTCGATCTCACCGTTCCCGGCCCATCGAGTTGGCTTGCCGACGGCATCGTGAGCCACAACTCGGGGGCGATCGAACAGGATGCAGACGTGATCCTGTTCATCTACCGCGACGAGGTCTATAACCCCGATACGCAGGACAAGGGCGTTGCGGAGATCATCATCGGCAAGCAGCGAAACGGCCCGATCGGTACCGTGCGCCTGACTTTCCTCGGCGAGTACACGCGATTCGAGAACTTCGCGTCGCCGGGCTCGTATTAGAGCGCATGCCGCAGGACGCCGGCATCGCGAACGCCGCACCGCGAGCGAGGCCGCGCGCGGCCGCCGCGTTTCCGCTGCTGATCGCCGACGGCGACATCCCGACCACGCAGTTGATCGCGCGCGTACTGCGCGAGGCGCACGGCGGCGTCGAGACGCGCTATCCGGAAACGCTGTTCGGCGCCGACGTCGAGCGAGCGCACGTCGCATTCTCGCGCTTCTGCGTGCCGACGCATGGATGGCTGCCGCGCTACCTCGCTGCGCGGGGCATTGGCTACACGTACTTCCTCGACGACAATTTCTGGGCACTGACGGCCGACGTCGATCCGCATCTGTCGACGTTCTTTTCGCATCCTGAAACCATCGCCACGCTCGATGTGTTCATCCGCGGCGCGCGCGCTGCGGTCGTCATGTCGCGGCGGCTCGGCGAGGTGATCCGCGATCGCTTGCCCGGCACGCCGATCGAGTACCTGAATCCCCCGTTCGACACGGACAAGGCGAACGCGCTGCTGCAGGCGATACCGAACACGCCTCGCGATGACGGCGTCGTGCGCATCGGTTATCCGACGAGCCGCCGGCCGAGCGTGGCGGCGCTGCTCGACCCGGTCGTGCGCCACCTCGCGCAGCGCTACGCCGGGCGCATCGCGTTCGAGTTCGTCGGCTGGATGCCCGATGCGCTCGCCGATGTCCCGGGCGTCACGCTGCTGCCGCACGTGCCCGATTACGACCGCTATCTCGAATTCAAAGTCTCGCGGCGCTGGGACATCGGGCTCGCGCCGCTCGTGGGCAGCGCGTTCGACGCGTGCAAGACAAGCGTCAAGTATCGCGAATACGGCGGCTGCCGCATCGCCGGCGTGTACGGCAACGTCCCGCCCTATACCGACGACGTCGCGCACGGGCGAACGGGCCTCCTCGCCGACCATCACGCCGACGCATGGATCGCCGCGCTCGAGCGGCTGGTCGAATCGCCCGAGCTCCGCGATGCGATCGCGGCAAACGCGCACGCCGACATCGAAGCGCGGTTCAGCCAGCGCGCGTCCGTTCGCCGCTGGATCGACATCGCCACGACGTATGCCAACCGCTGAACGCGCGATCGGGCGCAACGACCCCTGCCCGTGCGGCAGCGGCAAGCGCTACAAGCATTGCTGCGGCAGCACCGCGGCGGCGGCAACGAGCACCGGGGCGGCCCGCGCGCAGCGGTTGATGGCGGCCGCGCTCGCTGCCCAACAGGCACGCCGGCTCGACGAAGCGGAGCGGCTCTACCGCGAGGCGCTCGCGCTTGCTCCGGATACCGCCGATGCGCTGCACATGCTGGGCGTGATTCGCTACGAGCGGCGCGACTACGACGAGGCGAAGACGCTCATTCTTCGCGCGCTCGACCTCACCGGCTGGCGCTTCGCGAGCTATCGGCACAACCTCGGTCTCGTCGTCGCGCGCGCGAATGTGAAAGGCGCGCTGGAAGCGCAGCACGCGCGCCAGCGTCAGTGGTACGAAGCGCATCGCGCGCGTCGACAGCCGCCCGCGGACCGCTCTCCGCGCGTGGCCGTCGTCGTTCCGGCCTACAACCACGAGCGCTACGTCGCTGCGGCGCTCGAATCCGTCTTCGCGCAGACGTATCGCGACATCGAGATCGTGCTGATCGACGATGGGTCGAGCGACGATACCGCTGCGCTCGCCCGCCGCGCGCTCGCGCGATCACCGTTCCCGCATCGGTTTGTGACGCGCGGCAATCGAGGCGCGGCTGCGACGATCAACGAAGGGATCGCGTTGTCGTCGGCGCCTTTCGTCAACGTGCTGAACTCCGACGACCTGTTCGAGCCGGCCCGCATCGAGACAATGGTGCGCGAAGTCGCCGCAACCGGCGCGAGCTGGGGCTTTTCCGCGATCACGTTCGTCGACGCCGCGGGTGCGGAAATCGATGTGCTGCACGACGCGCGGGCGTACCCGCTGTGCTGCGCGATCTCGGCGATTCCGTCCGGACGCTCGACCGGTTTCGCGCTGCTCGCGGCAAACGTCGTGGTGTCGACCGGCAACCTGTTCTGCTCGCGCGCGCTGTGGGAATCGCTCGGCGGATTCCGCGATCTTCGATACAACCACGACTGGGACTTCGCGTTGCGTGCGCTGTGGCGCGACGAGCCGGTGTTCGTTCGCGACGCGCTCTATCGCTACCGGCTTCATGCGGCCAACACGATCGACGAGTCGGCGACGAAGCCGCGCGAGGAAGCCCACGGCGTCATGGCCGATTACCTCGCGCTTGCGTCCGCAGCCGCGCCGCCGCCAAACGCGTTCGCGCCATCGATCCACGCCTGGGGCGCCGACTTCGCCGTCGCCGCGCTGCAAGGCGGACTTGCGGAAACGATGGACGCGCCGATGCTGCGACGACTCGTCGAGCTCGCGGAACGGCGCGAACGCGCCGAAAACTCGTTCGAAACGGCATGACGACCACGCGCGCGGTCAACCTCGAGGAGCTGCGTTGGGCCGACGCCGACGCCGAGCCGAAGCTCGCGGTGCGCTGCACCGTCTGCGGTCACGCCGGTCCTCACGCGCCGTTGCTTTCGGTGCCGTCGCTCGCGCCGCCGCATCAATTGCTGACGCTGCTCCATTGCGACCGGTGCGGCAGCGGTTTCTACGATCCGCCGGGCATCACGGACTTCAGCGATCTCAACCAGGACCGCGAGGACTTCTGGCGCTTCTACGTCGAAGTCGGCGGCGGCGTCTGGGAGACGATCTGGCCGCTTCTCGCCGACACGACGCAAGGCACGCGCACACTGCTCGACGTCGGTTGCGGCTTTGGCTTCGCCGTCGACTTCTGGCGGCGGGCGATGGACGCCGAGGCGATCGGCGTGGAACTGGCGGACTACGGCGGCGTTGGCGCCCGCATGCTCGACATCCCCGTGTACCGGGAGATGGTGCAGGACTGCGCCGCGCTCGCCGGGCGGCGCTTCGACATCGTCTACGCGTCGGAAGTGGTCGAGCACGTGCCGGACCCGCGCGCGTTCGTCGAGCTGCTCTCGCGCTTCGTCGCCGACGACGGCGTGCTCGTGTTGACGACGCCGGCGGTCGAATTCGTCAAGCGCAGCAACCAATCGCCGACGCTGCTCGCCGCGCTCGCGCCGGGCTTCCACGGGTTCCTGCTCTCCGCTCAGGCGTTCGGCGACTGCGCGCGCGCCGCGGGCTTCGAGCACGTCGAGGTGCGCACGTTCGCCGAGCGGCAGATGCTGTGGGCGTCGCGCGTTCCTCGCCGGCTCGACTTCGCACCCGAGCGCTCGCGTCCGATCTATTTCACGTATCTCGATGAGCGGCTCCGGCATCACGAGCCGTCTTCGCTGCTTTGGCAGGGGCTTGCGTATCGCGCGATCCGCGACCTCGTCGGCGCGTCCCGCTTCGCGGAAGCGCGGGCGAGGGCCGACGCGCTTTTGCCTGCGCTCACCGAGCTCTACGGGCCGGCGATCGTCGACCCGGACGCGATGCAGCCGCTGCTGCGCGAGGCAGCCACGCTGAGTGAATTCGGCGCGCGCGCGCCGTTCTTCTTGCCCAATCTGTACTACGCGCTCGGCGGGATCGCCGAGTATCACGACCGCGACGTTGCCTCGGCGCGGCGCTGGTACCGCGGCGCGGCTGCGATCGGACACGAGTGTGCGCGGCTCGGCGCGATCTTCTTTCTGGAAGCCACGCAGTTCGTCTGGCCTGCCCGCGCGGCAGAAGCGGGGCTCGCGCTCGCGCAGGGCGAGGTCGCCACCGCGGCCGCGGCGTTCGCGCGGCTCGCGCGCGATGGCCGGCGCTGCGAAGCCGCGAATGGCTACGCGTGCGCGAGCCCCGAATACATCGAGATGGTCGTGCCGCGTGCGTGCGAAGGCTTCGTGCTCGCCGGGGCATGGGACGCCGCGCGCGAAGTCTTCGCCGGATATTGCGACTACCTTGCGCAGCGGTTTCCGGGCCGCGATTTCGCGAGCCGCGAAACGGTCGAGCGTGCGCTCGCCGGCGGGGCCGACGAAGGGCCGGCGGATCCGGTGTTCGCCTTCTTCTTCCAGGGCCTGCTCGACGTGGCGCCCGACACGCGCGAACCGAACGTCGAGCGGTCGCGCGCGCTTGCCGCGCTCGCGGCGGCGCATCGCACTGACCCGAAGCACGGCGCGCTCATCGCGCGCTATGCGGACATCGCGCGCCGCTATTTGCCGGTTGCTCCACCGAAGACGCTGTTCGATTTCTCGTACAGCGTTGCGCCGCCGACCGACCGAAAGCTCTGAGCGCGGCTAGGAGACGACGATCCGGTTGCGGCCTTGCGCCTTCGCCGCGTAGAGCGCGCGGTCGGCGGCGGCGATCGTCGTCGCCACACTCGCCTGCGCCGCATGCGCGGCAGCGCCGATCGACAGGCTGACGGCGAGGCCGATCGCGACGTCATCCCACCGACTGCCGTCGACTGCTTGCTTCAACCGCCGGAGCACGCGCAGCGCGGCCGTCGAGTCGACATCGGCGAGCACGACCAGGAACTCGTCGCCGCCGTAGCGCACCGGCAGGTCGTGCGTGCGGCAATGCGCGCCGATCGCGGCCGCGACGCGCTTGAGCACCGCGTCGCCGACCGCGTGCGAAAAGCGATCGTTGATCGACTTGAAGCGGTCGATGTCGATCAGCGCGATCGCGAACGGCGTGCCGCTCGCCTCGCTCGCGCTGACGAGCGCGCCGACCTGCGCGTCGAGGCCTCGGCGGTTGAGCAGCCCCGTCAGCGGATCGTGCTGCGATTCCGCCGCGAATGCGGCCGCCTCGCGCACGAGCGCTTTCTTGTCCTCGGCAAGAGACTGTGCCTGCTCCCGGTAGCGCGTGGCGGTGCGCGTCGCCTGCTCGAAGTCGACCCAGAGCTGGCCCGCGCGCAGCGCGTGCTGGCGGGCGGTCGCGAGCGCCTGCTCGCGCACGGCGTGAAAATGTTTGTACTGCGCGAGCGCGGCCGCGTGGTCGCCGGCGCGCTCGTGGAAGGCGGACAGCGTTTCGCTCGCATCGGCGAGAATGCGCCGCGCGTTGACGCGCGCAGACAGCTCGATCGCCTGCTCGAGATAGTGCTGCTCGGCCGCGCTGTCGCGACCGGCTTCGAGCCGCCCCAGCTCGAGCAACGCCTCGGCGGACAGTTGCGGATCGCCGATCTCGTTGCCGAGCGCGAGCGTCGCGATGAGCCGCTCGCGCGCTTCGTCATGGCGCCCGAGCAGCCGCAGCATCGTGCCCGACTGCCCGATGCAATAAGCTTCGTCGTAGCGGTTGCCGAGCGCTCGCGCGAGCTCGAGCGCCTGCGCGACGAGGGCGTGCGCCGCCTCGTACTCGGCGAGCGTCTTTGCGCGGTCCGCGGCTTCGTCGCCGCGTCGTTTCGCCACGAGGCTGCGATTGAGCAGCACCTTGGTGAGCAGAGGCTTGTTGTCGTTCTTGCGCGCAAGATCGGCGCCCTTGGCGAGATGGGCTTCGGCCTCGTCCGCGCGGCCTGCTTCGAGCATCGACGTCCCGAGCGTGTTGTGGATGTTGATCTCCAGCGCGACGATGCCGAACTCGCGCGCCGGACCGAGCGCGCGCGACAGCGACACGATCGCGTCCTCGTAAGCGCCGAGCCGGTACTGGCACTGTCCGACACCTGCGGCGGCGATCGTGGCGTTCGGACCGTCGGCGAGCTTCTGGTAACCCTTGAGCGCATCGAGCATCAGCTCGAGCGCGGCAACGAAATCGGCGCGATAGAAATGGCAGCGCGCGAGTGCGTGCAGCGTGGCGGCGTCGAGCGCGTCGTCGTGCTCGGCGATTGCGAGCGTGCGCGCGTCGCGGGCGTGCGCGAGCGCACGGCGCGAGTCGCCGGTCCGCGCGAGCTCCGTTGCGAGCGCGCACAGCGCGCGAACGCGATCGGCCGCGGCGGATGCGTCCGTGACGGCTTTTTCGAGCGAGGCGACGGAAGGCGAGGCGCCCATGGCGTAGCCCGCGCGAGCCGTTCCCCCGTCTCCCGCGGCCGGTAAATTGTACTGGATAGCCGCTAAAGAATCTCGGCGGCGTGATCGGCCAGCCGCGACCGCTCGCCTCGCTGCAGCGTCACATGGCCGGAGTGCGACCAGCCCTTGAAGCGATCGACGACGTACGTGAGGCCGGAACTGCCTTCGGTGAGATACGGCGTATCGATCTGCGCGATGTTGCCGAGGCAAACGACCTTCGTGCCCGGCCCCGCGCGCGTGATCAGCGTCTTCATCTGCTTGGGCGTCAGGTTCTGCGCCTCGTCGATGATCAGGAACTTGTTGATGAACGTGCGCCCGCGCATGAAGTTGAGCGACTTCACCTTGATTCGCGAGCGGATGAGATCGCGCGTGGCCGCGCGTCCCCATTCGCCGGCCTCGTCATCGGTCTTGTTGAGCACGTCGAGGTTGTCCTCGAGCGCGCCCATCCACGGGTTCATCTTCTCTTCTTCGGTGCCGGGCAGAAAGCCGATGTCCTCGCCGACGGGCACGGTGACGCGCGTCATGATGATTTCGGAATACACCTTGAACTCGAGCGTCAGCATCAGGCCGGCGGCGAGTGTCAGCAGCGTCTTGCCGGTACCGGCCTGCCCGAGCAGCGACACGAAGTCGACCTCCGGATTCATCAGCAGATTCAGCGCGAAGTTCTGCTCGCGGTTGCGCGCGACGATCCCCCAGACGTTGTTCTTCTGGTGCGTGAAGTCCTTGAGCGTCTGCAGCACTGCGGTGCGGCCGCTCGCTTCCTTCACGATCGCGTAAAGCGGCGCTTCCCCGGCGGCTTCACGGAAGACGAACTCGTTCAGGAACAGCGAAGGCACGAGCGGGCCGGTGATGCGATAGAACGTGTGGCCGCCCTGCTGCCACGATTCGATGCCCTTGCCATGCCGGTCCCAGAAGTCGGCCGGCAGCTCGCGCATGCCCGAAAACAGGAGCTCGGTATCCTCGAGCACCTTGTCGTTGAAATAGTCCTCGGCCGCGATGCCGAGCGCGCGCGCCTTGATCCGCATGTTGATGTCTTTCGACACCAGCACCACGTGGCGGTCGGTGTGCGCGTTCATCAGGTGCATGACGACGGCGAGGATCTGGTTGTCGGTCTTGCCGTTCGCGAGCGAGGCCGGCAGCACCGCGGTGATCGCCTCGGTCTGCAGGAACAGCCGCCCGGTCGCTGCGTTGCCGGACTTGTCGTCGAGCGGGATGCCCGCGGCGATCGTGTCCGGCATGTGCGTGACGAGATCGTCGAGGAAGCGCGACGCCTGCCGTGCGTTGCGCGCGACTTCGGTGACGCCCTTCTTGTTGTTGTCGAGCTCCTCGAGCGTGAGGATCGGCAGGTAGATGTCGTGCTCCTCGAAGCGGAACAGGCTCGTCGGGTCGTGCATCAACACGTTGGTGTCGAGCACGAACAGCTTGCTGGACGCTTGGAGGCGGGAGACGGAACCGGGCTTGGCGGAACGGACGGACTTCCTTGAAACGAGGCTGAGCGGGGTGGGGCGGATCTTGCGCTCGACCATGGGCCTCCTTGGCGAAATGCGACTTGCAGACGCGTCGGCGCGCGCCTCGCTCGACTTATGCTAGCCCGCGGCTTCGGCGAACACAAGCGCTTGTGCGCGTGTGATGCACGCCGCGGTACGGATTGTGGTATTCAGCGCAGGAAATCCGCGACGACGATCTCGCCGCGTCAGATCGACTGCACGAACGCGAGCACCTCGTCGGCGTGGCCGGGCACCTTGACGCCGCGCCATTCCTTCGCAAGCCGTCCTTGGCCGTCGATGACGAACGTGCTGCGCTCGATGCCGCGTACTTTCTTTCCGTACATGTTCTTCATCTTGATGACGCCGAACCGTTGGCACAGCGCCTCGTCGGCATCGGACAGGAGCTCGAACGGAAATCCCATCTTGGACTTGAAGCCCTCGTGCGACTTGACCGAATCGCGCGATATGCCGGCGATCACGGCGCCAGCACGCGCGAATTTGTCATGCAAGTGGTAGAAATAAAGCACGACCCTGCGGCCGGCGTGATCGGAAAGGCGGAACGTCCCGCCGCCCGTCGAAGGCAACGCGAAATCGTCGATTTTCTGGGCCGGCATCGTCCTGATCTCCATCGTGTCATGCAGCTTGGGCCAGATCAACGTCGCCCAGGAACTCCGGGCCCTGGACGAGCAGCGTGCCGCTACGTCCGTCGACGGCGCCGAGTCCCACTTCGCAACGCGGCAGCGCCATCGGCTGCAGCGTATCGTAGAGCATTCGCGTCGGGCCGAGCCGCCAGCCCTGCGCTTTCCAACCGATCAGAAGCTGCTCGAATACCGGCGCGAGCCTCATGCCTTCGAGCTCGGCGTGCAACGTGAAGACATGGCCGACCGGCGTGGATTGGTCGGTGACCGCGAGCAGATGCGCCGCGACATTATCTTCCGTCACGCCGTCGAGGCCGATCATCTCGTCGAGCGTGGGGAGCGTCGTCGGCAGTTGCGCGCAGCGAATCAGCTCCGCGTTGACCACCGGAAGATGCGGATGGCTGCCGCGGCCATCGGAGCAATACTCGAAGCCCAGGCGCTGCGTGAGCCGCAATGCGTGCGGGTTCATCTGCCA
>WNGB01004022.1_pt1 | contig 22728 bp, 23 predicted proteins | sample 5400681 | NCBI WGS metagenome assembly WNGB01 (sample SAMN13153367, study PRJNA577476) | soil metagenome | isolation source: 115 cm soil or saprolite under grassland replicate 2 | place: USA:California | collected 2016-06-15
CAGTGAGCGCCGCCGACGGGGCGGTGGCCGGCGTCGTAGATCGACTTCAGGTCGACGGTGTACGTCGTCAGCTCGGCGAGGGGCTTGCTTGGGATCCAGGCGAACTGCGTGCCACCGGAGATCGCTGTCATCTCGCCATCGGTCTCGGGCATGATCGAGAAGGCAGCCTTCACCACGTCGCGTGAGACCGAGCGCGTGAACGCGATCACGAAGCTGCCGTCGGTCGGGACGTCTTTCTGGCCGTCGCGTACGTTCGCCGTCACGGTCGTCGGGAGCGTGTTCTCGTAGGCCAGGAACGCGCCGGTGCCCGCGAGCACGATCACGAGCGCGATGGCGGCGGTGATCAGCCGGCGGCGGGCTCGACCTTTACGGCGCGGGGTTGGTCGCCGTATCGGAAATGCGCCGAGTGATGTGGGCCTCGATTCTGGCGGTGACGTGGAGATCGACAACGGGCCGCGGGAATTATTGCACCAAGGACCTGCGCAGGTAACCGAACGTATAGATGCCGGTCGCGTGCCCGCTTTCGAACGCGATCTGCAGCGCGTACTGGCCGACGAGGGTGACGTCGCGGATTCTCAGCTCATCGTCGTTGAGGCTCTTCACGCGCGAGAGGCGGCCGGGCATCCCCGCCTCGCCGCGGCACTCCGCGCAGGGGCACGCCCAGCGCAGCTGCTCGCCTGTGTACGTGGTCCGACGGCCGTCTTCCCAGGTGATGTTCATCACCTGCCGCGCGCGGTCGACGTCGACGTTGGTCGGAAAGGGATCCGGGTCTTGCGTTTTCCGACCTAGTGCACGTTGATGACTGGCAGCTGCCGGAACGACTGGATCGAGGTGCGGGCGGCGACCTGCGAGGCAATCTCGACGAACGCCTTCGCGCCCGCGGACTCCGGTCGTGAGATGACCACCGGCGTTCCGCTATCGGCGCCTTCGCGGATGCCTTCCTCGAGTGGAATCGCGCCGAGGAACGGAACGCCGAGCCGCTTGGCGGCGGACTCCGTTCCACCGTGGCTGAAGATCTCGTGCCGGTGGCCGCAGTTGGAGCAGACGTACCAGCTCATGTTTTCGATGAGACCGAGAGGCGTCACGTTGAGCCGCCGAAACATCTGCAGCGCCTTCACGGCGATGTCGGTGGCCACGTCCTGCGGCGTGCACACGATCGCCACGCCGGTCAGCGGCACCACCTGGGCGAGCGTGAGCGACGCGTCACCGGTGCCTGGCGGCAGGTCGATGACCAGGTAGTCGAGCCTCCCCCAGTCGACCTGGACCATCATCGCCTCGATCGCCTTGCCGACCATCGGCCCGCGGTAGATCGTCGGCTGGTCGCCGGGGTTCAAGTGGCCGAACGACATCAGCTTCATGCCGTGGGCCTCGATCGGCAGCAGGTGGCCGTTGGACTGCTGCGGCACCCTGCGGGAACCGGTCATGACGGGGACCGAGGGCCCGTAGATGTCTGCGTCGAGCAACCCGACGTCGGCCCCGCTCATGCGAAGTGCCGCGGCAAGATTGACCGCCACGGTCGATTTGCCGACGCCGCCCTTGCCCGACGCGACCGCGATCGTCTGCTTCACCCCGGGCAGGATCTCGGACGGCTTGGGCCGCATGAACGCCGGCCTCACGTTGGCCGTCATCCGCACATCGACACCCGTCACGCCGGCCAGCGCGCCGACCGCGTCCTCGGCCTGCGACTTGAAGCGGTCGCGGACCGGGCAGGCCGGCGTCGTCAGCTCGAACGTGAAGCTCACCCGGCCCGACGCGTCGACGTCGAGCTCCTTGATCATGCCCAGGCTGACAACGTCGCGGCCCAGGTCCGGATCCTTGATCTCGGCCAGCGCCTCGAGAACTTGCTGCGAGGTCGGAGCAGCCATCGGCAACCGGATGTTACCGGGGCTGCTAAGTTCAATGCTCCATGAAGACTGAGGGGACCAAGCAGGTGACCGCCATCAGCCCGATGTCAGAGCTCATCGCCTACTACGGCGGCCCCGCCTCCGATGTGTACTTCCAGCGTGCGCACAGAACGCTGGCGGCGGCCAGGGTCGACGCGGTGGTGGCGATGGACTTCTTCTCCAGCCGCTCCGGCGTCCTGTGCGGGGTGGCGGAAGCGGTCCGCCTGCTCGGCGGCATCCTGCAGGAGGGCGACGAGGCTTTCGCGCTGCCCGAGGGCGCGCCCATGAGCGCCAAGGAGACGGTCCTGCGTGTGCGCGCGCCGTACTCGCGATTTGGCGTCTACGAGACGGCGCTGCTCGGCATGCTCTCGAGCTGCTCGGGCTGGGCCACGGCCGCGCGCGAGATCGTGGAGGCGGCGAACGGCAAGCGCGTGATCAGCTTCGGCGCCCGCCACGTGCATCCGCTGGTCGCTCCGACCATGGAGTACTCGGCGGTGGTCGGCGGCTGTGCCGGCTGCGCCACACCTCTCGGCGCGCAGCTCGCGGGCCTGCAGGGCGCGTCGGGGACGATGCCGCACGCGATGATCCTTCTGTTCGGCGACACGGTGCAGGCGGCCCTGGCCTTCGATGAAGCCATGGGCGACGATGTGCTGCGCATCGTGCTCGTCGACACGTTCAAGGACGAGGCCGAGGAGGCGATCCGCGTCGCCGAGGCACTCGGCAAGCGGCTTCGCGGTGTGCGACTGGACACGCCGGGCGAGCGCGGCGGAGTGACCGTCGACCTGGTGAAAGAGGTGCGCGCGCGGCTCGACCTCGCAGGATTCGAGCATGTCGGCATATTCATCTCGGGCGGACTCGACGCGGCGCGGATCCGCGAGTTCGAGGCGGCGAAGTGCCCCATCCATTCCTATGGGGTCGGGATGGCGATCAGCTCCGCGCCGCCCATCGCGTTCACCGGGGACATCAAGGAGATCGCGGGCAAGCCGATCACCAAGCGCGGCCGCATCCCCGGCGCCGAGCCGAACCCGCGCCTCGTCAGGGTCATCTGAAGAGAAAGCTTCTCGAGCACCAGGCCGCGTGCCGCGCCTGTCGCGTGTGCGAAGAGCAGGGCATCATCGCCGAGGCCAACCCGACCTTCGAGGGCCGCTGGGGCGCGCCGTTTCTTCTCGTCGGCCAGGCTCCGGGGCCGGCCGAGCGCGCAACGCGGCGGCCCTTCTCAGGTCGCGCCGGCAAGGAGCTGGATCGCTGGATGCTGCGCGCCGGTTTTGCGGACCCGGAGGAGTTTCGGCGCCTGACGTACATCGCCGCGCTGATGCGCTGCTTTCCGGGCCGCAACAAGCAGAACACCGGTGATCGCCCGCCGCCGCCCGCCGGCATCGCCAATTGCGCGCACTGGCTTGACGCAGAGCTCCGGATCCTCAAGCCGAAGGTGCTGATCCTGGTCGGCCGGCTGGCCATCTCCCGATTCCTCGGCCCGGGGCCGCTCGAGGAGCGCGTCGGCAACCGATTCGGAAACCGTCCCGTCATGGTTCCGCTGCCCCATCCTTCAGGACAGAGCCGCTGGCTCAATGCGCCGGCCAACCGCGATCGCCTGTCGGCCGCGCTCGCTCTGATCAGCGAGCTGCGTGCAAACTTGGCGCGGTGAGATACCTCCTTGTCTATTACGGCGGCAGCATGCCGGGGACGCCGGCCCAGCAGGCGCGCGTCATGAAGCAATGGACGACATGGTTCGCGAAGCTGGGCCCGGCGATCATCGATCCGGGCAACCCTTTCACGGGCAAAGTGAACAAGGTCAAGCCCGATGGCGGCGTGGCGAAAGGGCCGGTCGGCCAACGCGCTTCGGGCTACAGCATCATCGAGGCGCCCTCGCTCGACGCGGCGACGAAGCTGGCAAGAGGCTGTCCCGTGATCAAAGGCGGAGGCCAGGTCGCCGTCTACGAAGCCTTCAACGTGATGTAGTGCCGGCGTTTTTCGGTCGCCGCGACGGCGAGCGGGTCGTGATCGAAGGCGGCGACGCGCGACACCTTGCGCGCTCCCTTCGGACCCGGCCCGGTGAGGAGATCCAGGTCGTCGATCCCGACGGCCTGATGCTCACGGTACGCGTGGAGTCTGTCAGCGACGTCAGGGTCGAGGGGGTGGTCGCCTCGGAGCGTGAGCACCAGCCGGAGCCGGCGCGTCACGTCGTCGTCGCGATCTCCCATCTTCCCGCGTCCTCGCTCGAGCTCGTGCTTTCGAGGTGCACCGAGGTCGGCGCCTCCGCGTTTCACATCGTGCAGGCCAAGCGCAGCGTCGCACGTGGCGCGAGGACCGAGCGCTGGCAGACGATCATCAGGGAGTCGGCGATGCTCGCCGGCCGGATCCGCGTTCCGCTCGTGGCCGGACCGTCACCGCTTGACGAGGTCTTGCAGGAGCGGCCGAACCCCGTGATGCTCGTGCGTGGGGCTCCAACGCCACTGGCCGCGATGCCGCGACCTCGCGAGGTGACGCTGCTCATCGGCCCGGAGGGCGGGTGGACGGACGGTGAGCTGGCCCTCGTCCCCGAGCACGCCGGGCTCGGTCCCCGCAACCTGCGGGCGGACACGGCGGCGATCGTCGCCACCGCGATCGCAGTTGGTATCTAGGGCTTGCGTGTTGCGGTCGCGATCTCGCCGCGGATCGCGAGCACCGACAGCACGACGAAGGCGACGGCGCCGATGGCAAATACCGCGATGCCGGCGGTGACGTAGGACTCGGCGACCCCGAAGCCTGCGAAGAGGAGACCGATCGCGATCACCAGCGCCGCGTAAACGCGAAACCCGCTCCTGGAGGCGGCGAAGCCCGGGGGCAACGAGCCCAGGTAGCGCGAGGTGACGGTGCGCATCACGAAGTCGCCCGCACCGAGGAGGTTGAGCAGGAGCACGACGCCGACCAGTGCGATCAGCCCGCCGATGACGAGGGTTGCGCTCACGATCCCTAGCATTCTGACCGTGGCGGTTACGACCAGGCAAGCGCTGGTGCGGAACTTCTGCATCATCGCCCACATCGACCACGGCAAGTCGACGCTTGCCGACCGCCTGCTCGAGCGCACCGGCGCCATCAGCCAGCGCGATATGCAGGACCAGGTCCTCGACACCATGGACCTGGAGCGCGAGCGAGGCATCACGATCAAGCTGCAGGCCGTGCGCATGACGTATCCGGCGCACGACGGCCAGACCTACGAGCTGAACCTGATCGACACGCCGGGCCACGTCGACTTCGCGTACGAGGTCTCTCGCTCGCTCGCCGCCTGCGAAGGAGCGATCCTTGTCGTCGACGCGGCGCAGGGCATCGAGGCGCAGACGCTCGCCAACCTGTACCAGGCCGTCGAGGCCGGGTTGACCATCGTCCCTGTGGTCAACAAGATCGACCTCGACGCGGCCCAACCGGAGATGGTCGCGGAAGAGATCTCCGATGTGACCGGCATCGCGCGAGACCAGGTCATCTTCGCCTCGGCCAAGCTTGGCGTCGGGACCGAGGCAATCCTCGAGGCGGTGGTCAACCGCGTGCCCGCACCGCGCGGCGACCCGTTGAAGCCGCTGCGGGCTCTGATCTTCGACTCGCACTACGACCCCTACCGCGGCGTCATCACCTACGTGCGCGTTGTCGACGGCGAGATCATCCCGCGGACCAGGGTCCGGATGATGAACACGGGCAAGGTCCACGAGGTGGACGAGGTCGGTTGGTTTGCGCCGCGTCCACGCCCGGCCGAGAGCCTGACCGCCGGCGAGGTCGGCTACGTGACGGCCGCGATCAAGAACGTCGTCGACGCCCGGGTCGGCGACACGATCACCACGGCCGAGCACGGTGCGAGCACGCCGCTGCCCGGCTACCGGCGGGTCAAGCCAATGGTCTTCGCCGGTCTGTTTCCGTCGAACTCCGACCAGTTCGCCGACCTGAAGGAGGCGCTCGAGAAGCTCCAGCTCAACGACGCGGCCCTGTCCTTCGAGCCGGAGAACTCAGCGGCGCTCGGCTTTGGCTTCCGATGCGGATTCCTCGGCCTGCTCCATCTCGAGATCGTCCAGGAACGTCTGGAGCGCGAGTTCGAGCTCGACCTGATCACCACGGCGCCGACGGTCGAGTACGAGGTCAAGCTGAAACGTGGTGGGCTAACCCAGGTCGACAACCCCGCCCTGCTTCCCGATCCCACACTGATCGAGTCCGTCTCGGAGCCGTTCGTCAGGCTGTCGATCATCGTGCCATCGGCCTACGTCGGCCCCATGATGGAGCTCTGCCAGGAGCGGCGCGGCAACTTCAAGCATCTCGAGCACCGGCCGGGCGACCGGGTCGTGCTCGAGTATGAAATCCCGCTTGGCGAGATCATCCACGACTTCTACGACCAGCTGAAGTCGCGGTCGAAGGGCTACGCCTCGATGGATTACGAGATGATCGGGTTCCGCGAGGGGGACCTGGCGAAGCTGGATGTGCTGGTCGCCGGGGAGCCGGTCGACGCGCTGTCGCTGATCACCCACCGGACCAAGGCACAGGCCCAGGGCCGTCGCCTGGTGGAGAAGCTCAAGTCGATCATCCCCCGCCAGCTGTACGAGGTCCCGATCCAGGCGGCGATCGGGGGCAAGGTGATCGCCCGGGAGACGATCTCGGCCATGAGAAAGGACGTCCTTGCCAAATGCTATGGCGGTGATGTGACCCGGAAACGCAAACTGTTGGAGAGGCAGAAGGAAGGCAAGCGGCGAATGAAGAGGGTCGGGGCGATCGAGATCCCGCAGGAGGCGTTCATGGCGGTGCTCAAGCTTGACTAGAGCGCTTCCCGCCCTGGCTCTGATCGCCGCGATCGGGCTCGTCGCGGGCGCCTGCACCAGGCCGTTCACGTCAGCGCCGCCGGCGAAGATCATGGACGTGTACGCTGCCAGCCCGAGCGCGGCCGACGCCCGCTCCCTGCTCGGCGGCGAGTGGTGGACGGCCGCACCGACGTTTGCCGTGCGGCCCCTCGACGACGCGAACTTCGCGACTCAGGTCCAGTACACGGTCGTCCGTCGGTACGTCAATGTCGGCACGTCTGAAAGCTGGCGGATCCGCTACATCCAGTTCGACAAGTCGAGCTCGGCGAGCTCGTTGATGAGCAACATCGAGAACAGCCTGGGCAGCGGCAACTCGGGTAAGAACGCCGGCGACAAGACCCTCTTCTACCAGGAGAAACTGTCATCGACCTCGCAGGGCGGGGCTCCGTACGAGACCCTGACCCTGATCCGCGTCGGGTCGCTCGTCGTCGAGAGCATGTGGTTGAAAAACGATGGTTTCCCGAGCTCGGACCAGCTGGGCAAGATCGCGACCAAGCTCGCCGACGGAGTCAAGAACGCGGCCGCGGGCAAGGTGCACGGAACCGCGGTGTCGGCCGATGAGCTCGCCCTGCTGCCGCCGCCCAACGCCTACATCACCCTGCTGGGTGCGGTGAAGCTTCCGATCGAGGCCATCCCGCTGATGATCAACTTCAGCGCGCCCACCCAGCTGGTCGCGCTCTTCAAGGACGTGCAGCTGAACGACTTTGTGTTCGGTGACTACGTGCTCGACAACGACACGCACATGGAGGTGCAGGCGGCTGTCTTCACGTTGACGTCATCGACCGCTGCGAACGAGCTGTTCGACACGTTCAAGGGCAGCGCGAGCGTGGACGCCAACGGGGTCCTGAGGTTCTACAACGACGTCACCGGGCCCGGCCAGTACGACTACTACATCGTGTCCGGTCGCCACGTCGGCCTGCTGATCTGCCGGTCCACCGCCGAGCTGTCGGCAAACGAGTCCGCCTCGCGCGCATGCGAGTCGCCGCTCGAGACAGTGGCCGCGGCGTGGCCGACCGCGTTCAGGGACTAGACGTCTCGGAGGCGGTCGCGGTCTCGCGGCTTTCCTGAAACCACCGCCACTGCCTGGTCAATCCTTCGCGCAGCGAGACACGTGGCTCCCAACCGAGCCGCTCGCGCGCGACGTTGATCGAAGCGCCCGTGTGCTTGGGGTCGCCCGGTGCAGCCGGAAGGAACTGGCGTCGGGCGTGGATCCCGCTGATTTCCTCGAGCGTGGCCAGGACGCGGTTGACGGTGACCCGACTTCCTCCGCCAAGGTTGATGATCAGGCCGACGGCATCGGCCGACGCGGCCTTCACCGTCGCGTCGACGGCATCGGACACGTAGGTGAACTCGCGGGTCTGCTCGCCGTCGCCGAAGATCTCGATCTCCTTGTTATCGACCAACGCCTCCATGAAACGGAAGAAAGCCGCGTCGGGTCGCTGGCGTGGTCCGTAGACCGCGAAGTAGCGCAGGGAGGTGACCGGGACGCCGAAGTTGCGCATGTACACGAACGCCAGGTGCTCGGCGGCGAGCTTGGTCATCCCGTAGGGCGAAACCGGTCGTGGGAGGGCGGTCTCCCTGGTCGGAAACATCTCGGCGTCGCCATACACAGAGGAGCTGGATGCGAACACGAAGCGGTCGATCTCGACGTTACGCAGCGCCTCGAGCACCCGCTGTGTGGCCACAATGTTGTCCTGCACGTAGCGGTCGAAGTGGTCGCCCCAGCTTGGATGGACCCCGGGCTGGCCGGCGAGGTGGAACACGACCTTGGCGCCGCGCAGCACCTTGCGCACGTAGGAATGGACCAGGTCCAGCTCCTCGAACACGAAGTTGGGGTGCTCGACCGCGACCTCCAGGTTTTTCTCCTTGCGCGGGCGGGCGTAGTTGTCCGCGAAGGAGTCGATGCCGACCACCTCGTGTCCGTCGGCGAGCAGTCGCTCGCAGAGGTGGGAGCCGATGAATCCCGCGGCGCCGGTGACTACCACTCGCACAGGACAAACCTATCTTGTAGGGACGTGAATCGCTTCGAAAACTGGCTCGCGACCACCGAGGCCGGCGTGACCGTGAGATCGTTCCCGGCGGGTACGCGCACGGCGACGGACGCCGCGCGTGCGGTCGGCTGCGAGCTCGGCCAGATCGTCAAATCTCTGGTGTTCGTCGCGGGCGGCAAGCCGGTCGTGGTGCTGGTCAGCGGCGTCAACCGGCTCGACGAGACCAAGCTGGCGGTGGTCGCCGGCGGGCCGGTGGCGAAGGCCGACGCCGGCATCGCACGCACCGCCACCGGCTACTCGATCGGCGGAGTACCGCCATTCGGGCACTCGACGGATGTAAGAGTGTTCATGGACCGCGACCTCCTCGACCATGCGGTCGTGTGGGCGGCGGCTGGCCGGCCCGATTCCGTCTTCGAGATTGAACCGGGCCGCCTGCGGGAACTGAGTAAGGCGACGGTGTTCGACCTCAAGACCGCATGAGCAGCCTTGTCATCTTCTGCCGGGATTGTGGCAAGCAGGTGCCGAGCTCCCAGACCAAAGACGGCCTATGCATCGATTGCCGGGTCCGGCGGTCGGTCGCGGACTTGCGCGACGAGCATGCGCGCCTGTGGCGTAAGCGCGAGCGCTACACGACGCAGAACGCCAACGTCGACCAGATCGGCAGGCAGATCGGCCGGGTCGAGGATCGAATCGCGCAGCGAATCCGTGAGCTGGTTCCCAATGAGAGAGAGTCGGTCCAGCACCTGCGGCGCGAGCTCGAGGCCGCACGCGGGCAGCGCTACACGATCAAGGGCGTGTGACCTTGCAGGCCTTTCGTCATCTCTACGTCCACATCCCGTTCTGCAAGCACAAGTGCGGCTACTGCGACTTCAACGCCTACGCCGGGATGGACCGCCTCATACCCGACTACATGGACGCGCTCGAGAGAGAGCTCGTCTTCGCCCGCGAGCGTTATCCGTTTCAGCAGCTCGACACGGTCTACTTCGGCGGGGGCACGCCAAGCCTGCTGCCGGCCGGTCAGGCGGCGAGGCTGCTCGAGTTCATTCGCCGAACTTTCAACGTCGCGCCGGACGCCGAGGTCACCCTCGAAGCGAACCCCGCCAGCACGGATGCGGCGAAGGTCGACGCCTGGCTTTCAGGTGGTGTCAACCGGCTCAGTCTGGGCGTGCAGGGGTTCGATCCACGCGCCCTCGCGGTCCTGGAACGCAAGACGGATGCAGCCCAGGCGACAAACGCCTTTGCCCTGGCCCGCGCGATGGGAATGACCAACGTCAGCATCGACCTCATCTACGCAGTTCCGTACCAGAGCATGCGGACGTGGCTCGACACGCTGCGCCGGGCGATCGCGATGGGGCCGGAGCACGTCTCGACCTACTGCCTCTCGTTCGAGGAAGGCACGCTGCTGCACCGACGGCGCGCCGAGGGCAAGGTGCCAGAGGTGGCCTCGGACCTGCAGTGGGACCAGCTCGACGCCGCGTGCGCGGAGCTGGAAGCGGCCGGTTATCGCCGGTACGAGGTCTCCAACTGGTCACGCGCCGGGTTCGAGTCGCGACACAACCAGGCCTACTGGCGTTGCCGTCCCGTGTACGGCGCCGGCGCAGGCGCCCACTCCTACGCAACGGATGGCGAGACCGCGTCGCGCTGGTGGAACGTAGCGCGCCCGCGCGAGTACATCGCCGCGTCGCCTGCGACGAGGGCCGACGGGGAGCAGCTGGATCCGCGCAAGAGCGTCGCCGAGTCGTTGATGCTGGGGCTGCGCACCGCCGAGGGGACGGCCGCCCCGCGCGGTTTCGACGCGGAGCTGAACCGGCTGCAGCGGGCCGGCCTGATCAAGCGGCTAGACGGCCGGATCGTCCCCACGCGCCGGGGCATGGACCTGCACAACCAGATCGCGCTCGCCGTCCTGTGAGCGACTGTTTTTCAGCTCTCGCCCGTTAAGCGGATCACAGGCGATGTCACTGGCCCGATTCCCGCGGCTCACCGGTGCGATGACCGTCCTGGTGGCCATCATCGCGCTGCTCGTGCTCGCCGACGTCGCCTTCGCCGCGGTCCTCGTCTCCAGGCACGGGTCGCTGCAGCCGGCACCAGCGGCCACCCAGGCGAGCCCGCAGGGCAACCCCGGCGAGAAGACCAAAGCCGGCCACCCGTGCAATCACGGGTTCTACGTCTCCCAGGCTGCGCACGCCAAGAAAGGCGGCGCCTACGTGAGCGGCATCGCCAAGAGCGGCCTGGGCAAGGACGGCAACTGCACGGCGCCCCTGCCCGCGCAGGCGCCGTCGCCCAAGCCCAAAGCCTCCGGGAGCTAGCCACAGCCGGCGCCCACTGCCTGTAGTGTTGTTAGCACTCTCCGGCCGAGAGTGCTGAAACAGAGATGGAGAACAGGAAGCAGGCGATCCTCCGGGCGGTGGTGCACGAGTTCACCACGAGTGCCGTGCCGGTCGGGTCCCAGGCCCTGCAGTCGCGCTACTTCGTCAACCTCTCATCGGCCACGATTCGTAGCGAGCTTGCGGAGCTCGCCGACCTCGGCTACCTGGCGCAGCCGCACACCTCGGCAGGCCGGGTGCCGACCGACTCCGGCTACCGCTACTTCGTCGACTTCCTCATGGACCTGGAGCCCATCCCCGACCGCGTCAAGGCCTACATCCGCGACGAGCTGCAGTCGGCCCCCGCAGACGTGGAGGGCATGGTCGAGCGGGTGGCGATGACGGTGGCGGCCGTCACCCAGAACGCGTCCGTCGCGAGCGCCCCGCAGGGGTCGCAAGCGCGGATCAAGCACGTCGACCTCGTCTCCCTCGAGCCGCAGGAGGTGCTCCTCATCCTGCTGCTCGAAGGCAACCTGCTGCGCCAGCAGGTCGTGAACACGACCGAGCCGGCGAGCCAGGCCGACCTGACCGTGCTCGCGGCGCGCCTCAACGACGCGCTGAGCGGCCGGGCCAGCGACGAGGGCCGCCGGCGCTACGACGGGGCGCCGCTTGGGCTCGAGAAGGAGCTGCTTGGCCGGGTCATCGCGGTCCTCGACCTCTATGAAAAAGGAACCGAGAACCTGGTCGTCCACGACGGGGTGCGCAACCTCCTGCGACAGCCCGAGTTCGCCGAGTCGTCGCGCGTTCACCAGGTGCTGGAGGTGCTCGAGGAGACCCGCTACCTGACGGTGCTCCTGAGGCAGCTGATCGGCGAGTCGGACCTGCAGATCGTGATCGGGTCGGAGAACACGTCGAGCCGGCTCCAGGGCTGCGCGGTCGTGCTCACCACGTACGGGCCCACCGACCGGCTGAAAGGGGTGCTGGGCGTGATCGGGCCCACGCGGATGGCCTACAGCCAGACGGTCTCCCGGCTCCAGGCCGTGGCCCGGGGCGCTAGCGACCGGATGGCCGAGCTCGGAGTTTGAGCCGGTCGCGTGCCGCGGTATCTAAGGTTCGATGACCACCCGTAAGCACCCGCCCGAGCCGCGCGAGGGCGACCCGCCCGAGCCCGCTACCGCCTCCCTCGAGGCCAAGGTCGCCGAGCTGGAGTCTGCAGCAGCGGAGGCTCGGGACAAGTACCTCCGCCTGGCCGCCGACTTCGACAACTACAAAAAGAGAATGCGCCAGGAGCAGATGGAGACCATCCAGCACGCCTCGGCCGAGCTGATCGGCCGTTTGCTGCCGGTGCTCGACGACCTGCACAACGTTCTCGACCACCAGCCGGAGGGCATCGACCACTCATGGATCAAGGGCCTCGAGCTCAGCGTCCGCAAGCTGGAGGAGGCGCTCGGCACGCACGGCCTGCAGGCGATCGAATCGGTCGGCGCGCGCTTCGACCCCAAGTTGCACGAGGCCGTCGCGCACGAAGAGTCGGCTGACCATCCGGAAGACACCGTCGTCTCCGAGTTGAGGCGCGGGTATCGTCTTCGCGACCGCGTCGTGAGACCCGCCCTGGTCAAGGTCTCGCGACCGCCCCTCGCCGCCCATCACGAATCCGAATAAGAGCCGGTGGCCGTCAAGCGCGACTACTACGAGGTGCTGGGCGTCGGACGGCAGGCCTCGCCAGACGAGCTGAAGCGCGCGTTTCGCAAGATCGCCATGGACTCGCATCCCGACCGCAATCCGGACGATGCGGGCGCGCATGCGCGCTTCAAGGAGGCGAGTGAGGCCTACGCGGTGCTTTCCGACCCGGACCGGCGTCGGAGCTACGACCTGTTCGGTCACGCAGCGGTCGGCTCGGGAGGACCGGCGGTCGACTTCTCCGATATGCCGTTCGCGGACATCTTCGACACGTTCTTCGGCGGGGGGTTTGGGGCGAGGGCTCGCCGCGAGCGGTCCAACCGGGGCGACGATCTCCGCTACGACCTGACGGTCACGTTCGAGGAGTCCTTCACAGGCCTCGAGAAGCAAATCGACATCCAGCGCCTCGCCACCTGTGAGCACTGTTCGGGGAGCGGGGCGGAGCCCGGCAGCGGCCAGGAGACCTGTCCGGGTTGCGGAGGTTCCGGCCAGATCCGGCGGGCCGCGCAGTCCTTCTTCGGCCAGGTGGTGACCACCGCCACCTGCCCGACGTGCGGCGGCGCTGGACGCATCCTGAAGAACCCGTGCGCCGAGTGCCGCGGGCAGGGCCGGCTGCACCGGACCAGACGGCTGGCGGTGAAGATCCCTGCCGGAGTCGACACCGGTTCCCAGATCCGGATCAGCGGCGAAGGCGAGGCCGGCGTCCGGGGCGGCCCGCCCGGCGACCTCTACGTCGTGCTGCGAGTCAAGCCGCACGCGCAGCTGGCGCGCCATGAGCAGGACATCGTCTTCGAGCTGCGCATCAACATGGTCCAGGCAGCGCTTGGCGACCGCATCGAGATCCCCACCCTGGAAGGCCCAGTTGAGATCGCGATCCCTGCCGGAACCCAGCACGGGCAGTCATTTCGGCTGCAGGGCCGGGGCATGCCAGATGTGCGTGGTGGGCGGCGAGGCGACCAGTACGTGGTCGTCCAGGTGCTGATCCCCAAGGACCTCGAACCGGAGCAGAAGGCGTTGCTGCGCAAGGTCGGCGGGCTGACGGGGAAGCCGGAAAAGGTCTCCAAAGGGTTCTTCGAAAAGCTGCGCGACGTGATTTCGCTGGACTGATGAATTTACGCTGAAAGCGACTTAGACTTCTGTTCGCGTTCAGTGCGTAGCGAAGTCGTGAGAGGGAGGTGGGCCGCCGCGAGGGCGGCCTTTTTGATGGTTTGGGATCGGCTTCACCTGGCGCAGGGCATAACCCAGGCCCTTGCGGGGTAGTTAGTTCGTTCAGTAGCTTTGATCGGTAAACAGAGGAAGTTGAGTGTCCAAAACCATCGATCTCGAACTAACAAGGGCTGAAGTCGAAGTCCTGGAGCTGGAAGCCCGGCTCCGGGTGGTCCCCATGAACGACACCCAGCTCTCCGACGCCCTGAAGACAGCCCTGGCGGCCAAAAAGGAGCGCCTGGCGAAGCTGCGCACCCTCCACGCCACGGCCGGCCGGGCCAGCCGCACCGGCAAGGACGGCGATGGCGAGAAGGTCAACCCCCTGCACGCCGGCCGCCGGCCCCCGCTCAAGCGGACCGTCCCCCAGAGGCCCCAGGCCAAAACCGGAAAATAGGCGCCCGCTCTCGTGATCTGAGGGCGAACTCGGGTCCCGAACGCTATCGTTCAACGAAATTTTGGTCAATGAGTTGACAGCGTCCCGGGCGCCCGCCGCCGATCCTTTGTTCGGTGCGGCGTGGGCTGCCGTCGGGGTCCCGCCTCAGCCACGCCGCTGGAGCCTGCCCCTGATCAACGGCCTGGCCGCCGGCGCTGTCATCGCTGGCGTCGCCTATCGGATCTGGGAGGCGCACCTCCCGATCGCCGAGCTCCGCATGGAGGTGATCCTGATTGGGCTCGGCGTCCTGCTGGCCGCGGTTGCCGTGACGGTTCGGAGCTCGAGATACGCGACCAGCATGGTCGCCCAGCTCTCGATCATGGCCGTGGCGGCGGTCCTCGCCGTCCTGGTCCTGGGGGTCGCGGGCAAGTGGCTTGGCGACGACCTGCCGCCCCTGGCCGCCGTGAGCTTCGCCGTCGTCCTGCTGCAGTTCGACGCCGGCCTGCATTCGAGGCACTTCGGCTACGTCTTCGGTGTCGCGATCGTCACCCTGGGCCTGCTCTGGGCATACGCCATCACCCAGCTGATGGTCTCCGTGACCGCGATCGTCATCTGGACCTTGCTGCTCGTCGGGATAGGGCTGCTCGCGTTCCTGACCAGCCGTTCCGTGCAGCGGGACCTCGGGGCACAGGTCGAGCGGCAGAGCTCGCTTCTGGCCACACTCAGCGACCTCGGTGAAGGCCTTGTCATCACCGAGAACGGCCGGTTTGTGGCCGGCAACGACGCCTACGTCGAGCTCACGGGTTACTCGCGCGAAGAGCTGGCTGCGCTGCCTTCGCTGGTCGACCTGGCACCCCTCGAGGACCGCGAGCAGCTGGCCGCCAACCAGGCCCGGAGGCTGGCCGGGGGTGATGGGCCCGCTCGCTACACCTCGGCGCTCATCACGAAGTCAGGCCGGCGAGTCCAGGTCGAGGTCGCGATCCATCGCGTCAGCACCCGACGCAACCAGCTGCTCGCCCTGGTCAGCGATATCACCGAGCGGCTGCGCGCGGAGGAATCCGAGCGCGAGATGGAGACTCGCTTTCGCACGCTGTTTCAGCAGGCGCAGGCGGGCATGGCTTTCACCACGCTCGACGGCCACATCACGACGGTCAACCCGGCGTTCTGTGAGTTCGTCGGCTACAAGGACGAAGAGCTCCGCACGCTCTCGATGCTCGACATCACGCATCCCGACGACGTCGCGGCCTTGCAGGAAGCGATGCACAGCATGCTCGCGGGTGAAGACGAAGGAAGGCGCATCGAAAAACGCTACACGCGCAAGGATGGCGAGCACGTCTGGGCGGACTTGACGATGCGACTCCTCCGCGGCCCGAACCAGCGACCGACGTACTTCCAGATCGTCACGGTCGACATCCGCGACCGCAAGCGGGCCGAGGTGCTTCAGGCCGCGCGTTTCGCTGTCACGCAGGCGCTGGTCACGTCGCCGGGTTGGGAGATGGCAACCCCCGGAGTGCTGGAGGGGCTGTGCCGGACGCTGGACTGGGAGCTCGCCGAGTACTGGGAGGTCGACATCGACCGCGAGGCGATGCACTTCGTGACGTCCTGGAAGCGGCCGGGCCGTGACACGGCGGCGTTCGAGGCCACGGCCGGAGCCGCGGTCTACCGACGCGGGGAGGGACTCGCCGGTCGGGTCTGGGAGTCGGGCGCGCCGGTCGCGATGCCGGACCTCGCGGAGGAGGCGTCGGCGCGCTCGACCGCCGCGGTCGCGGTCGGACTGCATGGGATCGTCGGTTTCCCCGTCCGCAGCGGCCGCCGCGTCGTCGGCATGATCTCGCTGCATACGTGGGCAGCGCGCCACCTGGACGAAGGCCTCGTCGCGGTGATGAGTGACGTCGGCTCCCAGATCGGCGAGTTCGTCGAGCGCAAACGGGCGGAAGTCGCGCTCCAGGAAAGCGAGAAGCGGATGCGTTCGGTGCTCGACAACGTGTCGGACGGGCTGGCGACGATCGACAGCGCCGGCATCATCGAGTCGGCCAATCCCGCGGTCATCAAGTTGTTCGGTTACTCCGAGCAGGAGCTGATCGGTAGGCAGGCCGACATCCTGATCGCGACGACCCACCGCAGCGCCTTCGACAACTACCTGCAGCGCCGGCTGTCGATCGACATCCCCGTCAGCGGCGCGCACGAGACGATGGGCAAGCGGAAGAACGGAAGCCTCTTCCCGCTCGAGTTCGTCGTCAGCTCGATGCAGATCGGATCGCGCCACCTTTTCATCGCGACGCTGCGCGACATCTCCGAACGCAAAGCGCACACCGATGCGCTCGAGTACCAGGCTCTGCACGACGCCCTGACCGGCCTACCCAACCGAAGCCTTTTCGGCGACCGGCTCCGCCAGGCGCTGCTGGGCGCCCGCCGCAATCAGAAGATGTTCGGCGTCCTCCTGCTCGACCTCGATCGCTTCAAGGACATCAACGACGCGCTGGGACACGACCGCGGCGACAGCCTTCTGCAGGAGGTGACCGCACGCCTGCGCGGAGTGCTGCGTGCGACCGACACCGTGGCTCGACTGGGCGGCGATGAATTCGCGATCCTGACCACCGACGCCAAGCATCCCGAGGATGTGGCCGGCACGGCCCGCAAGATCCTGGCCTCACTGGAGGGCCAGTTCTCGATCGGAGACCAGATGGTGGAGACAGGTGCGTCGATCGGAATCGCGATGTACCCAGTGCACGGCGACGATCCGAGCACGCTCTTGCGCCGGGCGGACGTGGCGATGTACGTCGCGAAACGGTCGGGCGGCGGCTACGCGATGTACCAGCCCGAGCAAGAAGCGCAGTCGCTGCGGCGATCAGGACTGGCCGGTGAGTTGCGCCGCTCGATCCCCCAGGGCGAGCTGGTCCTGCACTATCAGCCCCAGGTCACCCTGGCGACGGGCGCGATCCAGTCGGTCGAGGCGCTCGTGCGCTGGAACCATCCACGCGAAGGCATCATGCCGCCGGATCGGTTCATTCCGATGGCGGAGGAGACAGGGATCATCCATCCGCTGACCGCGTGGGTCCTCGACGCCGCCCTCGCGCAGCTCTGCAAGTGGCTGGCCGACGGCCTCGACCTCTCGGTGTCCGTGAACGTCTCGCCGCGAAACATCGAGGACCACTCGCTGGAAGAGATGGTGGCGCGCGCGCTGGGCAACTTCAAAGTCGACCCCAGCCGGCTCACCCTGGAGATCACCGAAGGCGTGGCGATGGCGGCGGCGGCGACGAAGGCACTGCACCGCTTGCATGAGATAGGCGTCCGCCTGTCCCTGGACGACTTTGGCACCGGTTACTCGTCGCTGCTCTCGCTGATGCGACTGCCAGTGAACGAGATCAAGATCGACCGCTCTTTCGTCTCCGCGCTGGCGTCCGATCCGGACTCGGCCGCGATCGTTCGGTCGGCGGTCAGCCTCGGGCACAACCTCGGGCTTCGCGTGGTCGCCGAGGGCCTGCAGGATCGGATGGCGGAGACCGTCCTCGTCGAGGCGGGCTGCGACGCAGCCCAGGGATATCTCGTCGGCCGGCCCCTCGAGGAGCCCGAGATCACGGCACTGCTCATGCAGCAACCCCACGCCGCCAATCCCGACGAAGAGAAACTGACCGAATCGCTTTGAAAGCGGTCGTGTTGGGCGCCAACGGCCAGCTGGGCAGCGAGCTCGTCCGCCTGCTCGGCCCGGACTCCGCGGTGCCCAGGCAGGAACTGTCGATAGACGACGCGAACGCGATCTCCGAACTGCTTGCGCGAAGGCGGCCTGAGTTTGTTTTCAACTGTGCCGCGTACAACGCCGTCGATCGCGCCGAAACCGAAGCCGACCTCGCCTACGCTGTAAACGGGCAGGGGCCACACCGCGTCGCTGTCGCCTGTCGCCGGATCGGGGCGACGATCGTCCATTTCTCGACCAACTTCGTCTTTGCCGGCACCCAAGACGAGCCTTACGTCGAAGCCGACGAGCCTGCGCCTTTGTCGGTCTACGGCTCGAGCAAGCTCATGGGCGAGCGGAAGGTGTTCGAAGCCGGCGCGCAGTCGCTCGTGATCAGGACCGCGGCACTGTACGGCGGCCCGCGCAGCTTTCCCCTGCGCATCCTCGACCGCGCGCGACTGGTGGCGCGACTGCCCGTGGTTTCGGACCAGCGGGTCAACCCGACCTACGCGCGCGACCTGGCCGGCGCCGCCGTCGAGGTTGCCGAGCAGGGCGCGACCGGCATCGTTCACGCGGTGAATCAGGGCTGCTGCGGCTGGGACGAGTTCGCCCGCGCGGTGCTGGAGGAGTTCGGCGTCACGACCGAGGTCGATCCCGTCAGCTCCGCGGCGTATCCGGCCGCCGCCCGCCGGCCTCGCAACGGGTGCCTGGGCTCGACCCGTTACCGGCCGCTGCGGCCCTGGCGGGAGGCCCTCCACGTCTATGCCACCGAAGTTCTCCAGGCTCATCCCAATTCATGGGGAGGGCGGGGGAGGGGCCAAAGCCCATAAAAAGGCTCGGGCCGGGCGATTTCTCGACACCGGCTCCGAGCTTGGCTGCGGGGGGTGAGGTTCTAACTAAGAATGAGTTCGACGATCCCTTTCTGAAGGCCCGCGCGCTCTGTTGCGCAGCGAAAAGTTTGCCACGAAAATGCCGGATGGACTTATTGATCTGTGTACATTTTCAACGACGAAATGCCTGCGCCGCTCGTGGAATTCCAAGCCCGATCTTTCAATAACGGGGCAAAATCCCGACTGCTTTTTGATATGGATTCGTTAGTCGCAGTACAACGGCTTGCAGAGATTGATCAGTTCGAGGGATGTGGCGACTCGCCTGGGCGTCAGCCAGGCGACGGTGGCGCGCGCCGTCGCGCGTGGCCTGCTCCGCCCTGCGCTCATCACGCCCGGGGGCCATCGCCGGTTCAACGAGAAGGATGTCGAAACGTACGCGGCAAGCCTTCAGGACGAGCCTGAAGGCGCCAGGCTGATCACCACCGGCGAGGCCGCGCGCCTCCTGGGCGTGAGCCAGCCGACCCTGAACCGGGCCGTCCGCCGCGGCCGGCTCCAGCCGACGCTCACCACGCCAGGCGGGCACCGGCGCTTCGACAGCGCCGAGCTCTGCGCGGCCCTGTACTTCGAGGACGAGCCGTGACCACGAAAGGGGAAGATCCCGGCCACCTTCTCGGGGCACCCGATGGTGCCCGGAGCGACACCGGCCTCGCGTGGAGCGTGCTCCTCAATGGGGTCCTGGTCGGCGCCTTCGTGGTCGGCGCGATCCCGATCGTCGCCATTCTGCACGGCTTTCTCGAGCTCGTCCGGCAGTCGCAGATCCGCAGTGGATCCGACTGGGTTGCCTACGGATTTGCTTTTGCGGGACTGTTTCTTGGCGCCATCTTCTTCGCGTACGCGGTCAAGTACTACCTGAGCACAGCCATGGTTTTGCTGACCACGCTCGTGGGCGCGGGTCCGCGCAACGGCAACGGCACGCACAAGGCAAACGGCAACGGCCTTAACAGGATCAACGGCAACGGCTACCACCTGGACCTGGGCTACCACCCGTTCGTATCCGTGCACGTCGCCGCCTACAACGAGAAGCGCGTGATCGAGCGGTTGCTGACCGCCCTTTCCCAGCTCGAATACCCCGAGTACGAGGTCGTGGTGGTCGACGACTCGACCGACGAGTCGGTGGAAATCCTCCAGCGCTGGCGCGGCCGTCCCCGCTTCAAGATCCTCCACCGCACCAGCCGCGCCGGCTACAAGGGCGGAGCGCTGCGCGAGGCGCTGAAGGTCACCGACCCCCGCGCCGAGTACATCGTCGTTTTCGACGCCGACTCGGTGCCGTTCTCCGACTCCATCGAGCGCCTGCTGCCGCTGTTCTATCGCGTGAGCGACGGCCCCTCGAGCAAGCGATTCGAGGCGGCGTTCGGCCGCGTCGAGGAGCCGCCGTCGGAGCCGGGCCAGATCAAGCGACGGCCTGAGGTCGGCGCGGTCCAGAGCTACCAGTGGCACGTGCTCAACAAATCGGAGAGCTGGCTCACGGAGGCTGTGCGCGCGGAGTACGCGGGCAGCTACATGATCGAGCGTCCTTTCCAGGATGCGATCGGCGCACTGAAGATGATCGCCGGCACCGCCTACATGATCCGCGCCGACGTCCTGCGCGAGGTCGGGTGGGGAACCAGCATCACCGAAGACTGGGAGCTCACCGTCAAGCTCTACGCGCGCGGGTACAAGGTCATCTACACGCCGTGGGCGGAGACCCCCGCCGAATGCGTGAGCACGTTCGCGAGGCTGGCCAGGCAGCGAATGCGCTGGGCGGAGGGACATACACACAACGTGCGCAAATGGTTCTTCCCGATCATGCGGTCGCGCTACGTCACACCGATCGAGAAGCTCGAGTTCCTCTACGACGCGTCCTATTACCTGCAGGCCGGTCTGTTCGTCGTCGGCTCTCTGAGCTGGCTCATCTCGGAGCTTGTCTTCCAGGCGCACGTCCCGGGCTGGACGTCGCTTCTCGGTTGGTCGCTGCTTTTCTCCAACATCTTCGCGCTGCCGCTCATGAACCTCGGCGGACTGATCCTCGAGGAAGCGCCCGCGCGCGACGTGCAGGGGGTCTTCGGCGCCCTCGTCCTTTCCTTTGCGCTTGTCCCCTTTCAGGGATGGGCGGCGTTCAAGGGTCTGATCAGCCGCGACGAAGGTCCCTGGTTCCGGACCCCGAAGACGGGCCGCGTCACCGACGAGGTGTGGCATCTGCGCCGGCTGTACATGCTTCGCCGGTGGCTGATAGGGCGCCGCGCCGCACCGCGCTGGTCCCCGCCCGCGGCGCCAATGGTCAGGTCGACACCAGTCGGCCCGGCGACGCACAGCCGCTGGCTCGGTTGGATCGCGGTCGGTGCGCTCGTCATTCTCTTCGCAAGTCTCGCCATCGCGTCCACGGGAGCTCCTGTCGTCAACGCTGCCGGCAATCCGCTCTACCTGCACGGGTCCGGCACCGCTCCGGACTGCGTCGCGACGACCGTCGACCAGACCATCGGGACTCGGGGCGCCGCCTGTCAGATCCAGTCGCAAGCGGGCGGGATCACCACCACGTGGTCGTTCAGCAACCTGCCCGCGCAGACCGTCGCCGCCGGGGTGTGGACCTTCACGATGTACTGGACCGGCGGCACCGGCAGCACCAACGACACCGTGACCGTCGCGGCCGGCGTCTCGGCCACCTCGAGCTGCGCAGGCTTCGTGGCCACGGTGCCCAATGCGGGCTCGACCTGGTCGACGACGTTCGGGTCCGGCGGAGCCAACACCTCGAGCCCGTTCACCGTGAGTACGAGCGCCAGCCAGCTGCCGCTCGTGATCACGCCCGGCGGTTCGCTCTGCGTTTCGGTGACGCTCACGCACAACACCGGTGGCAAGCCCACGATGCTCTACGACGGGACGGCCGGCGTCGCCGACACGAACATCGTGCCGCCGAGCATCGTCGTGCCTGAGGGATTGCTCGGCTTGCTCGGTTTCGTCGCGGCCCTGCCGGTGCTCGTGTCGCGACTGGTGCGGAGAAGGCGATGAAGCCGACTGAGCGTAAGCCGGACAGTGTCAACCTCACCCTCATCGCGCTGACGTGCGCGCTGCTGATGGTGCTTCCGCTCGTGACCACGTTCGACGAGCTGCTCACCGTGTGGGCGATGCATCTCGGCGCCAACAACCCGCTGCAGGCGATCGTGCCGGCAGAGTCGCGGATGGTGGTGACCCTGCTCGGGCTGGTCGGTGTCCACGCGGCGGCGTCCGGCAGTCACCTCGTCGTGTGGGACACGTCAGGCTCGATGCACACGCTTTTCATCTCGTGGAACTGCATCGGCTGGCAGAGCCTGATCCTCTTTGGCGTCAGCCTGCTGACCGGACTGCGGGGCAACCACACGTGGGAGATGCGTGCGCAGATCGTCCTCATCGGAGTGGCTGGCACGATGCTGCTCAACCTCGCGCGCGTCGCCCTGGTGGCGTTGATCGCCGCCACATTCGGGGTCGCGCCGGCGATCTTCTTCCACGACTACGGTGGCACGCTCCTGTTCGTCGGCTTCCTGTTCGCGTTCTGGGCGCTCGCCCAGCGCTGGATCCTGACGTCTGTGCCGGTCGAGGCCGAGGCGACCGCGTGAACCGCTGGATCCGTCTCGGCGTGCAGACTGCGTTCGGCCTGGTCCTGTTGTGGTTGTGGCTGCGGACCGTGTCCCTGCCCGAGATCGTCGCCCACGCACGCGTCCAGAGCTGGTGGCCGGTGGCCCTGATGATCGTGCTGTTCCTCGTCACGAGCCTCATCCGCGCCCGCCGCTGGCTGCTTCTCCTGCGTCCGCTGGCCCCCGTCGGCATGGTCCGCGCCTTCGCGATGAACGCCGCCGGCGGCCTGCTGAACTACGTGCTGCCGATCCGCTCCGGCGACGCGGCGAGAGCCTGGTGGCTGTGGCGCCGGCACCGCATACCCGCCGGGTCGGCCCTCGCGACCATCGT
>WNGB01004023.1_pt1 | contig 22726 bp, 18 predicted proteins | sample 5400681 | NCBI WGS metagenome assembly WNGB01 (sample SAMN13153367, study PRJNA577476) | soil metagenome | isolation source: 115 cm soil or saprolite under grassland replicate 2 | place: USA:California | collected 2016-06-15
CCCGGCTGGAAGAGCCCGTGGGAGAGGTCGCGCGGCGCGGCGTCCGTGTGTGCCTCGGCCGGAGTGTCCAAGACGGTGGCCGACTCGATCCGGTCGAGCCGGAACAGCCGCCGGTCATCGACGCGGTGGCACCAGCCGTCGAGGTAGGTCATGCCCTGGCCGGTGAGCAGCCCGAGCGGGTCGACGACGCGCTCGGTGCTCTCGTCGCGCGCCGGGACGTAGTAGGTCAGCCGGACCTGCCGGCCGCGGTCGAGTGCGTGCTGCAACCGCGTGCGCAGCTGCCCCAGGGCGCGCTCCCGCTCCCCCAGGTGTACGTCGACCTGCCCGGCCGCGGTCGCACCGTCCTGGGCGGCGGCCTCCAGCTTCGCGAGCGTGCGGTCGACGACCGGCACCACGTCGGCGTCGGCGGAGTCACGCAGGGTACGCAGCGCCACGATCAGCGCCGAGGCCTCGGAGACGGTCAGCCGGAGCGGTCGCGCGAGGTAGTCGGCGTTCGCCACCCGGATCACGCCATCGCCCTCGAGCGCGTCGAGGTCGACCTCGATGTAGTCGCCGGGCAGGTAGCCGGGCCAGCCGCAGTACATCAGCACCTTGAGGTCGCTGACGATCTGCTTCGGGGTGACGCCCAGGTCGGCGGCGGCCTCCTCGAGCTTCACCTCCTGGCGGGTCAGGGCGTAGGGCACCAGCGCCAGCAGCCGGGCCACCTGGGCGCTGGCTCCGACCGGGCCGAGGGGCGCCGTACTCATGATGACCGCCTCATGACGCCGCCTCGGTGAGTCGCCGGACCACCTGGTCGCGCAGCGCCGGCGGCGACTCGGCGTACGCGTCGGGGCCGAAGCTCATCACCTCGTCGGCCATCGCGTAGAGCGACGACCCCTCGATGGTGAGCCGGTCCCAGCCGGTCCGTTGGTCGGGTCCCGGTACGCCGGTCTCGATGGCCGACGCCTGTCGGCGCAGCCCGTAGCCCGCCCCGTCGCGCACCAGCACCGTGACCGGCTCCGCGACCGGCGGAGCGGGCGCCAGCTGGCGGGTCATGGCATGGAAGTCGACGTCGGTCGGCAGGTCGTAGGAGCCGTCCGGGCCGTCGGTCTCGACCGTCCCCCGCACCCGGGACAGCCGGAACAGCCGCGGCGCGTCTCGGTCGACGTCGAGCCCGAGGACGTACCACCGGCCCGAGCTCCAGGCCACCCGCCACGGGTGCACGTGCCGGCGCTGCGGCTGGGTGGCACCGCTGCGCTGGTAGTCGAAGCTCACCGGAGTACGCCGCTGGGCCGCCGACCAGAACGCGTCGAACGACGGCTCCTCGGCGCTCAGCTGCGGCTCGACCAGGTCGAGCGCGGTCCGGTCCACCTCGACACCGGCGGCCTTGAGCTTGACCAGCGCGTCGGAGGTGGCCTCGGCCAGCCCGGCATGCTGCCACACCCGGGCGGCCAGGCCCACGACCGCGGCCTCGTCCGCCTCGAGCGCGATGTCGGGCAGCTCGAAGGCCTGCCTGTGGATCCGGTAGCCCTTCTCGTCGTCGAAGAAGGCGTCCTGGCTGGCCATGTCGATCGGGATACCGAGCTGGCGGAGCTCGTCCTTGTCCCGCTCGAACATCTTCTCGAACGCCTCGTCGCTGGAACCGTCGTACAGGAGGCCGCGGATGTGGTCCTTGTCGAGATGGCGACGCGCGACGAGCAGCATGATGAACAGGTTCATCAGCCGTTCGCTCTTGCGCATCGCCATCGCGACCCCTCCTCGCGTTTTACTCCAGCGTCCTACTCCAGCGTCCTACTTTGCGTTAGTACGCCGCTAGCACGTCGACCACGAACACCAGGGTCGAGTTCGGCGGGATGGTGTCGCCGGAACCCTGCTCGCCGTACGCCAGGTCCGGCGGGATCACCAGGATCACCCGGCTGCCGACCGTCACGCCGACCAAACCCTCGTCCCAGCCCTTGATGACCTGGCCGGCGCCGATCGTGGTGGAGAACGGTTCCCGGCCATAGCTCTGGTCGAAGATCTTGTCGCTGCCGTAGACCATGCCGAGGTAGTTCATGGTCGTGTTGTCGCCACTCTCGACCTTCTCGCCGTTGCCCTTGATAACGGTGTAGACCTGCAGCTTGTCGGGGGCCTCCTTGGGGGCCTTGGAGAAGTCGAAGCCGGTCGGGGTGCCGTCCTTCTCCTGCAGCTGCGGAGCGTCGGCCGGCACCTTCTGCGGAGTGCCTTCGGGCCCGTCGAGGGTGACGATCTTGTTGATGATGTCGATGATGAACACCACGTTGTCGCTGTCGGCGATGCCGAGGTCGGGGTTGCCGGTGTCCTTGAACGCGTCGGCCGGCGGGGAGACCACGAGCACTCGGGAGCCGACGGTGTGGTCAACCACTCCGTCGTACAGGCCCTTGAGGATCTGCGCGTCGTCGACGGTCAGCGTCTGCGCTTCGCCCTTGTCGTACGTGCTGTAGGCCTTCTCCTTGCTGAAGCCGTTGCCGATCCAGATGTGCACCAGCGCGGTGTCGCCCTTGGCGAGCTTGTCGCCGTCGCCCTCGACCAGGGTCTTGGTCTCGGTCTTGTCGACGTCGACGGTGGAGTTCCACTTCACCTCGGGCGCCTTGCCGACGTCGCCCGTCACGGTCACCGCGTCCAGGCCGCCGGTTCCGTCATCGGCGTTGGCGCCGGCATCGTCACCACAGGCAGCGAGGCCGAACAAAAGACTGAGAATGCCCAGGAGGGCAGCGAGACGGCGCACGTCGTTCACCTTCGGTTGCGGGAGGATCAGCCCGGTCACCCTACCGGGCCAACCTAGGCGGTCATCACATGCCGTCGATGAGTCGCTGCACCCGCTCGTCGTACGCCCGGAACGGGTCCTTGCAGAGCACGGTCCGCTGGGCCTGGTCGTTGAGCTTGAGGTGCACCCAGTCGACGGTGAAGTCACGTCGGCGCTCCTGTGCCTTCTTGATGAACTCGCCCCGAAGGCGGGCCCTGGTGTTCTGCGGCGGGACCGACTTGGCCTCGAAGATCTTGAGGTCGCTCGTGACTCGGGCGACCGCCCCGCGCTTCTCGAGCAGGTAGTAGAGGCCGCGGTTGCGGTGGATGTCGTGGTAGGCCAGGTCGAGCTGAGCGATCCGCGGGTGCCCGAGAGGCAGGCCGTGCTTGGCGCGGTAGCGCTCGATCAGCTTCCACTTGATCACCCAGTCGATCTCCCGCTCGACCAGGTCGAGGTCGCCGGACTCGACCGCCTTGAGGCCGCGCTCCCAAAGGTCGAGGACGCGCTCGATGGTCGGGGTGCTGATCTCGCGGCGGTCGACGTAGTCGCGGGCCTTGGTGAGGTACTCCTGTTGGATCTCGAGCGCGCTGGCCTCGCGGCCGTTGGCCAGCCGGACCTTGCGGCGTCCGGTCATGTCGTGGGAGATCTCGCGGATGGCGCGTATGGGGTTCTCCATCGTGAGGTCGCGCATGATCACGCCCTCCTCGATCATCCGCAGCACCAGGTCGCAGCTGGCCACCTTGAGCAGCGTGGTCGTCTCGCTCATGTTGGAGTCGCCGACGATGACGTGCAGGCGCCGGTAGCGCTCGGCGTCGGCGTGCGGCTCGTCGCGGGTGTTGATGATCGGCCGGCTCCGGGTGGTCGCGCTGGAGACGCCCTCCCAGATGTGCTCGGCGCGCTGGCTGACGGCGTACGACGCACCGCGCGGTGTCTGGGTCACCTTGCCGGCGCCCACGATCATCTGCCGGGTCACCAGGAACGGGATCAGGATGTCGGCCAGCCGAGAGAACTCGCCGGCGCGGCCGACGAGGTAGTTCTCGTGGCAGCCGTAGGAGTTGCCGGCGGAGTCGGTGTTGTTCTTGAACAGGTAGATGTCGCCGGAGATGCCCTCGTCGTGCAGCCGCTGCTCGGCGTCGAGCAGGAGTCCCTCCAGGACCCGCTCCCCCGCCTTGTCGTGCGTGACCAGCTCGACGACGTCGTCGCACTCGGGCGTGGCGTACTCGGGGTGGCTGCCGACGTCGAGGTAGAGCCGGGCGCCGTTGCGCAGGAACACGTTGCTCGACCGGCCCCAGGACACGACCTTGCGGAACAGGTAACGCGCCACCTCGTCCGGGCTCAGCCTGCGCTGTCCCCGGAACGTGCACGTCACGCCGTACTCGTTCTCGATGCCGAAGATCCGCCGGTCCATGTAGTCACCCTACGGGCGGACCAATGGAAATGGGCGGCATGTCCCGGACCTGTCCCATCCCGTTATCCGGGTTGCCGTGCCGGCGTCGGATCGGGCCCCCTTGGCGAGTTCGGGTTGCCAGTGTCGAACGGCTCGCGGGGTTGCTGGCACAGCTGTGCTGCCAACGGGTGAGGCCTTTCCGAGGTTGTTGATACCGCTGTGCCACCAACGGCGGACTCGCCCTCCGGGTTGCTGGTACACGTGTGTCACCAGGGCGCACCAACGGGTCTGTCGGTGAGCTGCGCTAGCGTCCTCGACCGTGGAGTTCACCGACTACGACACCAGGCTGGCGGCGTACGCCGTGATCGTCGACGAACAGAACCGCATCCTGCTCGCGCTCTGGAACGAGGGCTCCGAGCCGCAATGGACCATGCCCGGTGGCGGGGTGGAGTTCGAGGAGACGGTCGACGAGGGCGTGATCCGCGAGCTGCGCGAGGAGACCGGGTACGACGTCGAGCTCGTCGGCCTGCTCGGGGTCGACTCTCGGGCGATGCCGGGCGAGCGGCGCCTGGACGGGAGCGGACGGCCGATGAAGTCGGTGCGGGTGCTCTTCGAGGCGCGGATCGTCGGGGGCGAGCTCACCCACGAGGTCGACGGCACCACCGACGAGGCGCGCTGGATCCCGCTCGACGAGGTCGCCACGCTGCACCGGGTCGACCTGATCGACACGGCGATCGAGCTCTGGTCGGCCGGGCGCCGCCAGCCGGCCTGACTGGCGAACCGTCCGTGACCTCCCCCGGCACCCCGCGGCCCGACGAGCCGTGGACCGGCGGGAGCCGCAAGGGGGCCACCCAGCTGCCGGTCGGAGAGGACTGGCGCCGTGGAGACGGTCGTTAGCAAGCAGGTGTACGTCGGCCGGAGGCTCACCTCCGGGAGGACTCGGTCCGGCGCCCCGACGGGTCGGCCGGTGTCTACCCAGTGGTCGAGGGACCGGACATCGCCCTAGTGGTCCCGGCCATCGGTGACCGGCTGCACCTGGTCGAGCAGTACCGCCACCCGGTGGGCGGGCGGCGCTGGGAGGTCCCTTCAGGCAGCACCGACCCGCGCGATGCGGATTCAGCGGCGGTGGCCGCGCGCGAGCTCCGCGAGGAGACCGGCCTGGTGGCGGACACGATGGTCCGGCTCGGCACCCAGGAAATCACGCCGAGCACCTTCACACAGCGGTGCCATGCTGGTCCTGAGCCCAACTCGCCCGCCGTTCCTGACACTCCAACCCGGTGGCCGCACCGTTCTAGGTGGTGGCACACCCGTATCAGCAATCCGACAGCACCACCAGGCGTTGGCAACACAGCTGTGCCAAGACGAGGCCGGGCGGACCCCGCGGCTATCTCCGGAAGCTCGTCGCGCCCCACGCTCCGACGAACCTCCACGACGACGGTCTAGCGCCAGGAGGCGGTCACGGGTGCCTCTCCGGTCGGGGCGACCAGCACCGGCGAGGTGGCGTCGGGAAGCAGCACTGGCACGCGGCGCAGGAGATCCGGGTCCCCGGCCGTCGTACTCGTACGACCGGTCCAGGCCCAGCCGGCCCAGGTGCGTGCCGGCGCCGTGCGCGCCGCCGCTGCCCAGCCAGTACGCCGCGATCCACCACTCCCACTCCGGAGTCTCGGTCTCCTTGCGGAGCTCGCGGACGGCCGCGTCCTCGACGGTCTCGCCGTCGTCGACCAGCCCGCCGGGGCTCAGGATGGCGCGCTCCGGGCCCGGCCAGTCACTCGATCGGGTCGCTCGGATCCGTGGGCGGGCCGGGAGGCTCGGCCGGCTCGATCGGTCCGGGCACCGGACCCGGCTCGCTCGGCGCCGCGGGGTCGGTCGGCTGGGGGGTAGGCGAGGTGGGCGGGGCGACCGGTGGGGCCACCGGAGGAGCCACCGGCGGCTCGCCCGTGGTCGGGTTCTCCAGCGGCGGTACGCCGCCACTCACCTGGTCGGTCGGGTCCGTGGGGTTGTCCGGCTTCGGCTCGGACGGCGCGGTGCCGGCCTCGGCTACGGCCGTCTCCGGGCCGCGGTCGCCGAGTACGTCGGCGAGCTTCTTGGGCAGGATCCGCTTGAACTTCCGCGGTTGCGTACGCGTCCGGTCGAGTACGGCGACCTCGAGGTCCGTGGCAGGAATGACCCGGTCGCCGGTGTCGGAGTGGCCGAGCGCCGAGACGGCCAGCCGCAGCGCGTCCTCGAGGTTGGCCCCCGGCGTGTAGTGCTCCTTGAGGTAGCCCGCCACGACGTCAGCGGCGCCGCCCATCACGGCGTACCCGTGCTCGTCGGCGACCTGGCCGTCGTACGTCAGCCGGTAGATCTGGTCCTCCTCGGCCACGTCGCCGATCTCGGCGACGAAGATCTCCACCTCGTACGGCTTCTCGCCGCCGCTGGAGAAGATCGTGCCTAGGGTCTGCGCGTAGGCGTTGGCCAGGCCCCGGCCGGTGACGTCGCGCCGGTCGTAGGAGTAGCCGCGCATGTCGGCCAGCCGGACGCCTGCGATCCGGAGGTTCTCGAACTCGTTGTAGCGGCCGACCGCGGCGAACGCGATCCGGTCGTAGATCTCCGAGACCTTGTGCAGCGCCTGGGAAGGGTTCTCCGACACGAACAGCACGCCGTCGGCGAACTGCACCGCGACCACCGAGCGACCCCGGCCGATGCCCTTGCGGGCGAAGTCGGCACGGTCCTTCATCAGCTGCTCTGGGGAGACGTAGAAGGGCATGCTCATGTCAGCTGGGTCCTCCGTCGAGTGCGGCCACCGGGCCGTCGGGCCGCTGCATCCGGCCGGCGACGACGCGGTCGGCGATGGCGGACACTTCGTCCTTGGGCAGCTTGCGGCCGCCGTCGGCGGTGATCACCTGCACGACCGGGAAGATTCGGCGGGTGATGTCGGGTCCGCCGGTCGCCGAGTCGTCGTCCGCAGCGTCGTACAGCGCCTCGACGACGGCCTGGACGCACTGGTCGGGGGTCAGGTCGTCGCGGTAGAGCTTCTTCAGCGACCCGCGCGCGAACAGCGAGCCCGAGCCGACCGAGTGGAACGCGGTCTCCTCGTAGCGGCCGCCAGTGACGTCGTACGAGAAGATCCGGCCCTGCTCGGCGCGCAGGTCGTACCCCGCGAACAGGGGTACGACGGCCAGCCCCTGCATCGCCATCGCGAGATTGGAGCGGATCAGCGCGGCGAGCCGGTTGGCCTTGCCGTCGAGCGAGAGCGTCGAGCCCTCGATCTTCTCGTAGTGCTCGAGCTCGGTCTGGAACAGGCGCACCATCTCGACCGCGAGGCCCGCGGAGCCGGCGATGCCGACACAGGAGTACTCGTCGGCCGGGAAGACCTTCTCGATGTCGCGCTGGGCGATGATGTTGCCCATCGTGGCGCGGCGGTCGCCCGCCATGATCACGCCGCCGGGGAACGTGGCGGCGACGATCGTGGTGCCGTGGGGCGCGAGGTCACCGGCGTGACCCTGCGGCAGACCGCGGCGGGCGGGCAGCATTTCGGGCGCGTTGGCAGCCAGGAAGTCGGCGAACGAGGACGTGCCGGGCGAGAGGTAGGCGCCCGGCAGCCGCGCGTCGCTCATGGAGCGCTCGCTCACTGGCCACCCTTCTGGATGAACGACTTCACGAAGTCCTCGGCGTTCGTCTCGAGTACGTCGTCGATCTCGTCCAGCATGGCGTCGATGTCTTCGTCGAGCTGTTCCTTGCGCTCCGCGACCGACTCGTCCGGGGCGACCTCGGGGGTCTCTTCGACCTCCGAGGACTTCTTGGGTTGCTTCTGCTCCTGTGCCATGGGTCGACCTTATCCACTGGGCCAATGATTCGGTGACGAGAACTCAGGAGGTGAGCGCGGCGAAAAGCTGTTCGGCCGTCTCACAGCGGTCGAGCAGCGCTCCGACGTGCGCCTTGCTGCCGCGCAGGGGGTCGATCGTGGGCACCCGCTGGAGCGACTCGCGGCCGGGTAGATCGAAGATCACAGAGTCCCACGAGGCGGCGGCCACGCTGGCGGCGTACTGCTCGAGGCAGCGGCCGCGGAAGTACGCCCGGGTGTCCTCCGGCGGCTCGTGCATGGCCTTGACGACCTCGTCGTCGTTGAGCAGCCGGTCGATCCGGCCCAGCCGGACCAGCCGGTGGTAGAGGCCCTTGTCGGGGCGGATGTCGGAGTACTGCACATCGATCAGCTGCAGCTTGGCGTCGTCCCAGTCGAGGCCGTCGCGGTCGCGGTACTGCTGCAGCAGCTTGAGCTTCGCCACCCAGTCCAGCTCGCGGGCGCACTCCATCGGGTCGCGCTCCAGCCGGTCGAGGACCGACTCCCAGCGAGCGAGTACGTCGAGGGTCTGCTCGTCGGCGTCGACGCGCTCCTCGACGTACTTCTTGGCCAGGTCGAGGTACTCCAGCTGGAGCTGGATCGCGGTCAGCTTGCGGCCGTCGGTGAGCGTCAGCTGGTGCTTGAGGCTGTAGTCGTGGGAGACCGCGCGCAGCGAGGCGACCGGCAGGTCGACGGTCAGGTCGCGCTGGAAGAACTTGTCCTCGATCATCGCGAGCACGAGCGCGGTGGTGCCGAGCTTGAGGTACGTCGAGATCTCCGCCAGGTTGGCGTCTCCGAGGATGACGTGGAGACGCCGGTAGCGCTCGGGGTCGGCGTGCGGCTCGTCGCGGGTGTTGATGATCGGGCGCTTGAGGGTGGTCTCGAGGCCTACCTCGACCTCGAAGTAGTCGGCGCGCTGGCTGAGCTGGAAGCCGTGCTCGCGGCCGTCCTGGCCGATGCCGACCCGACCGGACCCGGTAACCACCTGGCGGCTCACGAAGAACGGCGTGAGGTGCCGCACAATGTCGCCGAACGGCGTGGAGCGGCGCATCAGATAGTTCTCGTGGGCGCCGTACGACGCGCCCTTGTTGTCGGTGTTGTTCTTGTACAGCACGATCGGCGCGCCGCCGGGCAGCTGGCTGGCTCGTACGGCGGCGTCGAGCATGACCTGCTCCCCCGCCTTGTCCCACTTCACGATGTCGCGCGGCGTGGTGACCTCGGGTGTGGAGAACTCCGGGTGGGCGTGGTCGACGTACAGGCGGGCGCCGTTGGTCAGGATGACGTTGGCGAGGCCGAGGTCCTCGTCGGTGAGCTGCGACGGGTCGGCCACCTGACGCGACATGTCGAAGCCCCGCGCGTCGCGCAGCGGGGACTCCTCCTCGAAGTCCCAGCGGGCCCGCCGGGCCTTCAGCGTCGCGCTCGCGTAGGCGTTGACCACCTGTGAGGAGGCCACCATCGGGTTGGCCATCGGCTGGCCCTGTACGGAGATGCCGTACTCGACCTCGGTGCCCATGACCCGTCGAACGCTCATGGCACCGAGCCTACGCGGCCCGGCCTGGCCGCCGCGCGGGGGCGCCGCTCCCGGCCGGTCGGCGGCCGAGCTCCTGGAGGGCGCCTACTCTCGGACCATGGGTGTGTGGAGCGAGCGGGTTGTCCCGAGGATCGTCGACTGTACGTGCGCCTCCCGGGACGTCATGGAGCGCCGGGAGCGGGTCTGCGCGGGCCTGCACGGGCGGGTGCTGGAGATCGGGTTCGGGTCCGGGCTCAACCTCGGCTGCCTTCCCCACGAGGTCACGTCGGTGGTGGCCGTCGAGCCGTCCGACGTTGGCTGGCGGCTCTCCGCGAAACGGCGGGCGGCGAGCGTCGTACCCGTGGAGCGGCGCGGGCTGGACGGACAGGCCATCGACGAGGCCGACGACTCCTGCGACGCCGCGCTGTCGACGTTCACGCTGTGCACCATCCCGGACGCCGGCAAGGCGCTGCAAGAGGTACGCCGGGTGCTCCGGCCCGGCGCCGAGCTGCACTTCCTCGAGCACGGCCACTCCCCGGACCCGGGGGTCGCGCGCTGGCAGCGCCGGCTGGAGCCCCTCCAGCGTCGCGTCGCGGGCGGCTGCCACCTGACCCGCGACCTGCCGGCGCTGCTCGCCGAGGCCGGCTTCGACGTGGTCGACCTCGAGGTGGGCTACCTCCCCGGCCCGGCGCCGTCACACCCGTTCGGCTACCTGTACGCCGGTGTCGCCGTCGCGTGAAGCGGGTTCATCAAGGTATGTCGACGAGGCGGAACTTCCCACGGTCTACACACCGTGGGAAGCTCAGGTTGCCCTGCATACCTTGATGAACCGACCGCAGCCCAGCGTCAGAGGTACTGGCCGGTGTTGGAGACGGTGTCGATGGAGCGGCCGGGCTCGGTGCCCTGCTTGCCCGTGATGAGCGTGCGGATGAACACGATCCGCTCGCCCTTCTTGCCCGAGATCCGCGCCCAGTCGTCGGGGTTGGTGGTGTTGGGCAGGTCCTCGTTCTCCTTGAACTCGTCCACGCAGGCCTGGAGCAGGTGCTGCACCCGCAGGCCCTTCTGGTCGTGCTCGAGGAGGTCCTTGATCGCCATCTTCTTGGCCCGGTCGACGATGTTCTGGATCATCGCGCCGGAGTTGAAGTCCTTGAAGTAGAGGACTTCCTTGTCGCCGTTGGCGTACGTGACCTCGAGGAAGCGGTTCTCCTCGGTCTCGGTGTACATCCGCTCGACCGTCGCCCGGATCATGCCGGCGATGCAGGCGTCGCGGTCGTTGCCGAACTCCCCCAGGTCGTCGGCGTGCAGCGGCAGCGCGGGCACGAGGTACTTGGAGAAGATGTCGCGCGCGGACTCGGCGTCCGGGCGCTCGATCTTGATCTTCACGTCGAGCCGGCCGGGCCGCAGGATCGCGGGGTCGATCATGTCCTCACGGTTGGAGGCACCGATCACCAGCACGTTCTCGAGCGCCTCGACGCCGTCGATCTCCGAGAGCAGCTGGGGGACGATGGTGTTCTCGACGTCGGAGGAGACGCCGGACCCGCGGGTGCGGAACAGCGAGTCCATCTCGTCGAAGAACACGATGACCGGCGTACCCATCGACGCCTTCTCACGAGCCCGCTGGAAGACCAGGCGGATGTGCCGCTCAGTCTCGCCGACGTACTTGTTGAGCAGCTCGGGGCCCTTGATGTTGAGGAAGTAGGACTTCCCCTCCTGACCGGTCTTCTCGCTGACCTTCTTGGCCAGCGAGTTGGCGACCGCCTTCGCGATCAGCGTCTTGCCACAGCCCGGAGGGCCGTAGAGGAGCACGCCCTTCGGCGGCTTGAGCATGTGCTCCTTGAACATCTCGGGGTAGAGGTAGGGCAGCTCGACCGCGTCGCGGATCTGCTCGATCTGGTTGACCAGACCACCGATCGACTCGTAGGCGATGTCCGGGACCTCCTCCAGGACGAGCTCCTCGACCTCGGACTTCGGAACCTTCTCGTAGACGTAGCCCGCCCGGGCGTCGAGCAGCAGCGAGTCGCCGGCCCGCAGGACCTCGTTCTTGAGCGGCTCCGCGATGCGTACGACGCGCTCCTCGTCGGCGTTCGCGATGACCAGCACGCGATCGCCGTCCTCGAGGAACTCCTTGAGCATGACGACCTCGCCGACCTGCTCGAAGTCCATCGCGGCGACGACGTTGAGCGCCTCGTTGAGCATGACCTCCTGGCCCTTGCGCAGGGTGTCGAGGTCGACGTTGGGGCTGACGTTCACGCGCAGCTTGCGCCCGCCGGTGAACACGTCGATGGAGTCGTCCTCGTTGCGGGAGAGGAACGTGCCGAAGCCGGCCGGCGGCTGCGCGAGCCGGTCGACCTCCTCCTTGAGGGTGACTATCTGGTCCCGAGCCTCGCGAAGGGTCTGCGCAAGACGCTCGTTCTGGCTCGTTACCGCGGCAAGCGATCGCTGCGTGTCGGCGAGCCTCTGCTCGATCGCCCGCGAGTGCACGGGCGACTCGGTCAGGCGCCTGCGGAGATCGGTGACCTCGGCCTCCAGAAAACGGATCTGGCTGGTCAGCTCTTCGCGGCTGGTGTTCTCCGATGCGGACATCTGCGCCACCTCCTAGTCATTTGACCCTACCTGGGGTGGGGGCGAAGTGGAGAGGGAAATCTCGTGGTGTCGGTAACGAATCGATGGCGGGAGCCTCACGGATCTACTGGTCGAACGGCTCTTCCACGATCTGAGGAGGGAGGTCGCGAGGGCGGGGGCCGGTGTAGTCCACGCCGTACGCGCCGGGGGCGGGGCGGCGCTTCTTCCGGGGCGCCTCCTCGCCTGGCGCCATCCGCCGTGCGGTCACGAGGAAGGCCGTGTGGCCGATCATCTTGTGGCCCGGCCGGACCGCCAGGCCTTCGACGTGCCAGTCGCGCACGAGCGACTCCCACGCCTGCGGCTCGGTGAACCCGCCGTGCACCCGGACCGTCTCGACGTACCGGGAGAGCTGGGTGGTCGTGGCGACGTACGCGCAGACGATGCCACCCGGGACCAGCGCGTCGGCGGCCGCGTCGACGCACTCCCACGGCGCCAGCATGTCGAGGATGATCCGGTCGGCGCGCTCGCCGGAGGCGGACAGCGCCTCGGCCAGGTCGCCGATGGTGAGCTCCCACGCGGGGTGCTGGCCGCCGAAGAACTGGGTGACGTTCTGGCGCGCGACGTCGGCGAACTCCTCCCGCCGCTCGTACGACGACACCCGGCCGTAGGGCCCGACGGCACGCAGCAGCGAGCAGGTCAGGGCTCCCGACCCGACCCCGGCCTCGACCACGCGCGCGCCCGGGAAGATGTCGGCCATCGCCACGATCTGGGCGGCGTCCTTGGGGTAGACCACCGCGGCGCCGCGCGGCATCGACACGACGAACTCACTCAGCAGCGGCCGGAAGACGAGGTACTCCCCACCCGCCGAGGACATGATCGTGAAGCCCTCTTCGCGGCCGATCAGCTCGTCGTGGTCGAAGTGACCGCGGTTGGAGAAGAACCGCTTGCCGGCGGTCAGGCAGATGTTGTGCTTGCGACCCTTGGTGTCGACGAGGCGGACCCACTCCCCCTCGCGCAACGGGCCGCGGTGGACGCCGGCCCAGGCCTCGGGCGGAACATCGGGATACGCATGGTCGGACATGCGCCGAAATCTAGTGCCGGCTCTCCCGGAACGCCTTATCGACATCGGCAGTCGTGAGTACGCCGAGGATCGTCCCGTCCTGCTCGACCAGGAGGTACTCCTCGGCCGGCCGCCGGCTGATCGCCAGGATCAGCTCCTCGCCCAGGATCCCTGCGGGCAGGGTGAGCCCGGGCTCGAGCGTGCGGGTGACGGTTGACGTGGAGACCCACGGGCGCCGGTCGTCGGGCGTGGCCAGCAGCGCGGTCTCGTTGACGATGCCGGTCGGGCTGCCGCTGCCGGTCACGGTGATGATGCTGCCCGCCTCGGCGTCGCGGGCACGTCGTACCGCCTCGGCGAGCGGGAGGTCCTCGGGCACCGCGAGAGTACGCCGGGCCAGGTTGCGCGCGACCAGGCTCGGCAGCCGTCGCCGCAGCCGCGCCGAGTTGAGCGCCGCGCTCGCGCCCGTCCAGAGGAACATCCCTACGATCACGGCGATCACGAAGTCGAAGATCTGCACCTCGCCGCCGAAGATCCGGGCGGCGAGGAACGGCCAGGAGAGCACGAGTACGGCGGCGATGCGGCCGCCCCACGCGGCCGCGACCGTGCCGCGGTGGGGGTTGCCACCGGCGGCCCAGACCGCCGACTTGAGCACCCGGCCACCGTCGAGCGGCAGGCCGGGCACCAGGTTGAGGATGCCCACCAGCAGGTTGGCCCCGACCAGCCCCTCGACGGTCATCAGCAGCAATCCATGGGGAGTCACCAAAGACAGGCCGAGCGCGGCTACCCCGATCGCCAGCGACATCAGCGGGCCGACGATCGCGATCCAGAACTCCTCGCGGGGCCGGCGTGCCTCTCCCTCGATCGCGGTGACACCGCCGAGGAAGTGCAGGGTGATCGAGTCGACCGGGTAGCCGTAGTGCCGGGCCATCAGCGCGTGGGCCGCCTCGTGGAGCAGCACCGAGAGGTAGAGGACGACCGCGAAGGCGAGGCCGGCGACGTACTTCCAGCCGCCGAGGCCGGGCTGCACCCGGTCGACCGCCGGCGCGAGCATGATGGCGAGCAGCGCGGCGACCACGAACCACGAGGTCGTGATCAGGACGTCGATTCCGGCGATCTGGCCGATTCGGATGGTGCCCGGGGGGCGCTCCCGGCGGACCGGACGCAGGTCGGGATCGGACTCGCTCACACCTTCGAGGCTAGCCGATTCCGGCCCGTTGTCCGTGCCTTGGCCTAGGGTTTCGCACATGGCTACGGATTCCGCGTCCGCCGAGCGAGACGAGGCGACCTCGGTGTCGCCCGCCGAGGCGTTCTCGACCCCGGTCGACGGGGTCGAGGTGCTCGGCGCGCTGTCGCCGAGCCGCGCGGGCGATTTCATGGCCTGTCCGCTGCTCTACCGGTTCCGCACGATCGACAAGCTGCCGGAGCCATTCTCGCCCGACGCGGTCCGCGGGACCGTCGTACACAAGGTGTTGGAGAACCTCTTCGACCTCGCGGCCGTCGACCGCACGCCCGAGCGGGCCCGCGATTTGCTGGTGCCCGCCTGGGAGGAGCTGCTCGCCGCCGAGCCGGAGCTCGCCGAAATGCTTCCCAACGGTGGAGCCGTGGTTCGGGTCGGGGTTGAGGAAGGCACGGGTCAAGGTGCCTGGCTGGAGGAATGGTTCGATTCCTGCCGCGACGTCCTCGACCGCTACTTCACGCTCGAGGACCCGCGACGGCTGGAGCCGGCCGAGCGCGAGCTGTACGTCGAGACCGTGCTCGACTCGCGGCTGCTGCTCCGCGGCTTCGTCGACCGCCTCGACGTCTCGCCCGACGGCCTGATCAGAGTGGTGGACTATAAGGGTCTCGCGGTAGACACGCCGCTGCCTACGCCGACCGGCTGGACCACGATGGGCGAGGTCCGGGTCGGGGACCTGCTCTTCGGCGTCGATGGGCGTCCCACCCGGGTGACGCACAAGTCGGGGGTCCACCACCGGCCCTGCTACCGAGTCAGCTTCCGCGATGGCAGCTCCGTGGTCGCCGACAACGTGCACTTGTGGAGCGTCGTCGAGAGTCATCGCCAGTCGCAGACTCGGCGGACCATCGACACCGACACGCTGGCCCGTCTGCATGGAGAGCTGGCCAAGACTGGAACACCTCGATCGCTGTGGGTCGGATCGGCGAGTGCGCTCGAGCTAGAAGATGCAGTCGACCTGCCGGTGGATCCTTGGTTGCTCGGTGCCTGGCTGGGCGACGGGCACACTCGGTCCGGAACTCTCTGCGTCGGCAGGGCCGACCTCGTCGACATGCTGGCGCTCATCAAGGAGCGCTGGCCACGCAAGGTGACCAGCTACCCCGACGGCTCGGCTTTCTCGGTCAACCTCTCGAAGCTCGACGACCGCTGCACCTACGGCCACACCGACTTCCTCGACCCGACTCGGGGGCACCCCTCGCGACGGTGCGCTCACGAGTCGCAGCACGCGACGATGACGGCCTGGAACGTGTCACTGGGCACCGAGCTCGGGCGCGCCGGCGTCCGAGGTCGCAAGCACATTCCGCCCGCCTACCTGCGTGCGGGCACGCAGCAGCGGATCGACCTGCTGCGGGGGCTCATGGACACCGACGGGTGGTGGAGCAAGTCCCGTCGCCGCGCCGGCTTCACGACGACGGACGATCAGCTGGCCGACGACGTCGTACACCTGCTGCGCACCCTCGGCATCCATCCGCAGCACTTCCGGAAGAACTATGTGAACCCGGTGCGTCCGAGTCGCACCTGGCACATCATCGAGTTCACGCCGGTTGACTTCAATCCCTTCGCACTGCCCCGCAAGGCGCTCGCCGCCAGCCAGGAAGTGACGGAACTGCGCGCCGACCTCGCTCGCCGTCGGATCATCACCGCCGTCGAGTCGGTCGAGTCGGTTCCGACGGCGTGCGTGGCTGTCGACGCGCTGGACTCGCTGTACCTGTGCGGACGCGGGTTCGTGCCGACCCATAACACCGGCCGGTCCCCTGGTGAGTGGTTCGAGGCCAAGGCGCTGTTCCAGATGAAGTTCTACGCCCTGGTCATCTGGCGCACCCGAGGCGTCGTACCCGCGATGCTGCAGCTGGTCTATCTCGGCAACGGCGAGCTGCTCCGCTACACCCCCGACGAGAGCGACCTGCTCGCCACCGAGCGCAAGGTCGACGCTATCTGGCAGGCGATCCGCCGCGCGGAGGAGACCGGCGACTGGCAGCCGCGCAAGTCGAAGCTCTGCGACTGGTGCTCCTTCCAGTCGCTCTGCCCCGAGTTCGGCGGCACTCCCCCGCCGCTGCCGACGCGCGACCTGCCGGCCGCCCTCGACGATCCCGCGGGCGACGTGGACACGGACGAGGGACTCACCGCACACCCCTGACCGGAGCGTGAGCGCCACACGTGGGCGTCTAGTTGGCGCCGCGTTCCGGGTAGAGGTGGCAGGCGACCTCTACCCCGCCGGCGACCCGGAGGGCCGGGTCCGTGCCCGGGTGGAAGTCGACGCGTACGCCGCCCGCCTCGTTGGTGATCGCGTCGACTCCCCGCCAGAAGGGCTCGTCGGGACGCTCCGACCGGACTCGGTCGAGGATCTCGTGCGCCAACTGAGCGCCGCTGCCGCCGATGGTGGCCACGGTGGCTGGCTTGTCGAGGTGGTCGAGGTTCCCGACGGCGGCCGACTCCTCGGCGTACACCTCTGCGGGCTGGCGGGTCCAGTGCTCCTCGATGACGGCCTTCAGGTCGCGCGACTCCCAGCCGCACTTGTCGAAGGCGTCGGGGCAGCGCGGGTGGAACGAGCAGCCGAGCGGCGGGCTGGCGGCGTCGGGGATCTCGCCCCGGAGCAGGTCGCGCGGCAGCGCACGCTCCGGGTCGGGCTCGGGGATCGCCTTGAGCAGCGCCTTGGTGTAGGGATGCCGAGGGTTCGCGAAGATCTCCTCGGTGGGACCGATCTCGACGACCCGGCCGAGGTACATGATCGCGATCCGGTCGCAGAAGTACTTGGCGCTGGCCAGGTCGTGGGTGATGTAGACGTAGGTGAGCCCCAGCTCCTGTTTGAGGTCGAGCATCAGCTGCAGGATCTTGGCGCGCACGCTCATGTCGAGCATCGAGATCGGCTCGTCGGCGACCAGCACCTCGGGGTCGAGGATGATGGCCCGGGCCAGCACCACTCGCTGCTTCTGCCCGCCGGAGAGGTCTCGGGGGTACTTGCTCAGGAACAGCTCGACGGGTGAGAGCCCGACCTTCTCGAGTGCATCGACGACTCGGACGCGACGCTTGGCCGCCGATTTCATCCCCTGCACCCGCAGTGCGTCCCCCACGGCCTCCTCGATGGTCATGGCCGGGTTGAGCGCAGCGTTCGGGTCCTGGAAGACCATCTGGATGTCGCGTCGGATCGCCCGCAGCCGACGACGGCTCATGTCGGCGACATCCTCTCCGCGGAAGAGGATCGAACCGCCGGTCGCTGGCACCAGGCCGAGCAGAGCCCGGCCCAGCGTGGACTTGCCGCTGCCGCTCTCACCGACGAGGCCGAGCACCTCGCCGCGAGGCAGTGCCAGGCTGACTCCGTCGACCGCCCTGACGGTTCCGGTGTCCCGGCCGAACAGCCTGTCGAGCATGCCGCCGCGTAGGCCGAAGTGCACCGACAGGTCACGAAGGTCGATCAGCGCGTCCTGCCGGGCCTGCGGTTCAGGCTTCGTCTGCAACGGCCAGCTCCTCCTGCTTCAGGGGCAGCGTGCCACCGGCCGGGATCTGGTCCTCAGGTCCGGACAGCCAACACTCGACCCGGCCGCCACCGCGGCGCTCGATGTTGACGGGGTTGCGGCTCGCGCAGACGTTCATCGCCTGCGGGCAACGCGGGTGGAACCGGCACCCGTCCGGGGGATCCACGAGATCCGGCGGGGCGCCGGGGATGAAGTTCAGGCCCGTCGTGCGCAGCGAGATCGTCGAGCGGAGCAGCTCACGGGTATAGGGGTGCTGCGGGTTCTTGAAGACGTCGGCGACGCTGCCCTGTTCGACGATCCGGCCGGCGTACATCACCGCCACCCGGTCGCAGGCCTCGGCGACGATGCCGACGTTGTGTGTGATCAGCAGCATTGAGGTCTGGAAGTTGCGGCGCAGGTCGTTGAGGATCTGGACGATCTGCGCCTCGACGAGAACGTCGAGGGCGGTGGTCGGCTCGTCGGCCACCACGAAGGCGGGACGCAGCACCAGGGCCAGCGCGATCATCAACCGCTGGCGCATGCCGCCGGAGAACTCGTGGGGATACGACTTGTAGCGCGTCGGTGGGATACCCATCAGCCGGAGGGCTTCCAGGGCGCGCTCCTTGATCTCGGCCTTCGACAGTCGCTGGTCGTGCTGCTTGATCGTCTCCTCGAAGTGCTGCGAGATCCGCATGAGCGGGTTGAGCCGGGTCAGTGGCTCCTGGAAGATCATCCCGAGCTCGCTGCCGCGGAGCCTGTAGGCCTCCTTCCGGCTGAGCGAGAAGATGTCGCGGCCCCGGAACAGCACCTCGCCGTCACGCTTGGCCCCTTCGGGCAGCAGCCCCATCAGGCCGCGGCCGAGCGTGGACTTGCCGCAACCGGACTCCCCCACCAGGCCCAGCGTCTCGCCGGGAGCCAGGTCGAAGGTGACCCCGTCGACGGCCCGGATGGCGCCACGGGTCGTGCCGTACCAGACCCGAACGTCACGCGCCGAGATCACCGGCTCCTGGGGATGCACTCCGATGGGCTCGTCGATGAGCTCGATGCTCATTGCTGCTCCTCTTTGGTCAACGTGATGGCCTCGCGGGCCGGCATGACGACAGGCAGCAACCTGCGGCGTCGCAGGGTTGGGTTCAGCGTCTCGTTCAGCCCCTCGCCCACGAGGGTCAGCCCGGTCACCAGGAAAACGATGGCCAGACCCGGGTAGAGGCCGGTCCACCAGATCCCGGAGCCGGCATCGGCGAGGGCCCGGTTGAGGTCGTGGCCCCACTCAGCGGCATCGGTCGACTGGATGCCGAGTCCCAGGAAGCCCAGACCGGCGAGGGTGATGATCGCGTCGGCGGCGTTCAGAGTGCCCAGCACGGGCACACTCTGCACGACGTTGCCGAACAGGTAGCGCCGCATGATCACTCCGTCGCTCGCTCCGATGGCGCGCGCGGCTTCGACGTACGTCGCCTCCTTGGCGCTGACCGTCGTGTTGCGGACCACCCGGAAGTACTGCGGGATGTAGATCGCGGTAAGGGACAACGACACTGCTATGACGCTACCGCCGAGAAGCCCGGTCAGGAGGAACGAGAACACGATCGCCAGCAGGAAGGACGGGAAGGCGAACACCGCGTCCATGATCAGCACCAGGATCCGGTCCAGCCAGCCGCCGTAGTACCCCGAGATCAAGCCGAGCGGCACCCCGATCACGACACAGAACATGATCGAGAGAATCACCACCTCGAGCGCCGTGCGGGCGCCCCAGATCACGCGTGAAAAGACGTCGAAGAACAGTCGGTCGGTGCCGAACCAGTGGTCGGCGCTGGGTGGGCCCGCCTTGGGGAACCGCACCCCGTCAACTGTGGACTGGGCGAACCCGAAGGGTGCCAGCCACGGCGCGAACAGCGCGCAGATCACGAAGACGGCCGTGAGGATCAGGCCGGCCACCAGCATCCAGCGGGCCAGACCGGCGGTCTGGGTGAAGGGCGCGGCCAGCGCCTTGAGCACGCCGCGCATCAGTACCTCACTCGCGGGTCGACCAGCGCGTTGACGATGTCGACCAGCAGGCTGATCAGCACCACCGCGAGGGCGAAGATCGTGATGATGCCCTGGACCGCGCCGTAGTCACGCTCATTGATGTAGTCGACCAACTTCTGGCCGAGTCCGGGCCAGTTGAACGTCGACTCGGTCAGCACCGCGCCTCCGAGGAGCAGTGCGAACTGCAGCCCGATCACCGTGATGACCGGCACCAGCGCGTTGCGGAACGCGTGCCGCCAGGTCACCTTGGCCCGGCCGATGCCGCGCGCCTCGGCGGCCTCGACGTAGTCGCTCTGCATCGTCTGCAGGATGTTGACCCGCACCAGCCGGATGAACACCCCGCAGATCAGCAGCCCGAGCGTTACCGCCGGCAGGAGCAGGTGCTTCAGGACGTCCTCGATCGCCGTGCCGTCGCCGCTGAGGAAGACGTCGAACAGCAGGATGTGGGTCACGGGCTTGACCGTGAAGGTGGTGATCGGGCTGGCGGCTCCCGACGTGGGCAGCCCGAGCGGCCTGGCGACGTACACCTGCATCAGGAATCCGACGAAGAAAATAGGCGCCGCGTAGGTGAGGATCCCGAAGAGGCGAATCGCTGCGTCGGGGATCGAGTCGCGGTAGCGGCCCGCGATCAGGCCGAGCGGGATGCCCACGAGCAACGCGATGATGAAGGCGGCCAATGTGAGGCTCAGCGTGGCGCCACCGTTGTCGCGGACCACGTGCAGCACGGGCTGGTTGTCGCTGAAGGTGGTCCCGAAGTCGAGGCGGAACACGGAGGACAGATAGTCCCAGTACTGCGCGATCAGCGGGCGGTTGAAGCCCAATGCCTCACGTCGTTGGTCCAGGGCCTCCTGGTCCAACTTGCCACCGAGAGCGGCCGACACCGGGTCACCCGGTGCCACCCTCAGGACGACGAAGACGAGGGTGAGGATCACCCAGATCATCGGGATCACCAGGATTGCGCGTTGCACGATGTAGCGCGGCAGGGATCCGGAGCCGGCTCGAGTCATAAAAATGGTCTCCTCGCACGAGTCGTGAGGAGAAAACCCGAGGGTTGTCTCCCCACGACCGCGTGCTGCTGTTGCTCAGGCGTTCTTGCTGACCAGCCAGAGTCGGAAGATGAACGACGGGTCGAGGGTGTCCTCGACACCCTCCATGCCTGCGCCGTACACGCCGGTGTTCTGACCGACCCACGAGGGGATAAACGGTACGTCGTGGGCCGCCAGGTCCTGCAGCTGCCCGAACGCGGTCTCGCGCTTCGCCTGGTCGCTTGTGCCCTGCTCATCGGCGACGAGTTGGTTGGCTTCCGGGTTGGAGTAGCCGTTCTCGAAGAACCCGCCGTCAACCATGAACGGCGACAGGTAGTCGTCGGTGTCCGGGTAGTCGGGGAACCAGCCGAGCATCCACAGGTCGTAGGCACCCTGCTTGTAGATCGTCTGGTACTGCTCCCACTCGGTGCTCTTCAGGGTCACCTTGAACAGGCCGTTCGCCTCGAGCTGACCCTTGACCGCGTTGGCCTCGTCCTCGGCGTTCGGGCCGTAGTGGGTGGGCGTCCAGCCGACGGTCAGGTTGACCGGCGTGCTGATGCCGGCGTCGTCGAGGATCTTCTTCGCCTTGGCGACGTCCGGCTCCCCGTAGGCCTCCTGGAAGGAGTCCTTCTGGCCGGCGTAGCCCGGAGGCACGATCGAGTAGAGCGGGTCGACGGTGCCGTCGTACGCGTCCTGGGCAATGGCGTCTCGGTCGAAGACCTGGGCCGCGGCCTGACGGATCGCGAGCTGCTTGCCGACCTGCCCCTTGACGTTCCAGACCCAGTAGCGGATCTCCGAACCCTTGCCGCTGGCCACGGTGACGTCGCTGTTGCCCTTGAGGTCCGCGATGTCGGTCGGGCTGAGGCTACGCCAGGCCACGTCGACCTCGCCGTTCTCCGCCGCGAGCTTCAGCGCCGACGGCTCCGAGTAGTACTTGACGAAGACCTGGGGCGCCTGGCCGGTGTTCGCCCCGGTGTAGTTCTCGTTCAGCTCCAGGACCGCTTGGTCCTTGGCCTTGTACTGGCTCAGCTTGTAGGGGCCGGAGCCGATGATCTTCTCGTCGTCAAGTTTCTTGTCTGCGGGAAACACGTCCTCGTCGACGATGGCGGCCGCGCCCGGGTACGTGAGGACGTACTGGAACGTCGTGTCCGGGTGGTTGAGGTGGAAGACGACCGTGGTGTCGTCGGGCGTCTCGATGGCATTGTCGTCAAGCACCACGGTGACGCCATCCTTGGCCGTGTGCGTGACGCTGCCGAGCAGGTAGATAGCGGCACCGTTGGGGTCCTGGATCTTGATCGCCCTTTCAAAGCTGTACTTCACGTCGGAGGACGTCAGCTCATCGCCGTTTGAGAACTTCAGGCCGTCGCTCAGCGTGCAGGTCAGGGTCTGCGGGTCGCCGTACTCACACGACTTGGCCGCGTCGCCGACGATCTCGGTGGAGTTGGCCGGAACGGTGACCAGGGTCTGGTACAGGTTGTAATCGAGCGTGGACGACCCGAGGTCATACGACCCAGCCGGGTCGAGGGCGGTTACCGTGTCCGTGGTGCCGAGGATCCACGCCTCGCCTCCACCGCCTCTGCCGCCGCCGTTGTCGTTGTTGCCGCCGCATGCAGCCAGGGAGACGACGAGTACGCCGGTCCCGACAAGCACGAGCGCCTGGTTCTTGCGCTTCACACAACCACCTCATGAGTGTGGACTCCCCAACGCCTGGGAGTCGGTCGTTTTGGCAACCTACCCGGGTCACGAGAGCCACGCCACTGCAGGACCAATCGTGGAAGGTCCCGATCTGGCAACAATCTGCCCCCTGGGCATTCGCTGACCGGACGGTCTCCTTAGCGCCGGGATGACTTGTCGTGCAGGTCGGCGACGGTCAGGCCGGCCAGCGAGTCACGGAAGACCCGGCGCTCGCCCTCG
>WNGB01007282.1_pt1 | contig 22725 bp, 21 predicted proteins | sample 5400681 | NCBI WGS metagenome assembly WNGB01 (sample SAMN13153367, study PRJNA577476) | soil metagenome | isolation source: 115 cm soil or saprolite under grassland replicate 2 | place: USA:California | collected 2016-06-15
TCGCGAAGTGACCGCCGCGGCGGAACGTCACGTCCTGGACCCGCAGGTTGGTGCAGCGCTTCAGCGACAGGATCTTGTCGCCGACGCCTCGCGGCGCGTCGCCGGTCACCAGGCCGTCGCCGTCGAAGGTACCGGTGCCGGTGATGGACAGGTTCGCGATGCGCTCGCTCCGGCAACCTCGACCGGCCAGCCAACACCGTCGTGGTAACCGCGGTCGAGGGTACGGCCGGGGTCGGCAACGAACCACCGGAAGTAGCCCACAAGGTCAGAGCGGCCGTTACTCCGGCTCGACGCCAGCGGCGCGCAAGATGGTCCGAACCCGTTCCCGCGAGTACCCGCTGATCCGGATGATCTCCTTCTGCGCCATGCCGTCCTGCGCGGCCCTTACGACGGCCGCATGAAGCCGCTCCCGCGCAGCGACCCGCATCTGTCGGGCCTTCTCGATACGGGCCGCAGCCGCAACCTCAGCCCGCGCGAGCGCGGCTTCTGCGGCACGGTAGGCCTTCGCCGCGTCATCGAGTTGGCCCATGCCCGCAATGATCACATGCACGCCGATTTGCCCAGCTCACCCGGCTGGAGTGGGCCCAGCGATCGTACGCATGTGGGCCCACTCGGGCGTACAGTGGTGGGCTGGCCAAAAGCGGACCTCGGCCAGCGCAGACACGCCGACCGAGGCCCTTGATCGCCTACCTAGGAGGCGACCAGATGAAGTCTATGAGGTTCGGTAGGTCCACGTCGGCAGTGGCGCTGCGCGTCGCCGGAGAGCACGTACAGCGGGCGGCGCAACGCCTCAGCGTCTGGCGCGAGAAGCAGACCAACGCCGATGACTGCTATGTCCGAGCCGGCCACGAGGCGGTGGCGGCCATCGAGAACGCGATCATCGAGCTTCAGAACGCTCGCTGGTCCCTCAAGGGCGAGATCAACGACGACCGGATCGAACGCGAGGTTCGGATCGAGGAGTTCCTCACACGCGAGCGCAACGGAGCCCTCGACGGAGCCGACCGTGAGCAGTCTGCATAAGCCGGCGCGGCGCCGTTGGTTCAGAAAAGCTCGGTGCATCTGCGTGCCGAAGGTCTGGCCCTCACGATGCTCGCCCAGGTGCACCTCGCCCAGGGCGAGCTCGACGAGGCCAGCCGGCGAGCCGAGCAGGCGGTCGCGGTCCACCGCGAGACCGGCCACCGGCTGGGCGAGGCCCGTGCGCTCGTGCTGCTGGGCCGTGCTGTAGGCGAGGGGGCCGGTTGCGAGGCGGCCGCGCGGTCCTGGCAGCGGGCGTACGCGATCCTCACCGACCTGGGCAGCCCCGAAGCCGAGGCTATCCGGGGCCTGCTGTCGACAGTCGACGGCCGTTGACAGGCTGGCCGCCTGGCGCGACCGGGCCGACCACGGCTGAGCTGTCACGGTGCGTAGCTATCGATCAGCTCCCTGAAATGTCTGATTGTTAGCTCCCTGCGTGATCGGGGGATTGACGAGCCGTTTTCACGTTCGGGTCGGCGACAGTGTGTAGGTACGTCGTCACCGACATATGACTGGGGCCGTCGCTATGTCGTCCGACACGCTTCCCCTGCACGGCAGCAGAGCAGTCACAGTGCCGTTCTACCGCACCATTCCCGCGCTGGCGCGCGACCCGTTGCGGGCGTTCGAGGAGATCGGCCAGCAGCACGAGGGCGCGATCGTCCGCCTAGATCTCGGCCTGTTCCGGCCATATCTCGTGAGCCGTCCCGAGCATATGCAGCACGTGCTACGCGACAACGCGGAAAACTACGTGCGCGACGGCATGATGTGGAAGCCGTTGCGGCGAATGTTCGGTGAGGGACTCGGCAGCGAAGGCCCGGCGTGGGTGCACCGACGCCGGCTCATCCAGCCGATGTTCTCCGCGAAGAACATCGGGACACTGCTGGACGGGCTCAACGAGGCGATCGGCGAGGCGGTGGACGCGCTCGATCCGTACGCGCAAAGCGGACACCCGATCGACGCCGGTATCCAGATGACCCGGATCATCCACCGAGCGCTGATCCGGGTGTTCTTCGGCGACGGCATCTCCACCCGCGACGCCGACCGCCTCGGCCACGCGATCACCGGTGCGTTCACCTCGCTCGGCGCAAGGATGCTCCTGCCGTTCTTGCCCGACTCGGTCCCGTTACCGGGCGATGCCTCGTTCCTGCGTGCCACCCGGACCGCCGACGATGTCATGTACTCGTTGATCCAGCGGCGCCGCAGAGAGCTCGCCGGGTCCACTATGGACACCGCCAGGGACATGATCTCGTTGCTGTGCCAGGCGCGCGACGAGAACGGCGAGCCAATGGACGACCAGCGGGTACGCAACGATGCGGTCTCCATGTTCGCCGGAGCGAGCGAGACCTCGGCCGTGACCATGACCTGGTTATGGGTGGTCCTCGACGCCCACCCCGAGATCGCGGACCGGCTCTGCGATGAGATCGATCGCGTCGTGGGCGCCGGTCCGCCAAAGCCGTCGCACCTGCCGGAGCTGGTCTACACCAAGATGGTGCTGCAGGAGCTGCTGCGGCTGTACCCGGTGGGCTGGATCATCCCGCGCGCGACGCGTGAGTCCGATGTCATCGACAACGTCCACATCCCGGGTGGTTCCACCGTCCTGGTCAGCCCGTACCTCGCGCACCGGCTCGCGGAGCTCTGGGACCGGCCGCTGGTCTTCGACCCGGAACGGTTCTCGCCGGATCGTGCTCAGCGCCAGCACCGCTTCGCGTACCTGCCGTTCGGCGGTGGTCCGCATCAATGCCTGGGCAGCCATTTCTTCATGGTCGAAGCGCAGCTCATCGTGGCGGCGATGCTGAGCCGGTACCGGCCGGTGCTGGTCCGTTCGGGTCCGGTCAGGCCACAAGCGGCCGCCACACTGCGGCCCCGGCAGCGGGTGAAGGTCATGCTCCGCTACAGGGTGCCCCAGTAGTCGGTGGTCCGGTAGAAACCGCTGTTGAACCTGATGTAGCGGGCCAGGAACACCGCCAGCTGCGGGCTGTCGGCGTGCAGGCGGCGTAGTTGCTCCTCGCACTGGGCCGCGAGGGCAGCGATGTGCCGGTCGAGGTCCTCGGCTGATACACCGAGCATCATGACGTTGAGATCGCCCCAGGTCCGGTCCCTGTCGTAGGTGCCGATGTCGTTCAGCAGACGGATCACCCGCTGGGTCGCGCGACCCGCCGCCAGCAGCTCCTCGATGTGCCGGACCGGCGGCGGACCGCTGGTCGTCACCCAATGCGAGACATAGACGAACGAGAAACAGATGTTGTCCGCGTTGGCCAGGTACTCCTCGAACGAGGGGAGCGCCGCGTGCGGATCGGTGGTCCGCCGCGACTGCCATCCCCACTCGCGCACCATCGCGTCCAGCATGCGTTGAAACTCCTGGCGCCAGACCTCGTACAGCGCTGGGAACGCCGCAGCCGCGGCCAGCTCCGCATGGATCTCCGCGAGGAACCGACCGATCGGGTCGCCGGCTGCCGGCGTGCCGCCATCGGCGACGAGCTCGCAGCGTCGTACCACATCGTGGACCTCCTCGGGACTTTTTGCCAGATAGTCGATGAGCCAGTCCAATCCGAACGCCCACAAGGTCGCCCGGTTGGCGATCCGTAGCTCGTCGGCGCCGAGCCAGGGTGCGCAGAAAGCGTTTGCCAGCGCGATCGTGCTGAACAGCGCCGGATCAAACGGGTTGGCTGGAAACAGGTCGGCGTACCGTGCCGCGCATTCCTGCAGGTCGCGCTGGCTCTGGCCGGCCACGGCGCAGATCCGTCCACAATCTCCAGCGGACAAAGGCGGCAACATCTCGCTGACCGGTCTAACCATCGCACTCCTCTCATCTGGGTGTCGGGTCAGGTGTCGTATCGGCAGGATGCAACCTGGATTTTGCCGAGTGCGACATGGTAACTGTTTTTCACGTACCACGCGGGATCTCATCCGGTACCGAACGGTCGGGGGAGGCGGGTCGGGGTTGCACTTACCGAGAAGCAGCGTGGTCGATGTGGTCGGCCCTGCTCGCCAGCTCATTGCTGAGGTTTCCGCCCAGCCGTGGGGCCAGATCTCGCCGTCGGTCTACGAAACCGGACGGCTGGTCACGCTGGCACCATGGCTTGTCGGGCATTCGGAACGGGTGGAGTATCTGCTGTCCGGCCAGCATCGGGACGGCAGCTGGGGCGGATCCGATGGTTATGCGTTGGTTCCCACGCTGAGCGCGACTGAGGCTTTGCTCGCCACGATCCGTAATCTTGACGCCGGTCGCCGGGCGGACGCGGACCAACGGTTCGGGTACGGAGCCCTGGTGGACGCCGCAGACAAGGGGCTACGAGCTCTCTTTGGATGGGTTCAAGACACAACGTTGGTACTGCCAGACACACCCGCCATCGAGATCATCGTGCCGGCGCTGGTCAGCTCGCTGAACCAGCACCTCGCTCGCTATGCGGACACGGCTCCCAAAGGGCTGGACGCCTGGCGCGGCAGCGCCGGGTTGCCACTGCCCGCGGGAGTCACCACCGAGCTCCTCACGAAGATCCAGCGTGGTGTGGCGTCGGGTACCGATGTTCCGGACAAGTTGCTGCACTCCTTCGAGGTGGTCGGCAACCGGGTGGGACGTGCCGCGCGGGTGCGGCTCGTGCCGCCCGGCACCGTCGGCGCCTCGCCCGCAGCCACCGCCGCCTGGCTTGCCAGCCGGCCCTCGCCGGAGCGGGCCGGCCCGGCCGGCCGGTACCTGAACAGCGTGGTCGAACGTCTTGGTGCCGCGGTACCCAGTGTCATTCCGGTGACCATCTTCGAACGCGCCTGGGTGCTCAGCACGCTGCTTGGCGCCGGAGTTCCGATCGACCCGCCTGCCGAGCTCGTCAGCGGGCTCAAGGCGAGCCTTGGACCGCGCGGTACGCCGGGCGGCGCCGGCCTGCCAGAGGACGCCGACACCACGTCGGTGGTGCTTCTCACGCTGGCGCAGCTCGGGGTCCGAAGCACGGTGGACTGCCTCTGGGCGTACGAGACGGATACGCATTTCTGCACGTGGCAGGGCGAGCGCAGCTTCTCGACCACGGTCAACGCCCACATCCTGGAGGCTTTCGGGTACTACGCTGTCGGCGGATCCGTGATCGCCAAGCTTTCCCGGTGGCTCGCCAGCCAGCAGCTCGCCAACGGCAGCTGGGTGGACAAGTGGCATTCCTCGCCGTACTACGCGACCGCCTGCTGCGCGTTAGCCCTGCACCGCCACGGAGTAGATGCCTCGGCCGCCGTCCGGCGGGCCGTGGACTGGGTGCTGGCCACTCAGCGGCCCGACGGATCGTGGGGCCGCTGGCGCGGTACCGCCGAGGAAACCGCGCTCGCCATGCAGGTGTTGCTGCCGGCCGGCACGGTTGTCGATCCCGCGGCTCAACCCGCCGCCCGCCGAGGCTATGGCTATCTGCTGCGTTCGATTGATCGCAACGACGACCCGCCGTTGTGGCACGACAAGGATCTGTACCGACCGGTCGCGGTCGTGCGGGCCAATATTCTGGCCGCATTGCATCTGGCGCAGCGCCATGTCCTCGTGGACGACCGTGATGCAGTAACCCTGCGTGAGTGTGGGGCCGCTTGAGCGCTGCTGTGCGACGCTGCTAAGTTGCGGGTGCCCGGCGCTGGTCGGGTCGTTCAGTCTTGTTCCAGAAGCTTCGCGGTCTTTGGGGCGGGTGTGATGAGTTCCCGCAGCATGCGTGTGCGGACCAAGGTCGTTGTACTTCTCCTTTCGCTCGTGGCGCTGTGGGCGTTCGCTGCGTACGTGACCCTGCGCGAGGGCCTCAACCTGCTGTGGGTGAACACGCTGGACCAGAAGGTCGGCCGCCCAACCGACTCGTTGATCATCGAGCTGCAGCAGGAGCGCCGGTTGACGCTGGCGTATCTCGGGGGAGGTACGGGCGTCCAGCGAGCGGCCATGGCTGCCCAGCGGGAGCGCGGCGACGCGGCAAGGACGAAGTTGCAAAGCTCGGCGAGCGGGGGTGACGTGGGGCTTGCCGCGAACGACGCCGCCGAGCAGCGCATCGATGAGTTCCTCAACAAGGCCGGCGGGCTCCGGAGTACGCGCAACGCGATCGACGCGGGCCAGGTCGATCGTGCTCGTGCGATGGCGATGTTCACTGAGATCATCGATGCCGGCTTTCGCGTCTACGGCTCGCTCGCCACGCTCGATGACCCTGGTGTCGCCAAGGACGGGCGTACGCTCATCGCGCTCACCCGCGCCCGCGAGGTGCTGTCCCAGGAGGACGCGCTGCTCGTTGGCGTACTCGCGGTGGGACAGTTCACCGGCCCCGAACACGACCAGTTCGTCCGGCTGGTGGGCGCACAGCGGTTTCTGCATTCCGAGGCGGTCGCCGAGCTGCACGACGCCGACCGGGCCAGGTACGAACGGTTGATAACCAGCAGCAAGTTCGCGCGCTTCCGTGCGCTGGAAGACGCCGCGATGGCGCCGCTACGACCGGGCGGGCAACCGCCGGTGAGCGCCGACCCCTGGCGCGCGGCGGTCGATCCGGTCCTCGCGGACCTGCGCGGCTTGGTGTTGACCGGCGTTGACGACACGGTCAAGCGGGCCACCCCGGCCGCGATGGCGGTGCTGATCCGCCTGGTTCTCGCCGGCGGCCTCGGGCTCATCGCCGTGATCGCATCGATCATCGTCTCAATCACGACCGCGCGATCGCTGATCCGGCAGCTGGAGCGGCTGCGCAACGCCGCGCTGGAGCTCGCCACGGACCGCTTGCCGCGGGTCGTCGAGCGCCTGCGGCGCGGTGACGAGGTCGATGTCGCGACCGAAGCTCCACCGCTCGAGTTCGGTTCCGACGAGATCGGCCAGGTGGGTCAGGCGTTCAACGCCGTCCAGGAGACCGCGATCCGGGCCGCCGTCGACCAGGCCGAGCTGCGCAAGGGCGTCCGGGACGTGTTCCTCAACCTCGCCCGGCGCACGCAGGCCCTGGTACACCGGCAGCTGCGCCTGCTCGACGCCATGGAGCGGCGGGAGACCAATGCCGAAGAGCTCGACGATCTCTTCCGGGCCTCGCTCGCCGGGCGGGCCGTCGGCGACGTCATCCATCTGCTCGCTGAGCTCATCGAGAACGCGGTGTCGTTCTCACCGCCGTACACCGTCGTGCAGGTCAGCGGACACCTGGTGGCCAACGGGTTCGCGGTAGAGGTCGAGGACCGCGGGCTGGGCATGAGCGAAGCCGACCTCGAGGCGGCGAACGAGCAGCTGCGCAACCCGCCGGACTTCACCCTGTCCAGCACCGCACGGCTGGGCCTGTACGTCATCAGCCGGCTCGCCGAGCGGCACGGCATCAGGGTCCGGCTGCGCGAGTCACCGTACGGTGGGACGACCGCGATTGTGCTCATCCCGCAGGCGTTGGTGGTCCACGCAGAGGACAGCCCCGCCCTCGGCGACTCCCGCACCGACCAGCGCGCCGCGATCTCGGCCGGTACCCGCGCCGCCGGCGCCGGCGTTGTCGACGGCGACGTGGTCACCGGCAGCGCGAGCGACGCACCACCAGCGCCGCCTTCACCGCCTGCGCCGCCTTCGCCGCGGCACGCCGCGGAGCCGGTGACCGCAGCGGCCCCGGCTCCGGCTGAGCCGGCGGTTACCGCACCAGCGCAGCCGGCGCCGGTGCAGCCCGTCCCAGCACCGCCAGCACAGCCCGCACAGCCCGCACAGCCCGCACCGGCACAGCCCGAGCCGGTGTCGGCGGGGTTGGCGTCGGAGCCTGCCACGACCCCGTTCGGGTTGCCTCGACGGGTCCGCCAGACCAACCTGGCCGCGCCACTTCGGGATGCTCCGGCCGAGGAGCCGGCAGACAGCTCAATGGCGCGCCGCCCGGAGCAGGTCCGGGAGATGATGGCCTCGTACCAGCAAGCCATCAACCGCGGTCGCCTCGACGCCAGCCGGCCACCCGACGGCGTGTCCACCCAACCGGAGGTTCCGCCGGCCGAGCCGGTCCAGCCCGAGCCTGGCTCGGAGTAGAAAGAGGACAGTGAGTGGCCCAGAAGGCGAACCTGACGGGGGATCTGGCCTGGCTCGTCGATGATCTGGTCGACCGGGTGGAGCAGGCGCAGCACGCCGTGGTGTTATCCACCGACGGCCTGTTGATCGCCGCCTCCCGTGGGCTGAGCCGGGAGGACGCCGAGCACCTCTCTGCCGTCGCGGCGGGGTTCCAGAGCCTTGCCCGCGGCGCCGGCCGGCATTTCGGCGGCGGCGCCATCCGGCAGACGATCGTGGAGATGGAGTCGGCGTTCCTGTTCGTCACGGCTGCCGGCAAGGGCGCCTGCCTGGCGGTGCTCGCCGCCCAGCAGGCCGACATCGGCCTCATCGCCTACGAGATGGCGATGCTCGTGACGCGGGTGGGTCAGTACCTGACCACGCCGACCCGTTCGGTCCCCGGACAGGCAAGCGAGTGACGTGACCGATGACCACACCGGACACACCCGAAGACGCCTGGCTCGACGCTGAAGCCGGTCCGGTTGTGCGTCCGTACGCGATGACCGGCGGCCGGACCCGGCCGACGAGCGGCGAGTTCGACCTCATCTCGCTCGTCGTGGCCACGAGGCCGGTGTCCACTATGGACACCGGCCTCGGGCCCGAGCACCTCGCCATCATGGACCTGTGTCGGCACCCGTTGTCGGTGGCCGAGGTAGCCGCCCATCTTGACCTGCCGGTGGGCATCGTGCGGGTGCTCCTCAGCGATCTGCTCGACAAAGGCCTTATCCTGGCTCGCGAGCCACAGCCCGCGAGCCAGCTGCCCGGCGAGGGCGTATTCAAGGCGGTGATCAATGGCCTTCGGTCACTCTGATCCGGTGGACCGCCGGACCAACCTGCCTTTCGCGCTCAAAATCCTGGTGGCGGGAGGGTTCGGCGTCGGCAAGACCACGCTGGTGGGCGCGATCAGCGAGATCCGGCCGCTGCGCACCGAGGAGGTCCTCACCGACCAAGGTGTGGGAATCGACGACATCTCCGGCGTTGAGCTCAAAGGCACCACCACGGTGGCCATGGACTTCGGCCGCATCACCATCAGCGACGATCTCGTCCTGTACCTGTTCGGCACGCCGGGGCAAGACCGCTTCTGGTTCGTCTGGGACGAGCTGTCGCTCGGCGCGATCGGTGCGGTGGTGCTCGCCGACACCCGCCGGCTGGTGGACTGCTTCCCGTCGGTGGACTACTTCGAACGACGCGGCATCCCGTTCATTGTGGCGGTGAACTGTTTCGACGGGGTACAGCGGTACCGCAGCGAACAGGTCCAGATCGCGCTCGACCTCGACCCGCACGTACCGGTGGTGCTCTGTGACGCCCGGAGCCGGCAGTCCTGCAAGGAGGTGCTCATCACGCTGATGGAGCACGTGATGCGTGGCGCGCCCGGCATGGTGGAGACCGCGGGGGCCCGCTGAGCGGGGGCCCGCTGAGTCACAGCCGATGCGTACGGTCGGGGTCGATCTCGCGGCGGAGCCCATGGGGACCGCGGTGGCCACCATCGACTGGTCCGCCGGCCAGGCCTCCTTGTCCGGTCTCGTCGTCGGGGCCGAGGACAGCACCATCGTCGACGCGATCACCCAGGCGGACAAGGCCGGCATCGACTGCCCCCTCGGCTGGCCCGCCCCGTTCGTGGCGTTCGTCGCCGCACACCACTGCGGCCACGTGACCGTCCCGCACGACCTCGCCGGGCGCCGCCGGCTCGCGTACCGGGAGACGGACTTCGCCGTACGCGCAACGACCGGCCGGTGGCCGTTGAGCGTCGCCACCGACCGCATCGGTCGCCCGGCGATGCGCGCCGCCGGCCTGCTGGCGCGGCTGGCGAGCGGCGGCCATCCGGTCGACCGCAGCGGTGAAGGCGTGGTGGTCGAGGTGTACCCCGCAGCATCGCTGCGCCTCTGGAAGCTGCCAGATCGGGGCTACAAAGGCCCGGCGAACCTGGCTCACCTCAGCGCGCTGGTCGACCGGCTTCGCGAGGCAGCCGACTGGCTGGCGCTCGGTGCGTACGAGGACCTGTGCCGAGTCGCTGACCATGCCGTCGACGCCGTCATCGCCGCGATGACCGCTCGTGCCGCCGCACAGGGTCTGACCGCGCCCCCTCGATCCGATCAGCTCGTCGCCGCCCGGTCCGAAGGCTGGATCGCCCTGCCGATCGCACCAATCGGCGCACTCAAGCCGTAGCGGCTCGGGGCGACTGGCGCGCGCAGGCGGCGGCCCGGTCGAGCAGCAACGCCCGCTCGCGCGCATTGCGGGTGAGCGAGGCGGCTCGTTCGAACTCGGTGCGGGCCTCGTCGAGGCGGCCGAGCTTGGCCAGGAGGTCGCCGCGCACGCTCGGCAAGAGGTGGTACTCCTTGAGCGACGGCTCGGCGACCAGTGCATCGACAAGCTCCAGGCCGGCGGCTGGGCCGAAGGCCATCGCGAGCGCGACCGCGCGGTTGAGCTCCACGACCGGCGACGGCGCGAGCCGGGCGAGTGCTTCGTAGAGCGCCGCGATCCGCGTCCAGTCGGTCTCCTCGGGCGTACGGGCTCGCGCGTGGCAGGCGGCGATGGCGGCCTGCAACGCGTACGGACCAGGGGTTCCGCCGAGCGCCTCGGCGCGTTCCAGCGCGGCGAGGCCGCGGCGGATGAGCAGCTGGTCCCAGCGTCGTCGATCCTGGTCGAGCAGCAGGACGGGCTGACCCGACGGGCCGACCCGCGCCCGTAGCCGGGACGCCTGGATCTCCATCAGGGCGACGAGGCCGTGGACCTCGGGCTCCGCCGGCATGAGCCCGGCGAGGATCCGGCCAAGCCGCAGGGCCTCTTCACACAGCGATGGGCGTACCCAGTCATCCCCGGCCGTCGCCGTGTACCCCTCGTTGAACACGAGGTAGATCACCTCGAGCACGGAGGACAGGCGCGCGGCGCGCTCGGCGCCTTCGGGGACCTCGAACGGTACGCCGGCTTCGGCGAGCGTCCGTTTGGCGCGCACGATCCGTTGCGCCACGGTCGACTCCGAGACGAGGAAGGCCCTCGCGATCTCGTCGGTGGTCAGGCCGCCGAGCAGGCGAAGGGTCAGCGCGACCCGGGCCCCGGCGGACAGCACGGGATGGCATGACACGAAGACCAGGCGCAGCAGGTCGTCTTCGATGTGGTCGGTGAGTACGGCGTCGAAGTCCGACTCGCTCGCCTGACCGTCGATCTCCAGCTCGTGGCCGAGCTCGACCAGCTTGCGTTCGAGCCGCTCGTTGCGGCGGATCAGGTCGATCGCCCGGCGTTTCGCGATGGTCATGAGCCAGGCGCCCGCGTTGCGCGGCACGCCAGACACCGGCCATTGTTCGAGCGCGGCGACCAGTGCGTCCTGCGCCAGCTCCTCGGCGATGCCGACATCGCGGACCATCCGCGCGACGCCGGCGATGAGCCGCGCCGACTCGATCCGCCAGACCGCGTCGACCACACGATGGGCGTGGGAAACCGTCACGACGACCAATCAGAGCATCTTCCTCCGCGCCGCCGCAACCGGGCCCGCCTGGGTCGGGACCCGGGCGGGCGCCGCCGCGGGTCCCGACCCGGACGTCACCAGCCCGAGAGCTGGTCGCGCAGGCGCTGGTCAGTGGCGCGCTGCTCGTCGGTCGCCGTGGGAAGGTCCGCCATGTCGGCCACCTGCCGGACCTCGACGACGGCCTCCTGGTCGCCTTGCACGGCGTAGTCCACCGGGCAACGCCTGGCCCACTCGATCGCCTCTTCCTTCGACTTCACCTGGATCAGGTAGAAGCCGGCGATCAGCTCCTTCGCCTCGGTGAACGGCCCGTCGATGACTCTGCGCTCTCCCTTGGCGTACACGACGCGTGCACCGGTGGCACTGGGCTGCAGCCCTTCAGCGGCGAGGAGCACACCGGCCTTGGCCAGCTCCTCGAGGTAGCGCTGCATGGCATCGATCAGCTTCTCCGGTGGCGTGGCGTTGCCCTGCGGATCGGTCGGCGGATCCCCCTTGAGCAGCAGCATGAACCGCATCGTCGTCAGCTCCTTCCGTCCTCGGTCTCCAGCCTTTCACCAATGCGTCGAACAAGGTTGGTCGGGATCGACACGGCCGGGCGTACCACCGGGCACGGTGAGCTCCGCGGGTCGCGATGCGTCCACGCAGGCGCCGCGACGAGTGCCAAAACATCCGCGTAGAGGCGGTTGACAGCGGTCCGGTCTTTCTCCAGGCTCGGAGACTTGTGCCGCGCCTGTCGTGATGCGGCCGTGGAGGTGGGCTGGGGCCTATCCAGTCGCAGGCGCGCGAGTACCGTTCCTACCCTCGGAGAGCTCTATGACGATCAGGCTCCGCAAGGTGCTGTCGGTCGCAACAGCCGGTGCCGTTGTGGTGACGGCGGCGGTCATCCTCATGCGGCCGGCTGAGGCGGCCATCACCTCCAGCCAGCTGGTCAACCCGATATCGGGCAAGTGCCTCGACGTGACCGGCAACAGCAACGCCAACGGCACCCAGGTCGAGATCTGGACCTGTAAGACCAGCGGCGCTGACAACCAGAAATGGACCTCGACGTCAGCCGGTGAGCTGCGGGTCACCATCGGCGGCGTCACCAAGTGCCTGGACGCCTTCAACAACCAGACCGCCAACGGTACGAAGATCGAGATCTGGTCCTGCAACGGCGGGGCCAACCAGAAGTGGACCCTCACCTCGGACAGCACGATCGTCGGAGTGCAGTCCGGCAAGTGCCTGGACATCTTCGGCAATGGCACGGCAAACGGCACCGTCGTCCAGCTGTGGACCTGCAAGACTCCCGGCAACAACAACCAGCGGTGGGTCCCCAACGGCAGTTCAGGCGGTGGGCCGACCGCCGACGAGCTGCTGGCCAAGGTGACCAGCTGCTCGCAGATCTCCAACGGCAAGTACAAGACCGACTCCGACGTCTCCACGGCGACGGTCGCGGTCTGCCAGAAGACCGGCGCGGTGTTCTGGAAAGCGGACATGGACATCGACTGCGACGGCATCCGCACCACCCAGTGCAACGAGACCACGGACCCCTGGTTCCAGCCCGACACCTTCTGCCACACGTCGACCGACACGCCGCTCAACTCAGCGGCGCTGCCTTATGTCGTGGTGCCCAGCCCGAGCAGCATCTGGGACTACCGCAACTACTCGATCGGCTGCGGCACGGTCGTGGCGGTGATCTACAACAACAGGGTGGAGTACGCGGTGGTCGGCGACACCGGCCCGACGACCATCATCGGTGAAGCCTCGTACGCCACGGCCAACGACCTCGGCATCGATCCGGATCCCGAGTTCGGCGGCACCGACACCGGTGTCACCTACATCGTTTTCCAGGGCTCGCAGCGGGTCTCACCGATCGAGAGCCACAGCGCCACAGTGACGCTCGGCCAGCAGCTCGCCCAGAACTTCGTCAACAACAACTGAAACGAGCGAAGACCTCCGGGTGGCGCGGACCTCGCGCTGCCCGGAGGTCTTTCAAAGACCTCCGGGCAGCGCGAGGTCCACCGGTCGACGTACGGCCCGGTCGACCGGTGCGCTGTCCCATCTGCCCCGGCGGCTGGGCAGGATAGTGCCATGCCAAGTGAACCCGCGATCTCGGTACGCGGACTGCGCAAGACGTACGGCACGACCGTGGCGGTCGACTCGGTGGACCTCTCGGTCGCCCGGGGCGAGGTCTTCGCCCTGCTCGGCCCGAACGGCGCGGGCAAGACCACGACCGTGGAGATCCTGGAGGGGTACCGCCGGCGCGACGACGGCGAGGTGTCCGTGCTCGGCACCGACCCGCGCCACGGCGACGCCGACTGGCGCGCCCGGATCGGTATCGTGCTGCAGGCAACGGGGGAGTTCGAGGAGCTGACCGTCGCGGAGGTCGTGCACCACTTCGCGGCGTACTATCCGCGGCCGGACGACCCGGACAAGGTGATCGAGCGGGTGGGGCTGGGCGCGAAGCGGCGGGCGCGGGCCAAGACACTCTCCGGCGGCCAGCAGCGCCGGCTCGACGTGGCGCTGGGCATCATCGGCCGGCCGGAGCTGCTCTTCCTCGACGAGCCGACCACCGGGTTCGACCCGCAGGCCCGCCGCGAGTTCTGGGAGGTGGTCCGGGACCTGGCGGCCGCCGGCACAACGATCCTGCTCACCACGCACTACCTCGACGAGGCCGAGGCTCTTGCCGACCGGGTCGGCGTGATCGCGCGCGGCCGGCTGGTCGAGGTGGCGAGCCCGGCCAACCTGGGTGGCCGCAACACCGCCACCGTCACCGTGCGCTGGCGGGATGCGGACGGGCCGCAGAAGGTCGCCACCGCGACGCCGACCGCGCTGGTCGCCGAGCTGGCCCAGCGGTTCGGTGGCGAGGTACCGGAGCTCACGGTCAGCCGGCCCACGCTCGAAGATGTCTACCTGTCGATGATCGAGGAGGGACCGTGAGCGAGGGAGCTGGCTCAGTGACCGCCGTAGCACCGCCCCGTTTCCGGCCCAGCGTCACCCGCCTCGGGCTGCTTCGCGGTCGCTTGGAGCTCAAGCAGTTCTTCCGCGGCAGGGAATCGGTGATCTTCTCGTTCATGCTCCCCATCCTGCTGCTGGTCATCTTCGGGGCGATATTCACGTTCGAGATCGCGCCGGGCGTGAAGTTCAGCCAGTACTTCATCAGCGGCATGATCGCGGCGGCGCAGCTCACGAACGGGTTCCAGACACTGGGCATCCAGATTCCGATCGAGCGCGACCGGGGCGTGCTCAAGCGGCTGGCCGGCTCGCCGATGCCGCCGGCGGCGTACTTCATCGGCAAGGTCATCATGGTGTACATCGTCGGCGTCCTGGAAACGGCGATCCTGCTGCTGATCGCCCGGCTGTTCTACGGCCTGCACCTGCCGTCGACCGCGAGCGGCTGGCTGACCCTGCTGTGGGTCTCGGCGCTGGGCATCACCGCCTGCACGCTGTGCGGCATCGCGTTCTCGTCCGTGCCGCGGGAGGGCAGGCGGGCGCCCGCGGTGGTCACCCCGGTCGCGCTGGTGCTGCAGTTCATCTCCGGGGTCTTTTTCGTCTACACCGATCTGCCGCGCTGGATGCAGCAGATCGCGGCCGTGTTCCCGCTCAAGTGGATGGCGCAGGGCATGCGCGCGGTGTTCCTGCCGGATCGGTTCGCCGCCAACGAGGCGGCCGGAAGCTGGGAGCTGGGGCGGGTGGCCCTGATACTCGGTGTGTGGGTGGTCGTGGGTCTGGCGCTGTGCCTGCTGACGTTCCGCTGGACCGCCCGGGAGGACCGCTGAGCGCCGAGGTCCATTTCTGGCGCCGCTACCTGGTCGGCTGGCACGTGCTGGCCGGCGCCACAGGTGCGCTGGTCGGCGTGCTGGTCGCCACCGACGCGCAGCTCCCGCCCGCCCGGCGCTGGCTCGCCGTCTGCGTCCTGCTCGCGCTGGCCACCTGGTACGTGGCGGTCGGCGCGCGCGCCCTGCACCGCGAGGACGAGCGGGCCGGACTGGTCTACCTGATCGGGGTCACGGTGGGGTTCGGCGTGCTGGTCGTGCTGACTACCACGAGCGGCTTTCTGCTGTTCGCCCTCAACCCGCAGGTCTTCTTCATGGTGCACGGCTGGCGACCGCGCATCACGGTGCTCGTGGTCCTCGCCGCGGAGCTGTCGGCCGGCCTGCTCTACCACGCGGGGCTGACCGCCGACGCGGTCATCGAGGTCGCGGTCCTCGTGGTGTTCCCGCTGTTCCTCGCGGTGCTGCTGGGCGCGTTCATTACCGGGATCGTCGTGCAGAGCCGGCAGCGTGCCACGCTGATCGAGGAGCTGACCGAGACCAGAGCGGCCTTGGCCCGGGAGCGACACGACGCGGGCGTACGCGCCGAGCGGGAACGGCTGGCGTCCGAGATCCACGACACGCTGGCCCAGGGCTTCGCGAGCATCGTGCTGCTCACCCAAGCCGCGCGGGCGGCGCTGAACCGCGATCCGGCGGCCGCCGACCGGCGCCTCGAGCTGGTCGAGCGGACCGCCCGGGACAACCTCGACGAGGCGCGCGCGCTGGTCGCGGCGCTGGCCCCACCCGACCTGGCCGACAGCAGCCTGGCCGACGCGCTGGCCCGGCTGGCCGCCCGGTACGGCCGGGACACCGGGGTACCGGTGCGGGTGACGGTGGCCGGTGAGCCCGGCGGCGGCACGCCGGAGACCGACGTCGTGCTGCTGCGCGCGGTACAGGAGGCGCTGACCAACGTCCACAAGCACGCGGCGGCCTCGTCTGTCCACATCGAACTGTCGCGTGTGGACGGCCGAGCCGAGGTGGCGGTCAGCGACGACGGCCGCGGGTTCGATCCGGACGCCGCCACCGAGGGGTACGGCCTGTCCGGCCTGCGCGCCCGCGCCGTCGCGTTCGGCGGCACCTGCTCGGTGTGCTCGACACCGGGCGGCCTGACCACGGTACGGGTGGAGCTGCCGGCATGATCGGTGTCCTGATCGTCGACGACCACCCAGTGGTCCGGGTCGGCCTGCGCGGCATGCTGGACGCCGAACCCGACATCACCGTGGTCGGTGAGGCCGCCTCCGGAGACGAGGCGCTGGTGCTGGTGGCCGGGCTGCGCCCGAACGTCGTACTGATGGACCTGCGGATGCCGGGCACCGACGGCGTCACCGCGACCGCGCGGATCAACGCCGAGTTCCCGGACGTCCGTGTGCTGGTGCTGACCACGTACGACACCGATGGTGACATCCTGCGGGCCATCGAGGTGGGCGCTACCGGGTACCTCCTCAAGGACATCGCGCTCGGGCCGCTGGTCGAGGCGATCCGGGCCGCCGCGCGTGGTGAGACAGTGCTTGCGCCGCCGGTCGCCGCCCGCCTGGTGAGCCGGATGCGCTCGCCGGTCAACGACCACCTGACGCCCCGCGAGGTGGAGGTGCTGTCCCTGGTCGCGCGCGGGCTGTCCAATGTGGACATCGGCCGCCAGCTCTACATCGGTGAGGCCACGGTGAAGACCCACCTGCTACGGGCCTTCGCCAAGCTCGGCGTCAACGACCGGACGGCCGCCGTCACGGCCGCCCTCGCCCGTGGGCTCCTTCCCCAGTGAGCGCGACAAACCTCACCCGTGGCCGACCACGACTGCGAACGGGGTCTGCTGCCGCTCCTGGCCCAACGGGTTGTCGGCGAAGGCGGCTTCCAGGGTCGCGGTGTCCAGTGCCGTGTCGTGGCCGAGCACGTTGCGGCCGAGGTCGTTGGCGTCGATGACCACCGTGCCCCCGAACCTGTCCCGCTCGTCGTCGCGCAGCTTGGCCCGTACTGCCGCGGAGATCCGGTGCGCCTCGCCAGCCGGGTCGGCCGGGGCGAGCTTGGCCGACACGTTCGCCGGGTACGCCGAGTACTGGGTCGGACCGTCGATCGCGCGTACCGCCGGCCCTGCGATCCGGTAGAACGTGCCGCGGTGCCCGGCGGTCTTCGCGACCGCGCTGGCCGCTGAGGCGACCAGGATCCTGGGTAGGCCGACCTCGTCGATCGCCAGCTGCATCGTGGTCGGGTCGCTCAGCCCGATGCCGTACGGGGTACGCACGACGAAGCGGGACAGCAGCCGGGCGAACCGTCCAGGGTGGACATCCCAGGTGAAGAAGATGCGCCCCTGGGCGACCGCCACGACCTTCTCGCTGACGAAGAGGTACCACGGAGCTGCCGTGGCGAGCCGTGCGGCCGCGTGCGGGGCGTCGGGGAGCCTGTCGAAGAACTGACCCACCCGGGCGGCCGCCAGTGCGGGGACGTCGTCACCGGGCGCGACGAGATCCACCCGTAGCGGGAAGCGGGCCCAGCCGCCGAGCGCCAGCCGCTTGCCGTCGTTGGGCTCGTAGTCGCTCTTGGGTGGCGCCTGCGGGTGCGCGCCCGGCCGGTCATCCGCGGTCGGTTCCGGCTGCCGCTCCGGCGCCGGGCGCGTGGACGGCTCGCTGGGCTCGTTGTCGATGAGCTCGCGGAGCCACAGCTCCACGTTGAACAGTCGCCACAGCGTCATTGTGTCCACAGTGGAGTGTCCGGCAAGGTAGCGCTGGAACGCACGCACGACGGCCGGCTGGTCGAAGTAAGGCCGGGCACCGAACGACGGGGACGCGAAGGTCTGGTACACCTCGTTCTTGATGCGGCGAAACCAGCTGTCCTCCGGTGTGGTGAACCCGATCTTGTCGCGACGCCGGTTCACCACCGGCGGCAGCAGCCGCTCGGTGGCGTCGCGCAGCGCCCGCTTGTTCCAGCCCGCGTCCAGGATCGCGGCTTCGTCCAGCCCCCAGAGCGTCCGCAGCAGGTTGGCGTCGAGGAACGGCACCCGACCCTCGACGGAGAACCGCATGGTGTTGCGGTCCTCGTAGCGCAGCAGTGCGGGCAGGCTGTGCCGGAACAGGTCGTCGACGAGGCGGGCCTTGAGGTCGCCGGTGACGGCGTCGAAGCGTTCGTGTGCGTGGGCCGCGGCAAAGTCGCTGCCGAGAAGCTCGGTGACCGGGATGGTCCGGCGCAGCCGCAGCCAGGCGGCCAGCCGGCGCCGGGCCAGCCGCCGCAGGGCATGTCTGGCCCGCCATAGCCCGCGCGGCGTACGGGCCTGTGCCCCCACGAGGTAGTACGGCAGGTAGCCGGCGAGCATCTCGTCGGCGCCCTGCCCGTCGACCATCACGGTGACGTACCGGCTGGCGTGGCGCATCACGCAGTACTGCGCATAGGGGCCGGTGGAGATAACCGGCTCCTCCTGGGTACGCACGAAGTCACGCAGGTCAACCAGGAACCGGTCGGCCGTGGGCCGTGCCTTGTGCACGACCAGCGGGCTGCCACACGCCTGCGCCACCGCATCGACGTAGCGCTCCTCGTCGTTGGGCTCACCCGGGAAGACGGCCGAGAACGTCTGCTGCCGTACGCCGACCGCGCCGGCCGCAGGGTCGGACTCGGCGAGCAACCCGTTGATGGTGGCCACCACGGTGGAGGAGTCCAGGCCGCCGGACAGCGCGGTACCCACCGGCACGTCGCTGACGAGCCGGCTGCGGATCGCGTTGCGCAGCGCGGCGGCGAACCGGTTCCTGGCATCCGCGTCATAGGGTTTCGGATCGGCGGCCAGCCGCCGCAGCTCGTCGTACAGGCTGGTGTACGTCTCCCGCCGCACCCGGCCGTCCGGCGTGATCACGGCGAGCTGGCCGGGCAGCAGGCGGCTCACGCCAGCGAAGAACGTCCGCTCGGTGTCGTCGTGCACCCGGAACCGCAGGTACCGGTAGATGGCCAAGTCGTCGGGGCGGCGCGCGATCACGCCGCTGGCCAGGATCGGGCGGATCTCGCTGGCGAAGACGACCCGCCCGTCACCGTCCTCGGCGAGGTAGAGCGGCTTGATGCCGAACTGGTCGCGCGCCAGCACCACGTCGCCGGTGACGGTGTCGGCGATGGCGAGCGCGAACATACCGTTGAACCGGTCGAACGCCGCCACGCCCCAGCGGGCCCACGCGGCGAGAACCACCTCGGTGTCGCTGGCCGTGGCGAGCTCGTGCCCCAGCCCGGCCAGCTCGTCGCGCAGCTCGCGGTAGTTGTAGACCTCACCGTTGTAGACCAGCACGTAGCGGCCGTCCGGCGAGCGCATCGGCTGCTCGCCGCCCACCCGGTCGATGACCGCCAGCCGCCGGTGCGCGAGCCCGACCAGCTCGTCGAGGAAGAAGCCTTCCCCGTCCGGGCCTCGGTGCGCCTGCGCCCGGGCCATCCGTTCCAGGATCGCCGGACCGTACCCGCGACTGATGCCCACGTATCCCGCAATGCCGCACATCGCGTCCCCCGTATCGTCCGCCTGCCAGCTAGACGCCTACGAGCCGGGGAACGTTGCTGCCGGTTACCCGACAGCGGCGGGGAGGCGGCCGGCCAAGCGGCTGCCATGCATCAGGCTCCGGTCACCACGCTGCGATGCAACACGCGTAACGGCTCCGGCCACGGCTCACCCGGCCGGCACAGGAACGCGGTGACCAGACCCATCGTGGCCAGCATCCGGTACGTGCACGGCAGCCAGCGGCCGCATCGACAGAACCGGGCCGAGGTGGGCGGGTGTTCTGCGTACAGGCCATGGGCCCGGTGCCACATGGTGACGTCGGCGCAGCCCGGCGGCGCGCCCGGTGGCGGCTTCCTGAGGTCGAACGGCAACTTCGGCAGCCGCGCGAGGAGCTCGTCGACGCTGGTCAGACGAGCCGGTGAAGAGGGCGGCGGCCAGGCCAATGCGACGAAGGCCGGCCCGGACCGGTACACGGTCCCGGGCGCGGCCGGCCGGACCTGCGGTAGTCGGAGCTGCGGTAGCCGGGCGGGCGGCCGTTGCCGTGGCGTGGTGGGCCTCGGTGCCGGTGCCCGCCGGAGCGCGAGGTAGCTGTCAACCAGGTCGGGAAAGGCGACGAGCTGACCCACGGCCAGCCAGATGTTCAGCGCCCGGACCAGGTTGGAGATCATCAGCTTGGTCAGCTGCGGGTCGGGTTCGGGGTCGCGCAGGCGTTCGGCGTACTCCAGCGTGGTCGCCGCGTCCGCGAGCAGATAGCGGAGCTGGTCCAGCCTGGCCGGGGTCTGCGCCGGCTGGCTCTTCTCCAGAGCGAACACGCCGTACTCGGCCCGCAACCGGATCGGCTCGCTGGCATTGTGTAGAGCCGTTACATGGGTCGGCGGATGGCTGACCGTCGTGATCCACGGCGGCAGGAGCAGCGGCAGGGCGAGCTGGCGACGCAGGTCGTACGCGGAGACCATCCGCGCCTGGTGCGCGCGGATCAGCCAGCCGGGGACCGCCGCCAGGCACCACTCGGCAAGCTGGAACGTCGGCCCGGGCAGGTATCCGGCGGTTCCCGGACGAGTCTCGTAGTCCGCGTCGATGAGGTGTTCGCCGATCGTCTGCAGCACGAACCCGACCCAGGTCGCGACCTGGTGACTCGACGTCGCGGGCGAGCGATCCTCGGCCTGGCCCTCTCCGGCCTGGCCCTCTCCGGCCAGGAGCCCGTCGATGTCGCGTTCGGCCAGCACCAGCTCCTCGTAGATCCCCCGGCCCGCACGGCGCATCGCCTGCAGGGCGGAGGCGTCGCGCTCACCTCGCATGGCGGCGCGCACGCGGGCGAGGAATGTCGGGCCGGCAGTGGCGTCCATCGGTCTCAGCATGACGCGAAGCCGCCAGCCGCGTCCCCTGGAGTGGCTCAGCCTCGACCCCGCGGCTAGGTATCGCCTGTGGTCGACCGCGCGGGTAGGTCGCGGCGGCGGAAGATGCGGATGGCCCGGTAGCCAGCGCCGATGGCGAACACGGCCAGCCCGGCGAGGATGGCCGAGACGGGCAGGGTGGCCACCAGGGTGAGGCAGCCGGCCGCGCCGAGGATCTGCAGGGCGCGGGGGAAGCGGCGCTGATCGCGCGGCTGGGTGTACGCGGAGAGGTTGGCGACCAGGTAGTACAGGAGTACGCCGAACGAGGAGAAGCCGATCGCGCCGCGCAGGTCCACGATCAGGACCAGGGCGCACACCGCGATGGCGAGCGCGACTTCGGCGTGGTGCGGTACCCGGAAGCGCGGGTGCACGCCGGCCAACCAGGCAGGCAGGTCCCGTTCGCGAGCCATGGCCAGCGTGGTGCGGCCTACCCCGGCGATGAGCGCCAGCAGCGCGCCCAGCGAGGCGGTGCCCGCGCCGGCTCGCACCAGCGGGAGGGCCCAGCCCCAGCCGTCGGACCGCACGGCGGCGGCCAGCGGTGCGGTGGCCTCGGCGAGCCGGTCGGGGCCCAGCACGAGCAGCACGCTCACCGCCACCACGGCGTAGACCACCACGGTGATGGCCAGCGCGGCGACGATGGCGCGGGGGATCGTGCGCTGCGGGTTGCGGACCTCCTCGCCCATCGTGGCGATGCGGGCGTAGCCGGCGAAGGCGAAGAACAGCAGCCCCGCTGACTGCAGGATGCCGTACCAGCCGCCGGGCGGGCTGGCCCAACCGGCCAGGTGACAGGGGTCGGCGTGCCCGCCGACGAGGTTCGCCATGACCACCACGGCCAGCACCGCCAGGACGACGGCGACGAGGATGCGGGTCAGCCGGGCGGTACGGGTGACCCCGCGGCAGTTCACCGCGGCCAGGCCGACCACGGCGGCGACGGCCACCGGCTTGCGCCAGCCCTCCGGCGCCGCGTAGGCGGCAAAGGTCAACGCCATCGCCGCGCACGAGGCGGTCTTGCCGACCACGAAACCCCACCCGGCCAGGAACCCCCACCAAGGCCCAAGCCGTTCCCGACCGTAGATGTAGGTGCCGCCGGAGACCGGGTACACCGCGGCCAGCTGCGCCGAAGAGGTGGCGTTGCAGTAGGCCACCACGGCGGCCAGGGCCAACCCGATCAGCAGACCGGCCCCGGCTGCCTTGGCCGCCGGTGCGAACGCGGCGAACACCCCGGCGCCGATCATGGACCCGAGACCGATCACCACCGCGTCAAACGTGCCGAGCCGCCGAGCTAAAGCCGGCTGGCCGCCGACCGTACCCGCGGCGGGGCCGCCGTCGTCCACGGTCACCAGGGCCTCCTCCCAATCCCGGTCAGGCCGGCGTCGGTCACGAGAACGTCCAACCGCCCGGCAGCTTCAGCTCGCCGCGAGACAGCCGGCCCAGTGTGTCGACCAGCAGCGACCGCTCCACGACGCGGACCTTTGCCTCGACCGCGTCCACGTCGTCCCCCGGCTCGACGGGAACCTCGCGGCACGCCACGATGGCGCCCTCGTCGTATCGCTCGTTGACGACGTGCACGGTGGCCCCCGTCACCGCGTCGCCGGCGTCGACGACCGCCTGGTGCACGGCCCTGCCGTACATTCCTTGTC